>Ga0209532_1003130_pt1 | contig 11155 bp, 16 predicted proteins | sample COG_02_FD_184746 | JGI IMG/M metagenome (GOLD analysis project Ga0209532, IMG submission 184746) | Pelagic Microbial community sample from North Sea - COGITO 998_met_02 (SPAdes) (version 2) | ecosystem: Environmental > Aquatic > Marine > Neritic zone/Coastal water | place: Helgoland, sampling... | reverse complement strand
CATTTGACATCTTTAAATGGGTCTCAACAGCATCTGGTGTTCGCTAAGTGTCTAAAAAACATGAAGATGGTTATACATTGTCTCGGATTGTTCCAGAGAGATGATAAAATTTTCAATGAGATACCAGATCAAACTGCAGGTAATTAACAAGTTTATACAGCCACAATAAGAGAGGTAATTGATATATTATAAAAATATCAAAAGCTTGAAGTGTTTTTAGAAAAATGGATGATAAATGAAACTGAGTTAGTTAGTTAGTTAGTTAATTTAATAAAAGGGTATCAAGCAAGAAAATTAAGTAATTGGTTTTGAAAAAGCTCCAAATCTTTCCCAAAATAGTGTGACTTTACTCCTATTGGCTCCAAAATTATTCTTGGAGATAATTTTTTTAGTTAAATTTGATTTGAATGAAAAAAATAGTTCTACTGCTCTTACTAATTTTATGTAGTGCCAATTGTTTGGCTCAGAGCCGCTATATATCTCAATCAACAAAAAAGATTGTGTACTCAAGAGATGGCGGTATGTGCCAGTGCTGTGGTAGTTATTCTAGTTTGGAGTATGATCATATATCACCGTTTTCTTGCGGAGGTAGTAGTGAAGTTTCTAATATTCAATTACTGTGCAGGACTTGTAATAGAAGTAAATCAAATAGCTGCTATTGTAAAGTACACAATAATAAAGTGGGGGTTAATTGTTGTAAAGGAAGTACCACAAAGCAATCTTCAACAACCGCAAAGCAATGTTCTGGAACTACTAAAAAAGGAGCTAGATGTAGAAATAGAACCAAGCATACTAGCGGACGTTGTCATCACCACCAATAACAAATAAGTAAGAGTTATGAATAAAAGCTTATTATTTGCAATAGACATACAAACACAAGAAGTAATTGTTTCTGGTTCTTCCAAAGGAAGTAATAAGATTGACTTTATTGAACGTATTAAGAAAAGTGATAATGATATGCTTTATAATGGTGTACAAACATTGACGAGTATTTCTAAATCATCTAATTTTGATATGGCTATATTTAAGTCTATGGATAAGGTTTGCCAAAAGATATATAGTAAACATAAGGAAAGTAAATAAAGACTCAACTATAGCTTTCTAACTCCATCAAATCTTCATTAAAATAGTGTGACTTAACTCCTATGGGCTCCTCCCTTATAACACGGTGTGTTATAAAATTGTTGGTTTTAATGTTACTCTGTGTTATACGATTTTACCTGTTTTATAATTTTGTATATTTAAATCCTAATATAAAATAAAATGGAATTATTACAAAAATACAACTTGTCCAATTTTAAAAATGTTAAATCAATTAAACTAAATTCTTATGATACACTATGGGACAAAATTAGTCTTAATAATATTTTAACTTATAATGAACTATGGGATTTCCGTCGTGAAATATTAAAAATCAGTTTAAATCAATTTGATAAATTGGAGGATTATGAAATGAGTGATAATTCAGAACTTGATGAGTCTTTTTTAAACTCTAATAGTCTTAAAACTCTTAATCTACAAAACGTTAAATTTTCATCCAGATTAAAATTTGATTTACCTAATCTAAGAGAACTTACTTTATCTAATGTGAATTGTTCTTCACTAAATAAGACTATTTGTAATTCACTAAATTTAGAAAACTTATCGATGTGGAAAGTTCAATTCAAAAAACTACCAGATGAAATTTCAAATCTAGTGAAACTGAAAAAAATTACAGTTTATAACAAACTAGAAACTATTGAAAATATTCAATTCCCTGACAGTCTAGAAAAAATTGACTTTAGAACAAATAAATTAGAGGTAATACCTGATAGTATTTTAAAATTATCCAATATAAAATCCATAGACTTATCTGATAACAAATTTTCAAAATTTCCCATCATCGAAAATATCAACTTAACTAAGTTAAGTTTTCATGATACCCCTTTTGGAATTTTCAAATCAAATGTAGAAAAAGTAAAAAATAAATGTAAAAATTCAGAAATCCTGGGTGGAAGAAACGGATTTTATGTTGAGGAAAAGGAAAAAAAAGGTATTTACCTTCCACAAACAAAAAAATACTATTATCCTGATACAATGCAAGGGACAACTCAAATGAGATGAATAGTATTGGCCGGATATATAAAAGAATACTAGAAAAAAATATTATACTTAAATCAATAAAATTAGTCTCAAAATAATTCCAAATCCTCCCCAAAATAGTGTGATTTCACTCCCCTATCTTCCAAGGCATTATTCCCTAAAATAAATTATTTTAGGGAATAATTTTATTTGACTTTCATAATCCTAATAAACACTTATTCCATCTCAAACTCTTCGCCATCAGTAACAGCAATATCTCGAATATCTGTCATTAATACTCGCTCTAATTTTTCAATCAAATCTGTACGTTCAATAGCATCGATATTTCGCCAATTATTTTCCACATAAATAAAAACATTTCTAAATTCTGAGGATTGGTGGACTCTAATGTTTAAAACATCACCGTCAATTTCTATTATGGCCTCGTGCGTTAATTCGTAGTATATTTCTTTTGCTGCTGAAATTGTTTTGATTTTCATATGTTTTGTATTTCAAATATTGTTTGCCTAATTATCAATTACAATTGCTACGATGTCTTTAAGTAAATGTTGTGAGTTTACTCTTCTCAATAAAATTAATAATTTTTATCTTCATATCCATTTATATATCTAAAAAACCAATACAAAACCAAGGGCCAAAAAAACAAATAGACCAAACTCTCTGAAAATGACAAAGACTCTTTTTTATTAGAGGTATGTCTTGATACAATATCCACAAGTACAAACAAGAATAATCCGAAGGCAAAATAATATAGTATATAAAACATCATTTATTTTTTTATGCAATATGAGCCCACAGATTGCCATATCATGTCAATACTAGAAATTATTTAAAAAATCAGTTTGTATTAGTTTCTTAAGAAATAAGGGTTTTATTATGGCAAGTTCTCCAAGTTCTGAGGTAATTAACTTAACAAAATCAATGTTTGGAACAAGCAGAAATTCAACCTCATTTAGCAATCCGTTTTTATTACCTGTAATATTTTGTGTAAAATGCACGGGGCGAGTTTTCCAATAATCTAATAAAAAATCAGAAACACCTAGGGTAATTAATAGTTTCTTTTCATCAGGAATAATACATCTTGTTACACCCAAATAATACTTTTGTAGTTCTAAATCTTTAAAAACTTGCTCGGGAATGTTTTTTTTATCGAATGTATTACCAAGTTCAATTTCAGTAATTCTATCCAGGGCAAAGACACGCATTTCTTGTTTAGCAAGATCATAACCAATAATATACCAACTATTTTTACTCACTTTTAATCGTAAAGGAAAAATCTCTCTTTTTTCTGGATTTCCCTTATGCTTATCATATGTAAAAGATAAAATTAAAGTGCCTTCTAAAGCTTTAAAAATATCTTTAATTACTTCTACATTTTCAACAAATGACTCATGATCGATAACATACTTAGAAAAATTTTCTTTAAAGTTATCTTTAAATTTATTGAAAGATTCTTGTTTTAAAACTCTATCAAATAAATTGTCTTTATCAATAAAAGTATCATGTATTATAAACTTTTTATTGTAAGAATTATAATCAACCTCAAAACCTATTTCTCTCAAAAACTCAAAATCTCTATTGAGTGTTCTGGAAGATATAATATAGTCACGTTGTTCTAGGTATTCTAGATATTCTTTTTTGCTACGGTACCTTTTTAATCCATAATCACGTAGTAAGGCAATACGATTTAGAGCAGGAAAATTGTTACTAGACATAGTTGGAGTGATTTTTAATTTTGACACTCAAATATAAACAAAACTGATGTATTGACATAATTTGTCACACCTAATGTCTTATTTTGTAATTAAATCATTAAAAAATAAATTATGGAAAACCCTTTTAAAGACTTTAATGTAGGAGAACTTTATACAAATAAAGACATTAAACAAATTATTACTACTCAAAAATTATCTCCAGATAATCCAATGGCATTCACTTATAATAGATGGAATAAGGGCATGTCTAAAATCCAACCTTATTTTGAATATATAGACAGAAACTCATATAAATATGTTGGAAGCAACGATAATGTTACCTATAGCGGTGAAATAGTTCATGTCCCTAAAGATTCTAACTTTCAATATCTAATTGGAAATTGGAACCAAGGACAAGATCACCCCACTTTTTTAAATCCTAAAATTAAAGATTTTAACCAATGGAAAGGTAGCCTTGAACCTGAACAACAAATTGTTGCTATTGACAACAAACTAACACTATCTATTAATGGTAAAATTAATTATTATATAATCAAGAAAACTAATGAAGAAGGATTTGACGGCAAATACAAGATTATCTTAAATACCTCAAAATTAGGAAAGTTGTTACTAGGAAAAAAAATAGGTGATTCGTTTAGTTTTGGGAAAACAATTATTCTTGTAATTGAGATTATTTAAATTTTATGATGTGGATAAATTATTTATAAAATAAAAGGTTTAAATAAATAGAAAACATTTAAATTTATTAAAATAATAATAATTATGCCACAAAGCTTTAACTTAAATGAGAGTGATTTAAAAGGTCAACTCACAAAATTAAACGACACATTATCAAATATGTTAGAATTTGCATTCTTACATGAGGATATGGTAAGCACCATCGAATCTTTGATGACAGAATGGGCTACAAAGGTTTTTCGGGATAAATTAGATACATTTAAGAAAAATTATGATTCATTACCAAAAAGTAAAAAAGAAATTTATTCTGACTTCGACGAATTTTTGTACGATCATAGTCTTTGGTGGTTAGACCAAGACTCAGACGAAAACTTAAAAATGGTCATCAAGAGATTTAGATTAACAATAGGAGTTTGTCTTTATTCTTCATCGTATAATATAGATTCTTTAAAAGAGAAAATTGAGTCTAATTGGGATCATGAAAAATAATCTAATACCTGAAGAGAATGAAAAAGATGGCAAAATAGGACCTCATCTTAAATTTGGCAGAGTTGTGCAGATGAACTAAATAAATATGAACTAAATAAAAAAAATGGCCTGGGAAAATTATTTTTCATTTAGGTATGAACCTAAGTATAAATTAAAAGAACAAGGCAGGCATAAATATGAACCCGGTGCATACAGAGAAACAATTGGATATTCTAAATTGACAATTCATTGTTTTTTAATTTCAGCGAATCAATAATTAAATATGATAATAAACTTAACTTTATAAGCTTTCTTAAACTATTACTTTAATCTTTAAAAACAAAATCAATAATGATAGAAACAAAATATCTTGGTACTATTTACAATCTTACACCAAGGTTGTTCGACGATTTAATTCATTTTAAGAATGCTCAAGACGAATCCAATTCTGATGAATTAATAATTTCATTTAACTACAATGATGCTCAATATTTGACTAATTTGATTGATAAGTTGTATAGTAATTTTTTAAGTAATGATGATGTGTTTAATTATATGAGCTACATATTTGACGAAGGACCTGTGGATGATGAACACAAAGAAGTATTAGACATTGCACAAAAATATATCACTGAAAAACAGGTAAGCCTTCACTTTAAAAACAATAAAAAATGAATAAAATAATATTATAAAGAAATATGGATGACGGTTATGGAACAGTATATTGTATCCAAAAGCAAGATTTTGAATTAAGTAATATTCATAACTATTTTATTTTGAAAAAAACGAACCTTTTGATTCTGTAGAATCTTTAGTAAGCTATTTAGAGAAAAAACTAGACAATGAGGATTATAGGATGAAGACTTGCAACGTTTTTTGGTGCATAACAATAGATGGTAAAATAGGGCCTCATCTTAATTTTGGTAGAGTTGTACAGATGAACTAAAACAAATATAATTAATAGAAAAAATATGGCCTGGGAAAAGTATTACCAATTTGATAACATTTCTAAAACAAATACATATTTGAGAATTATCTCTACTCAAATAATAATTGCTTTTTTTAGTTTTTTACACCTTTTTACTGACCTTGGACATTGGGCTAGCTACATATTTTTATCATTAGTTGTTATAATCCAACTAATAGCAATCCTTAGAGGTAAAAAAGTTTTTTGGCTCTTTTTAAATCTAAACATCAAAAAATACTTGTTTACTAGTCCTGAGTTATTGAAAATATTGTTTGCATTAATCCTTATTTTTTATCACAATGACATCCTTTATGGAGCAGTACTATTTATAATTTTCAATGAATTTTTAAGGTATTTATACAATCAATTGTATGACTATGCTATAATTGAAAAACAACAATCAGCTACACACATTACTATTAATACTCCAGGAGATATTGCAGGAAATTATGGCAAGGCAATGCTGGGTAATAAATTTGGGAGTAAAATTATTTCAGTTATAACTGCTGATTTGGTAATAGCTAATGACTCATCATTAAATCCATCAGAGGGTTGTAAGGAATTTGGAGCTGATGTCTCTGGAAAAATAGCCTTGATTAGAAGAGGGTCTTGTGACTTTACCCTTAAGGTAAAAAATGCTCAAGATAATGGAGCTATTGCAGCAATCATTATTAATAATACTTCAGGCTCCCCCACTAGTATGGAAGGAGAAGATGATTCAATTACAATACCTGCAGTGATGATTTCTAAAGTAGATGGAGATTTAATTGAAACAGCCCTAGCGCTACGAGTTGTCAATGCTTCTTTACATCCTTTAACTACTGGTTTTACAGCAAGTCCTCTCCCAGAAAACCAATACACTGAAACCAGAAAAATAAAACTTATAAAAGCTAATAAAATTGCAACCTTTGATTTTGTTGAATTTATAATATTAGTACTAGCACTTGGCTTACCGTTTCAAGAGTTTATTGTAATCGATTTGAAACTAATCACTTTTTTAATTTTTTCAATTTACAGTTTAAACTTTTTAGGTTTAATATCTAACACATTATATAATCAAATTTATAGACTATTAAACCAGTCTTTGAAGGTGTTTTTTATAATCATTTGCTTTTTATTTATTATTTCTACACAACTCAAAAATTTATATAGCGAAGAATATCCAACATTTTTTAATGATTTCTACTCAACTTTAAGAAATCTAATTAATATTATTACTGGGAATATATTTTCGGAATTAAACAATAATGATACAGGATTATTAGCTTTAAGTTTTATATTATTTTGTTTTGTGGGCATTATACTATTTACCATATTCACGGCTATTATGGTAGATACCACTATAGAAAACCATAAAGACAAAAATTTTCTTATTGGATTATATGATGGGGGTTATATTAAATGTTTTGAAGTAAAAGATAAAACAGGTAAATGGTATTTTGTAAATCGTGTAAAATATAAGGGAAAATATTACTTTAACGATACAGAAGATGACGAGATTATAGATCCAAGTTTACCACAATTTAATATTGAAGATGCTTATGCATTAATAATTAGCAAAAACGGTGTAAAAGGAATAGAATAATTAAAATACAGCAATTATGAAAATTAAATTTTTAAATTTTAACCATTCTCATAGTGAGTATGAAAATAAAGAAATTAAGGAGTATACCATATTAGTGGACAATATAGAATACTTATTTGTTTCGTGGAGTGATAACAAAAGTGGAGAAATGTTTTTGAAAAATTTAGAAACAGATGAGATTATTGAAGAATATGAACCTGGTCCAATATTTGAGCGGGAGAAGACAAAAAATAAAATATTTCTTGCATTACAAAGTTTATGCTGGGCTTATACATCATTAGCAGAAGCATTTGAATGTGGAGATATTTCAAATGGAGATGTTATAGATACATCTTTGTTTGATTTGAATGATAGTACCATTGATTTTACTGAGATTGAAGGGGCAATAATCAAAATAGAATGCAAAAAAATATCATTCTCAAAATTTTAAACAATAAAAAAAACTAACTAATCTTAATAATATTAAATTCTACAAAAATGGAAAAAATCACATTACAAAATAACATGGATGATGGATATGGAGCGGTTTATTGTATCAAAAAGGAGACTTTTTTATTAAATGAAATTCATGATTACTTAAAAGATTGTGAACCAGCTAAACCTGAAGGTTTAAGAACTCCCTTCAAAACAGTAGAAGCCCTTGTCACTTTTTTAGAAGAGAAATTAGACAACGCTTTTAATGAAGGTGATTACGCTTTTTTAAATCTAATAGCGAGTGAATTGAAGCCAAGTGATATGTTCGATCACTATTTATCTGTATGTGGAGAAAATTCTGGAAATACTGTGGATAGTTTAGTTGTTACTTACGAAGGTGAAATTATTTTTGAACATTGATTAAAAAAACGGTGTAAAGAGTTTGGAAAAAAGAAACAAAACTTTATAAGATAGATAAGATGGAAATAACTGTATTAAAATACCAAGGCAATATAGAATTAACCGAGAACCTTAAGGAGGTTAGTACCTATCAAATAAAATTGAATATTGGTGAATTTAAAATTATAAGGATTGAATATTTTGACCAGGATGGTGACGGACAGGGAGAAGACTTAGAAATATACGACACAGAAAAACAAATAATTAACACTAAAATCTTCAACGGTAAAACTATAGAAGAGGTATTCATTGAATTAAACATAAAAGTTGAGGAAGATTGTGGAATAAGTTTATGGAATTGTAACGACATTAGCATAGATACCATCACAAAAAATTATTCAAAAAAAAACCAAGAAGTTACTGTTGATCAGGTGATTGGTGATAAATGGTGGGAAAAACTAGATAAAACCAAAGAGGGTAGACCTTATCTTGAATTGAATGAATGTAACATCTATGGCGATCTTTTAGAAAGATTAATAGATGATATGGTATTTGGCAAAATAACTATTGCTCAATACGATAAAAAACACCACGAATTAAATCAAGGTCATCAACACTTAAAAGATATATGGTGTTATAAGAAAAGTAAGCTTGAATAAAAAGCACTCATTACCTATACTTTTTAGTTGTTCTGTGCACTTATCTCCAACTAAATTAAAACCTGAGCCCTCTAGTATACAACACATTATATAATTATTATTTTACAAACAATAAGAAGTTGACATAATTTGTCATGCTAAGTATGTATGTTTGTCTTATAAATATTATATATGAGATACTTAACAAAATCACGCTACAAATTGGGATTAGAATGCCCAAACAAACTCTATTACACTAAAAAAGACCAGTATGCCAATCAAAAGCAAAATGACCCTTTTTTGCAAGCTCTGGCATCTGGAGGCTTCCAGGTAGAAGAACTAGCACGATTACATTACCCAAATGGTAAATTAATTGATGATGTAAAAGGTGAGGATTATGATTACGATGCTAAGGTAGCAGAAACAGATAAATTATTGCTTCAAGAAAATGTAGTCATTTTTGAAGCAGCCTTTAGGCATAAAAACCTCTTTATACGTGTAGATATTCTTGAAAAAAAAGGAAATCAAATTAACCTTATAGAAGTCAAAGCAAAGTCATTCAAAGAAAAACACAAAAAGAAAGATGTTACCTTTAACTCCAATTGGAGCTTTTATCTCTTTGATGTTGCTTTTCAGAAATATGTTATTGAAAAAGCAAAACCCTCTTTTAAGGTGACTCCTTTTCTGATGCTTGCAGACCAAGATAAAAAGGCTGCTACTGATGCATTAAACCAAATGTTTCGTATTAAAAAAAATAGTAGCAATAGAACAGGAGTTGAAATTTTAGAAAATGATATTTCTACTCTTAATTTGCCACAAGATTCTGTTTTATCATTAAAAGACGTTACCCCTATTATAAAAAAAATAGAAGACGGAACACACCGAATTTTAAATGAGTATAATTTCCAGGAGACCATCCAGGTGCTCTCTAAAGCCTACCAAGAAGATCGTTATTTTGGTTTTGATTTAAATTTTGCTGCCTGTAAAAAATGTGAGTTTAAGACAGACACCATCTCAAAAGATAAAAAGTCTGGATATAAAGAGTGCTTTAGCAAGCATTTGGGAATGAAAGAAGAAGATTTTAAAGATCCTACCGTTTTTGAAATTTCCAGACTACACCCAACAAAACTAAAAATTTTTAATGAATTAGGGGTTCTAAAATTAGAGGATGTAGATGATATACAATTAATGCCTAAAAGTGAATCCAAACAAGTTCTTAATGGCTGGAGCTTATATGAGCGGCAAATATTACAAAAGGAAATGGCAGTAAGCAATACAAATAAACCTTTTGAATTTTTAAAAGAGAAGCTTAAACAAGAGATAGATTCGTGGGAGTATCCTTTAAATTTTATTGATTTTGAGGCTTCAACCGTGGCCCTACCCTTTCATAAAGGACAAGCTCCTTATGAAAAGGTTGTTTTTCAATTCTCACACCATATTGTAAACGAAAAAGGCGGAAGCATTGAGCATGCCAATGAGTATATTAATTTAATACCTGGAGAATTTCCAAATTTTAAATTTGTGAGAGCTTTATATAAGGCGCTAAGTCAAAATAGCGGCACGGTATTTCAATATTCTCCTTATGAAAACTCAACACTTAATCAAGTAAAAAGGCAGTTAGAAGAATCTAATGAGCCAGACAAGGACCGCCTCATTAGCTTTATAAAATCCTTAACAACCCCACCCTCTGCAAAAGATTATAAAGGAGAACTTTGGAAGCCAAGCCGTGGTATGGTAGATTTATGTGAAGTCATAAAGGCCTATTATTACAATGCACATACAAAAGGAAGTAACTCCATTAAAGAGGTATTACCTGCAATTTTTAAAACATCCTCGTTAATAAGAGAAAAATACAGTCGTAAAATCTCTGATATTAATATGTCTTCCAAAAACTTCTCCCCAAACTATATTTGGTTAAAAATGGAAGATAATGAGGTAATAGACCCATACAAAAATTTAGACAAACCATTTGAAGATTGGGATGTAGAAGTTGAGAGAAAAAGTGATATTGATGAGATTAATAATGGAGGTGCTGCCCTTACCGCATACGGGCTTAGCCAATACACAGATATGAGTGAGGATGAGCGTACAAACTTAGAAATAGGGTTGTTAAAATATTGTGAGCTAGATACCTTAGCTATGGTTATGATATATGAGCATTTACAAGAGATAACAAGCCTATGAGGTATAGATCAAAAAGTGCCTCATT
>Ga0209532_1003108_pt1 | contig 11209 bp, 10 predicted proteins | sample COG_02_FD_184746 | JGI IMG/M metagenome (GOLD analysis project Ga0209532, IMG submission 184746) | Pelagic Microbial community sample from North Sea - COGITO 998_met_02 (SPAdes) (version 2) | ecosystem: Environmental > Aquatic > Marine > Neritic zone/Coastal water | place: Helgoland, sampling... | reverse complement strand
GATTGCCTGAGAAAATGGACATGGCACTTGTTGAGCCATTACGCGAATTGTTCAAAGATGAAGTTCGAGAATTAGGAAGAGAGCTTGGTTTACCATCGAGCTTTGTTGGAAGGCATCCTTTCCCAGGTCCAGGTTTGGCTATTCGATGTCCTGGTGAAATTACTTATGAAAAATTAGAGATACTTCGAAAAGCTGATGCAGTTTACATAGATCAAATCAGAAAACATAATCTGTATAATGATATTTGGCAGGCATTTGTTGCTATTCTCCCTGTGCGTACAGTTGGAGTAATGGGTGATGGACGCACATATGACTTTGCTTGTGCACTTCGCGCAGTCACTTCCGTTGATGGAATGACCGCAGACTATTATCCTTTTTCTCATGAGTTTCTTGGAGAAACTGCAACTCGCATTATAAATGAAGTTGAAGGTATTAATCGTGTTACGTACGACATAACCTCAAAGCCTCCAGGAACTATTGAGTGGGAGTAGTTATTTAAGTTTAAGTAATTGATTTAAATACATTAATTACTTAAACATATGTTTCACGTATAAAATCAATCGTTGATTTAATTGAAGTTTTCTCATACAGTTACACAGAATGTTGCATAACGTGCTAACGCACTGAAAGAAGTTAAGCGTCTATGCAAAGAGTTTGGCTTTACTGCTGGAATACTTAAGGGTGCGCTGGCTGAGGGGCGGAAAAATCAATAGAATAAGGGTAACAGCAATGAAGCTTGCAGTTAGAGCCTCCAAAATAGATGTAGTAAAACTGCAGTTGCTATCATCGCTTGAATTAGAAGAAGCGAATATTGTTGCTGCGCCAACTAATTACGGTGGTATCACATTACTCAATTTAGACGAGAGTGCTGTTTCGGCTTTGAGTAGCATACGCAATATTGAAGCGCTGTTATTTGATGAAGAAGCCGCTGCTAAATTACAACAGCCATCAGTGGCGAGCTACGCTCTCTCATTCAAATCACTAGATGGCGTAGATGAGCGTGAGCAATATAAGCATCTTCGCCAATTACTCCACATTCATAAAGAAACGAGATACAAAAGATGAAATTCTCAGAAATTGAACTCCCATCTAATCGAAAATTTGGTTTTTTCTTTACATTCGTATTTGCATTAGCGGCAGTCTATTTCTATTACTCAGCTAATGTAAGTTGGGCATATGTGTTTATTGCAGCAACAATGACATTTCTGCTTGTCACACTGACAAAGAGCGATGCACTTCTACCTCTAAACAAGCTATGGATGCGGTTTGGACTCATACTTGGCATGATAGTAAGCCCAATCGTACTTGGGGTTATTTTCTTTGGGCTTTTTACACCCATAGCAATGCTGATGCGTCTGAGTGGGCGAGATGAGTTGCGTTTAAAGTTTACTCAGAAAGCAAGTCACTGGATATCGCGCGGCGAACCAATCAAATCTGAATCATTCAAGCACCAATTCTAATAAAGGTTAATGAAATGGAATTTTTAAAAGAGCTCTGGGCATTCTTACGTGTACGTAAAAAGTTATGGCTTGCGCCCATCATAATCGTGATGTTGATTCTCGGAGGCTTGCTGATACTTGCGCAAGGTTCTGTGGTAGCACCTTTCATTTACACACTGTTTTAGGAACGGCGCATGTATATCTTAGGTATTTCTGCCTTTTATCACGACAGCGCGGCATGCTTGCTGAAAGATGGTGAGATTATTGCTGCTGCACAAGAAGAGCGCTTTACTCGTAAGAAACACGATGCTGGCTTCCCTACTCATGCAATTCAGTATTGCTTAAAAGAAGCTGGAATAGTGGCTAATGATATCGACAATGTCGTGTTCTACGAAAAGCCGTTTGTTAAATTCGAGAGACTACTTGAAACGTACCTAGCTTTCGCACCTAAAGGTTTTATAAGCTTCGCTAAAGCGATGCCAGTATGGATAAAGGACAAATTGTTTCAAAAGTCTGCACTCATTAAAGAGTTAAAATCAACACTTGATGATAGTGTTGATTGGCGTGAGCGTTTGTTGTTCTCTGAGCATCACTTATCCCATGCAGCAAGCGCATATTATCCTTCACCGTTTGCTAGTGCTGCAGTGTTAACGCTAGATGGTGTAGGTGAATGGACAACAACATCTCTCGCGATTGGTAAAGGGAGTGATTTACAAGTTGTGAAGGAAATACACTTTCCACATTCACTTGGCTTACTCTACTCTGCGTTCACCTATTACACAGGGTTTAAAGTTAACTCTGGTGAATACAAGGTGATGGGTTTAGCTCCATATGGAGAGCCACGCTACGCAGACTTAATACGAGAAAAACTCATCACAGTTGCTGATGATGGTAGCTTCCAGCTTGATATGAGCTACTTCAATTATGCGACTGGTTTAACGATGACAAACAAAAAGTTTGATGCATTGTTTGGCGGTCCACCACGTACGTCAGAGACCGAACTTACACAGCGAGAAATGGATTTGGCAGCTTCAGTGCAAAAGGTGACTGAGGATATTGTTCTAGAATTAGCGAGAGGAATAGCCAAAGAAACTGGTGAACGTAACCTATGTCTTGCTGGTGGTGTAGCACTAAACTGTGTTGCAAATGGCATATTGTTACGGGAAAAAATCTTCGACAATATTTGGATTCAACCAGCGGCTGGGGATGCTGGCGGTGCGTTAGGTGCTGCTCTATCAACTTGGTATCTACACCATGACAGAGAGCGTGTTGCTTCAATTGAACCTGATGCAATGAAGGGTGCTTACTTAGGTCCAGCTTTTACAGATACTGAAATTGAAACTGAACTGACAGCGTGTTGTGCAAACTTCAAAAAGCTTTCAGAAGCTGAAATGATTGAAGAGGTAGCGTTCGCATTAGCTGATGAAAAAGCAGTTGGATGGATGCAAGGGCGCATGGAGTTTGGACCACGTGCATTGGGAGGGCGCAGCATCATCGCTGATCCACGTTCGCCAGTCATGCAAAAACAACTTAACCTTAAAGTTAAATATCGCGAAAGTTTCCGCCCTTTTGCTCCTAGTGTATTAAGAGAAGATGTAGTTGAATGGTTTGAGCATGAAACAGATAGTCCTTACATGCTTTTGGTTGCAGACGTTCAAAGCGATAAACTTCGCGCAATAACTGAAGAAGAAGAGGCTTTGTTTGGAATTGATAAGCTAAACGTACCGCGTTCTTCTGTGCCAGCCATTACGCATGTTGATTATTCGGCTCGCATACAGACGGTACACGCGGACACAAATCCTAAGTACCATGCGGTCATATCTAAATTTAAAGAAAAGACTGGCTGTCCACTTGTTGTTAACACTTCATTTAACGTTCGTGGTGAACCTATAATTTGCACACCTACAGATGCATTTAAGTGCTTTATGGGTACGGAAATGGATGTTTTAGCAGTTGGCAACTACGTGCTTTACAAAGAACAACAAGACGAAGCGCTAAAAAAGAATTATGAGGAACGTTATGAGTTGGATTAAGGAAGGAGTTAAAGTATTTCTTATAACGATAAGTCTGTATTTGGTAGTCGATTTCGCTACAACATGGCTGTACGGCGCTCGTGCATTTTCAATTTTTTTCGTATCGAACAACATTGAAGGTAGACATAATAGGCCAGAATTTACTGGTTACTTCGGAGGAATATTCTATGAATTTAATGGTCAGGTCAATATAGGTAGGAGTGGCGAACGACTTTCAGACCCTTCTTCATGTGAAAATGTGTTGTCAAAAGTTTTGTTCATTGGTGATTCGACAACAGCTGGATTTGAAGTGGATGACAAAGAAACTTTCATTTCTCACCTCAATAGCCAATGTTCCATAGCAAAAATAAGTGGGACCAACTTTGGCGTTAGAGCGCATGATACACACGCTGTTATAGGAAGCTATGAACGAGTATCATCTCATTTTCCTCATGATTACGTTGTATATCTCATGACCGAAAATGATTTTGAAGAGAACGTTCAGCCTGATGTATACGTAAATATGACAAAAAGGTTTGGCCGACGTTTTGAAGGTGAGATTATTAAGCCTGTTGATGACTTAATGTGGACAGCATACGCTTCTCTACGCGTTTTTGTGGCGGATAGGTTAGCATTTACTACAGCTATAATACGTCTATTAGAGCGTCAAATGAGAGATGCTCCCATAGCTGTGCTAGACGATACAACAGAGTTCGAAAGGCAAGCTCAAAAAACTTTCGAGTTGATACAGCAATTATCGTACATTGTTAGTGCAAATGGCGCTGAACTTATCATTATACCATATCCCCGGGTTAGCTCAGATATTGATTACAAACGAAGTAAGAAAATAAAACTGTTAAGCGAACTAATTGGCAACAATCTTGGAGGTGTTTTTTACATTCATAAAATCGACGCTTTGGTTGGTGAAAAAGTTAAATTGGATGGTAAAGCATTGTTTGATATGCGTTTCAATAACGATGGGCATCTTTCAAAATATGGTCATCAAATTATTTCTAAGGTTCTGTTAGACGTCTTTCAAGATTTAAAAAGGTCTGCTAATTAGGTTTATATAAAACGTAATTCGAATTAAGTAGGCATCCAATAGGTGTGTCCGACAAAATGGTCGTTGACTTTTACTGAGGAAGTATCGAAAAGGCATATCCACTTCTCAACTTAACTACTGAAAAGCCAAAAATCTTAACTTCATCGAATATTTCTAGTGGATGATAGTTGCTTTAGTCCACAAGCATCTTTCTCATACTCATAAAATTTATACACGCTGTAAAAAGTAAAGCTATAAAAATCGAGAATCTATTTCCAGGGTAGTTAAATTCTAATAACACAATTATTGTATAGCCAATGAAGAAACTAATAACATAAATCAATGAGGATAGAAAAAAGTTTTTCTTTGTTTTTTTGGCACCCTTAAAAACGGTTTTAGGATAAACAATAGAAACAAAAATTATACCAATCAACCATGTTATGGTATAAGCAATGTTTGCTGGTGCAATGAATAACAATAGCTGAAAAAGAGTCAAAGAGAAAGCAAAATTGGTTAATCCAGCGAAAAGAAACCTTACCCCATCACCTAACATCTTACTCATACTTTAACTGAAGCATTAAAATCTTTATAAACTCTAATATAATCATCATCATCATATTCTTCAGAACAAACGACCATTAAAACAGCATCTTGAGAAAATTTATATTGCACACCCCATATCATTGGAGTGATATAAAGACCTAGGTTTGGTTCATTTAATGAAATTTCAATTCTTGTATGGGCATCATCTAAAATTACTGAAAGACTTCCTGAGACTGCCACGAGAAACTGTTTGCAATTACGGTGTGCATGCTCACCACGACTAAATGTTTTATCAACACCGTAAACAAAAAATATTCTTTTAGGTTCAAATGGAAAGTCGTTTTTTAAATTTAGCGGAGTTAAACTCCCGCGCATATCCGAAAATTTTGGAAGACGTTCCAAATAACATTCACCAAGCACTTTTTGATGATGCTTTTCTTTAGTATAATCTAATTCTTTTGTAATTGATTTATCGATAAAATCATTAATCTTAGAATCTGTATTATAGCCAATTATTTTTGCAGGGTTTCCTGCAACTTTAGCAAACGCTGGGACGTCTTTTAGAATAACAGAGCCTGCTCCTATTATGGCATTAGTGCCTATCCTGACGCCAGGAAGTATAGTTGCGTTTGCACCAATAAAAGCTCCACTTTCAATAATTGTTTTTAAATACTCATCAGAATTAACATTAGAGTGAGGCATGAGGTTATTGGTAAAAGTTGCATTCGGGCCTATAAATACTTCACTTTCAATTCTCAATCCATCCCATAATTGCACACCACTCTTTATTGTAACATCATCTCCAACAGAAACATCATTTTCAATGAATACTCCGTCACAAATATTACATCCTGCACCAATTTTTGCATTTGGCATTATATGAGAAAAAGCCATAATGCGTGTACCGTATCCAATAGTATTGGACTCGCAAATAGCATTTGGGTGGCAAAAAAAAGGTTTATTCACAATTCATATCCTCTATCTTTTAGTTAACCAATCAATTTATGTCTGAGAATTGGATCGGCAAATAATCTCTCTTATGTTTACTATCTAAATTGTATTCACTCGATCGGCTAATCAATCTTAAGGGTCTATTTTTAGTATTTTCAAAAGTTCGCCACAAATACGAGCCCAATACTCCTTGCATAAAAATACTTGCTGATCCGAATATACTAATTAATAATGCTAAACTCACATATCCTGGTACGTCAATTGAATTGGAAAAATGAGCGGCCAATAGAAATATTGAAAAAATTATTGTGGCTAAAACTCCCAAAAAACCGATCCATAGTGCAAGAATTATTGGAAGATCAGTGGATGAGAAAACCGAATCCAACATGTAATGGATTTTCGCAGAAAATCTCCACGCACTTTTTTCGTGTCTACGCTTTTGTCTCTTGTATGGCAAAAACTTACGCCTATATCCAAGCCATAAAAGTTGCGAAATAAGTGACGAATTAGGTTCTTTTATTGACAAAAAAGATGTGCGGACCAATTGATTACACGCAAAAACATCAGCACCTCCTTTTGGAAGATCCGGCAATACTAACTTTTTATAAATCATCCAAAAAATTTTTGATAAGGTATCATTAATAAATCCATCATCTCTAGAAGAGCGTGCACCTAATACCAAATCGGCTTGATCATTCTCTAAAACATTAAAAAAATCCCTAACCAATTCAGGGGGTTCCTGTGAATCTGCTGACATTACAGCAAAGTAATTTCCTTTTGCAAACTCAAGACCCGTGCGAATAGCCGAAAATGCACCGAAATTTTTACTATGAAAAAGTATTCTAGAGCTGAATTTAAAAGTTTCTTGTTTTTCAATTAAAATAAGTCCCGAATTATCAGGTGATCCATCGATCACAAAGGTTACAGTAATACGCCCAGCAAAATCTGTATTAAGATTTTCTAGGTTTTCAATTAACATATTTATATTATTTTCATTTTTGTACACAGGAACAATAATGCAAAGATCTTCATTTAGTATTTCATTCATGCTTCACTCCTATGGAATAGTTTTCAATGCTTTGACGACTTGTTCAATTTCTTTTTCCAAAAGTGTCGAAAAGCAAGGTATACTGAGTATCTTTTTTGACATTATTTCTGTCACTTTAAGGCCTTCAGGAGCTATCTTGAATTTACTATATTTTAATCCAACCTGCATGTGATCTGGGATAGGGTAGTGAATTTCCGTTGAAATACCTTTAGAAAAGAGATAGTTTTTCACTGCATCCCGATGATGGGTAATCAATACTGCCAAATGTGCGCAATTCGAAAAGTTACTTTTAACCAAGCGGTTTGAGCCAGTTAAAACACGTGAATAAGCATTATGGATTGATTGTCTCCGTCGATTATTTTCATCTAAATGTGGAAGAAATACATTCAATACAGCTGCTTGAATTTCATCAAGGCGGGAATTTATTCCCCCAGGTAAATCAATTTCGTATTTTTGCCTCCATCCATATTGCTTCAAACTAGCAGCAAGTTCAGCTAATTTGCTGCATCCCGTGACTACACTGCCTGCATCCCCTAACGCTCCTAGATTTTTTGTTGGATAAAAGCTAAATGCGGCGATATCCCCCAAAGTACCTGCAGCAAAATCAGCTTTCCATAGTCCAGTAGCCTGCGCGCAATCTTCTATTATCTTTACTTGTGAAAATCCTGCCTCATCAATAGACTGTCTAAGGTGCTTTATATCAACCATACCGCCAAAAAGGTGTGTGACAATTATTGCAAGCGTATTGTTATTTAAACAGCTAATTGCACTTTCTACGTCAATTAAGTGATCTGTTTCTTCAATATCACAATACACTGGGGTTAAACCAACTGCAAATATTGCACTTGTTGCATATCCTCCCGAATTTGCCACCGTAATAACTTCTTTGCAATTATTTTTTTCACTTAAGGTAACAACTTTTAAAGCTATTTCTAATGCATCAGTTCCATTGGCAACTCCAATTACATGTGGAATTTTTAAGTAATTTGAAAAATTTTTACAAAACCTATCGTTTGCTTTTCCATTCACCAAGTACCCTGAATCAAGAACCTCATTAATAGCGTTATCGATTGCGTTTTTATGCTTTTGGTAGGTTCTGGAGAGATTATTCATTGGAATCATGAAAATTAAATAGCACATAGCTAAACTAATATACATCATAAATATTAAGATTTTAATTGAATGATATTTTAATTGATTGATAAACGTATAATTTTTTTTGCAAAAAAATGTAATGATTGATTTTAAAAAATTTTACAAGTAAATCAAAACGATATCGTTAGTGAATTAATTCAGCAAAAAAATTGTGAAAAGATATCATTTATTTAGACTATAGGATTTAAAAGTTTTGAGTAAAATTGAAATAAAAGTAGTGAGTTATTTATCATTAACAATCCTATCTATATGTATGTGTTTTTTTTTCATATTTTATTTTTCATTTATTGGCGGTGCTGGCAATGATAGTAGTGCATACAAGCTCGTAGCCGAAAATATATTAAATGGTTGTGGTGTTTCTTTGTCAAAAATAGGCAGTGAAATATGTGTCCCTCATTTTGGTGGCAATCAAGGACCAGGATATCCTGCATTCATAGCATTTACATGGTTAATTACAGGACATTCAGATTTTGCTGTTAGGCTACTTCAAGCGTTTCTATATTCAACATCGATTATTTATTTGGTCGAAAGTGTAAACCGTTACACAGAGTCATTTAAAATTTCTTTAATACTTGGAATTATTCTTGTAATTTCTCCACTTCATACTGCCTGGTCAAGATTTATATTAAGTGAATGCTTAACAATTGCAGGTACATTGTGGGTTTTTGCTGAGATTATAAGATCACTTCAAAGTAAAAGTTTGCGCATACTTCCAATTGCTTTTGCCTTTGTTTTCACTACTTTTATGCGCCTCGACGCCATATTAATTTTATTCCCAATTATTATGACAGCGTTTTTCATACACCGACCGATAGATGCAATTAAGAAAATAATATATGTTGGGCTGATTTTCACCATACCTTGGTCAGGATGGCTTACAAGAAATTATATTGTTGGACTGGATAATTTATTTCAACCAAAACTAGAGGAGTTGATCAATGAAACTCCAGGTGTATTTAAATGGACAAAAACATGGAGTACACATCAGTATAGCTCTATTTCTGTATTTTTTCCAATCTACGCATATGCATACGATGAAATAGTAATTGATGGAGAAGCCTACTCATCAAATAGCGAAAAGAATACTGTGCAAATGTTGCTAGATGATTTGCAAAATCATATAAATAAGCCATTCCCCGATCATATAGATGAGGGATTTTCACAGCTCGCTCAAAAACGTATTGAAGCAGACCCCTTGGGATATTATTTGATATTACCCTTAAAAAGAACATTTAAATTCTGGGTAAATCTAAATGCTGGATACGGCCTGCCAGGTTTTGATAACCGCCTTAGCTCACAGGACAGATTAGATTTGATTAATGGTGGTATAAAAGAAAAAGCTAAAATGATTACTAAATACCCATTTATTGTATTCAGCAGAATATTTGCACAATTGTGGAAATTAGCACTCTTCAGTGGCTTTTTTATAGCTTGCTGGATAAGCGTTAAAGACAAACATTTTGAGCACAGAAATCTAACATTAATAGTACTGTCTTTTATTTTTGCACGAAGCTTTGTAACGGGAGCTTTCAACCTTACAGAAGCTCGCTTTTCTGTAACTCAAATGCCTATATTAGAGCTTGTTGTAGTCTTAACAATGTTGAGTTTCTTTAAAAAAAATAATTTCAAATAATTTATGTTACAAATAAAAAAAAATATCTTATGTTTAGTAAAAAATTTTTGCAATTACCTTAATTTAAGATATTATACATGTCGGGTCCTTTTTCAAATACTATACGAGCATCGTTATGGATGACAGGAACAATAGTATCATTTTCAGCCATGGCTGTGTCAGGGCGAGAAATTTCTTTCGAATTAGATACATTTGAGATTATGTTGTACCGATCAATGATTGGCTTAATAATTGTTTTATTACTAGCTAAATTATTAAAAACTGGCCAAGAGATTACAACTCAAAATCTATCTCTCCATTTCTATAGAAATTTATCGCATTTTACAGGTCAAAACTTATGGTTTTATGCCCTTACTCTGATCCCATTTGCACAACTTTTTGCATTCGAATTCTCAGTGCCATTGTGGGTGATGCTAGCAGCTCCATTCTTATTGGGAGAACGTCTCACAAATATTAGAATAATTTGCATTTTAGTTGGCTTCATAGGCATTCTGATAGTCACACGCCCTTGGCTTGCAGGATTAGCTCCTGGTATAATTCCAGCAGCACTTTGCGCAATTGGCTTTGCATGCTCCGTTATTTTCACCAAACAATTAACTCAGAAAGTAAGTATTACTTGTATCCTTTTTTGGCTAACATCAATGCAGTTACTTATGGCTGTAATTTGTGCAGGCTATGATGGTAATATATCATTACCTTCAAGCTCTAATTTTATCTGGATTATAATTATAGGGATTGCAGGCCTATTAGCACACTTCTGTATCACTAGAGCTCTGCAATTAGCTCCTGCGACTATTGTTACTCCAATAGATTTTTGTAGACTACCTATAATAGCAGCAATTGGATATGTATTTTATAATGAAGCTCTTGATATATTTATTATCGGAGGTGCTATAATAATTTTTATAGCTAATTATATAAATATATGGTCTGAAACTAAAAAAGGATTATAAATTATAATGGCTAATTTTTTTGGATATGGGTCATTAGTAAATTTACAAACACACAAATATTTAAATCCTCATCCAACAGAGATAGAAGGATGGAAAAGAGAATGGGTTAGTTCTAGCATTAATAATATTGCCTTTCTATCAGCAACACCATGTAATTTTACAATACTGCAGGGTATGAGAGCCAGCACAGAGAATATTGGATGGCATGCATTAGATTTAAGAGAAACTGGTTATAAAAGACATAATTTAGCTCAATATGACATGCAGATGTATGTTGGAAATCCGGCTTATATTGATACAAAAACAAAGAAGCCTATACTTTTAAGTTATCTAGATTGTGTCATTCAAGGTTTTTATCAACACTTTGGACGAGAGGGTGTAGCTGCTTTTTTTCAGACAACAAATAATTGGGATCATCCAATTCTTGATGATC
>Ga0209532_1003105_pt1 | contig 11222 bp, 11 predicted proteins | sample COG_02_FD_184746 | JGI IMG/M metagenome (GOLD analysis project Ga0209532, IMG submission 184746) | Pelagic Microbial community sample from North Sea - COGITO 998_met_02 (SPAdes) (version 2) | ecosystem: Environmental > Aquatic > Marine > Neritic zone/Coastal water | place: Helgoland, sampling... | reverse complement strand
AATTCTGATCTTTTCCTCTGAATTATACGCCTTGCGTGTCTTCCTTTTTAGTTCACTTATTAATGAACTTGCATTTCTCTTCTTTCCCATTGTAGTTAAATTTAAGTGTTTACTCTGTTTAAAACACTCTCTTATAATTTAACCCTTATTAGTTCACTTTTTGCTGACGGTATACATCAAACAGTACCCCCTCACCTTAACATCTCATGAAATACCCCCATCTCCAACACCTTAAAATAAGCCTCAAACTCCTCCAATATCACCTCTTTAGAGAAACACTCACAAGTACTATTAATCTCCTTTAAAACTGCTGTATGCATGCCAGATTTGAGCCATGTTTAGATAAGCTTTAAAGCTATTGCGAAGACGTATCAATACAGAATTATAATTCTTATTTAGACGGAAGGAGAATGCTTTATGGAGGCTAATGTGAGGTCTATGGATAATGGGTTAACCCCTTCTATGAAGATGCCAAAGACTATGTTGAAAGAAATGATTTTAAGGCTGAGATCAAAAAGCGTACTAGGTGGGGTAAAAACAAATCACCTGTGGCTGTATGTACTAATGGTCTTCAGAAATCCACTAGATAAACTACCAATCTCAAGCGACAACAGTGTGTATTGGTTGATCGGATTATTGATTGTCTTTTACGTACTCTTATTGAATTGGTGAGAGAGAAAGGGGGGTAAAAGAAAAACCCCCCACTTGGAAGGGTTTTAATATAATAATGATTAAATTAATTTTGAGGTTGATATTTGTAATAACCTTCTACGGGAATCATGAGGTGATCATAACCAGTTCCTTTAAACATTATGTAAGGTGCACCGCTCATAAAATCAGTTGTATTTCCCTCAAGTGAAGCTGGATCTTTAGGAAATAACATTAAGTGAGGTCCTGATTCAATCCATTGACCTTCAGCTGCATCTTCTTTATTAAAAACCATTGGTTTGGTATTGTCTTCTCCCATATCTCCGTGAAGCATCCATGCCCAAGCATCGTGATCGAGTTTAGGCAATGTTCCTGCCATGAAAGCTTCCATCACTTTCATTGCTTGAGCATCACCAACCATAGGCATTGCTTCATGAGGATCTTTCCATCCGTTTTTAGGATCTGCCATACCCCTTGGGTTTGCTGACAAAGCAGTCCAGCCATTTGTGCCTTCTCTTAATACAGTTCCATCAACATCAACTACAGTACATTTAGAGGCTATAAAAGAGGGAGCCGCAGAACTATATGCCCAAATTTTCCATTCTACAGAGGTATGTGGTCCAGAAGGCTCACCATTGGCTTTCGTGGTTTCCATTAAAGGAGCTTTGGTAGGGGTATCCATACAAGAAGATACAATTAATGTTATAAGTACAAAAAATATTTTTTTCATTTTGTTGATTTTTAGGTTGATAAAAATTTTAAGATCGCAATATAAAAAAAATTTCTTTGTAAACTTCTCCTCACCTCAACACCTCATGAAACACTTCCCTTTCTAACACCTTAAAATAAGCCTCAAACTCCTCCAATATCACCTCTTTATTGAAACACTCACAAGTACTATTAATTTCCTTCAAAACGGCTGTATGCATCCCAGATTTAAGCACTCCAACCCTGTAGTAATCCTTGGCCTTATCACTTACTTTTAGTTTACCATAAGCTCGTTTTTTTGTGTGTTCCTTTGACTAGAATAAAGTCATGATCTCCTCTTGCTATAAATGCTGAATCCTCCAGCTCTTTAATAGCGAGAACAATCACATCCCCAAAGGGATTAAGACCCGTTCTACGCTCCAATCCAATACCATTAGCAGCGATGTCCGATTCATCTGCTTGAAGAAAGCCAGCAGTACTGCAATTTGCTTCTAGGAAGCAATAGATTAACTTGGCTTCTTTGGTTAACTGTTTGAAGGTATGATCATTCCAATTAAGGGTATTTAATCTCACATAATTTGTTTCTTACAAAGTTACAAAGGATGTAGGGGAAGAGTTGTTCTATTAGGTATTTGATAGGGGTTGAAAACCTATTTTGATTTTGATAATAGGTTTTATTAAGACTGTTGAATTTGTGTATTTAACTCCTAGGAAGTGGTGATTCAAGGAGTTTTTTTTATATTACTTTTTTAATTTTTTATCAACCTCAAAAAAATCAATAAAATGAATTTTAAATTTATTACCGTTTTAGCTCTCGTTACTTTAGTAATAATTTCTTGTAAAAAAGATGATAATGATAATGATAATATTCCTGATACAACTATAGAAACTTATTGCAATTCAACATCTGCTTTTGATCAGTTTAATTCAGAAAGTGTTAAAATTTCTTATGATGGAGATGATGTAACTATAGAATCAACAGCACTTCCTAACCACACATCACCTTATTGGGATACATCAAACAGTTTATACATAGATCCTGTGGTTGCTGATGCCTCACAAATGTCACCAGGAACAATTAATGCTGGTAATTATACTTTAACTGTACCCCTTTGTCCATCAATAGCTTCTACTACTTCATCCACTGGATTAGGTGCAATTGGAATTTCAGTTACTGGAGTACCTATTTATAATGACCTAGAAGGGCCGAATAAAGCATTATCTGCTCAAGTAGCTTCTGGGTTTGATTATGCTGGTGGTCATAATGGACCATCAGGCTATCATTATCATTTAGAATCGTCTGACGTGCCAGAAAACACAGTATTGTCTCATGATGATTCTGAACTAATTGGTATTATGCAAGATGGTTTTTTATTGTACGGACGAAGAGATATGGATGGCTCTTATCCAATAGATTTAGATGAATCTGGTGGCCAAGTTGGAGTAACTCCTCATAGTGATGGGGAAGAAGTTTATCATTATCATGTAATAAACGAAATATATACTAGTAACTATATCGTCCTTTTTGGAGTAGATTTGAAAGGAACTCCAAATAGCATACAATAATTAAATTTACTACTAATAAAGAAAAAAAGAATTGATAATACATAATTGTGGTTGTCAACTCTTTATATATCTCAACAATGAAAAAAAATGTTTTTCTACTTATTGTTTGTTTTATAGTTATCGGTTGCTCATATCATAAAAAAGCTAATTTTAATAGTGCTTCAAAAGAAGAGGTTATTAAATCATTAAAAATTAATAATACTATTGTTGGTGTTAATGATCTCGTTTACCATAGAAAGACTTCAGTTTGGGAAATAGATAATAAACCTTTTTCAGGTTATGCAGTAACTAAATTCGAAAATGGTTCGTTAAAAAGAAAATTTGGAGTTTTAAATGGAAAAAAACAAAATGAAGATGTGACTTGGTTTAAAAATGGAAAAATTAGAAGTAAAGCCAACTATTATAATGGAAAATTGCACGGTAAAAAACAAATTTGGAGCCAAGATTCTATTTACACCTTAGTAGCTGAATATAATAACTATTTAGGCAAAGGGCATGGTAAACAAACAAAATGGTATGCAACCGGTGAGTTGTTTCAAATTAGAAATTTACAAATGGGAAAAGAAGAAGGTATGCAACAAGCATTTAGAAAGAATGGCGATTTATATGCTAACTATGAAGCTAAAAATGGACGTATTTTTGGGCTTAAAAAAGCATCACTTTGTTTTGGGTTAGAAGATCAAAAAATTAAAAATTATGATTAAATATATTTGTTTTACATTTCTCTTAATCTGCCTATTTTCTTGTAAAGAAAAAAAGCAGTCTGAAAGTAGAGTTGCTCGTCTTCCGTTTTATAATGAAGCTACATTTAAACCAAATTGGATTCCAGAAAAAGACAAATCATTAGATGCCTTTCATCAGATATCTTCTTTTAACTTTTTAAATCAAGATGGAAAAACAATAACCAATCAAACATTTAAAGATAAAATTTATGTAGCCGATTTTTTCTTTACTTCTTGCTCTGGAATTTGCCCCAAAATGACATCTAATATGAAGATTGTTCAAGAAGAATTTTTGAACGATGATGAAGTATTATTAATCTCACACTCAGTAACACCAGACAAAGACTCTGTATCAGTATTAAGAGAATATGCTCTAAACAATGGTGTTGTCTCAAGTAAATGGCACCTCGTTACAGGCTTACAAAATGAAATTTATAAACTTGGACGAAAAGATTACTTCGTAGAAGAAGATTTAGGTACAGATAAAGATGAAAATGATTTCTTACATACCGAAAACTTTGTTCTGATTGATAAAAACAGGCATATTAGGGGTATTTACAATGGTCTTAATAAAACTTCTGTTAATCAATTAATTAAAGACATTCATACTTTAAAAACAGAAAAGTAACTATTGCTAACAATCTGTGTGTCGACAAACTAAAAGTGGACTTTTTCAGATATATATTAAGCAAGTAATGATACTAATTTAAATAAATATTTTCCACACTCAGTGAATTATTCCCACCATAAGGTATTGCTCCAAAGGCTTTGACAGGAGAATCAAGGGGTAGAAAATCAAGAAAGAGAAAGGTGTTTTATTGAACTAATCACATTCTGGAGTTTGAATAAAATCATCAATTTTAGATTGTGTATTTGTTCTAGGAAATTTTTCACCTAATCCAAACTCTTGATGCGGCACCAAGCAATCACCATTGAGATTATAGGTATTTGAAAGCAAACTACTAAAGCAGAATTCTGTTCTCGATGCAACTAGACCAGGCTCTATTAAAACACCAACACCATTTTTGGCATCTGATATTGAAAGCCTTAGATAGCTATATTCAGCACCTGAAATTTTGTAGATACCTACATAATAAGAAGGTGTATGGCTGATAATTGTATCTAAAGTTAAATCTTTCATATTATTATGTAAACATGAATCAGTCAATGTAGACCAAAACACATCACCATCCTTAAATTCGAGGACATTGGTAAATAAATAAGTTTCATAATTTTCGTAAACTTCGAGGCTATAATATCCATTTAGTCTATTTCATAAAAATTCATCTTCACTGTCTTCACCACAATTGGTGAACACTAGAAGCGGACAAAGAACACTCAAGAAGAGGAGGTGTTTCATAAAACATTTATGTAAGAATCGAATACAATAAAAATATTAATTATAGATGTTTATTGAACTTTAGATGTAATAAAATTATAGAGAAGCTTTATTTCATAACCTTTTAACCAATTATTCTTTTGATTATAACCCACAATCATTGGCATTCTCATTTTTGAATTGTGGATTTCTCTCATTACACCTTTTGCTTCAGTTGTTACGATACTACAACTATTTATTATCTCTCCTGTTTGTTTATTTATCCACTGATCATATAAACCAGCAAAAGAAAATAATTCTGAATTAGGAAGTTCAATTAAATACTTTTGTTTCTTTTTTCCCCGCTTATCAAGCCATTTCCACTCATAGAAGCCATCTGCAAAAATCAAGCATCGTTTTGCATTTTTAAATGAGGGTTTTGTTTTTAAGGTTTCATATCTGGCATTTAAAGTATATTTCTTAATGTCATCATTTTTTGCCCATGAGGGAATTAATCCCCAAAGGAAGTGCTGTAAATCATTTGGATTTTCCTCTGTAACTGCGTTTATAATAGGATGACTAAAGCCATTATTTTCTCCGATGACAGGATCTCCTTTTAAGCCTTTATCAATGAAGGCTTCTTTGGATTTTAATTGCCTAAAATGAAAGCACATACTTTCAGATATTTGTTGTCAAAGTTAGTATCCTTATGATACATTCTTCCACCCTTAAGTGAATTATTCTCATCTGAAGGTATTGCTCAAGTTCAAATTAATTTTGTTTCATGGACCTGAGCTACGACAAAATTAATCTGGAGGAAGCTGGGAGGAGCTGCGATATTAATGATCCTGAGTGCGAGGTTTGTGGAAGTTAAACTTTTGAAAATAAATAAAAAATAATATCTTCGATACTGAACTATTTTCGACAAAAGGAGAGGGGTAATCAGAACGGTGGAGTTTCTCAAATAATACCGCTTATCATACCCCTAACCAACTATGAACCATGAAAACTCAAATTTGTTACGGATAGTTCTATTTTCTCTAAGCAGCTTCTTAAAAATTGTTAACCTAGGTATTAATTAATGTTAAAAAAACTCCTAAAGTCACCACACATCAAAGGAGGCTACGACATTGATGATCCTGAGTGTGAGGTTTGAAGAAGTTAGAAATTAATTAAAGTTCTCTTTTTTATTTGCCTTTTCGAGAATTATTATTCTATTTGTGAAGGATGAAAGGTATTCATTTAGAAAAGTTAATTGTATGAATCTTCAATTATTACCTATAGCGGTTAAAAGTCACGGAATTGCTGCCATGGCATTTGCATTAAGTTTCTTTTTAGAAGCGTATGGGATTCACCTTCCATTGATTTCCATTAAAGCACAGCATCCAAGTCTTATGCTCGATGGATTTGCTTTTACAGGTCTTCTTTTTGCAGGAGCTGGAACATTGACATTTGCCTGCTATGAAATTTTCTTAATCCCAGAATTTTTAAAAACACTTGAAATAGGAAGTTCTTTGCGTAAAAGGGCAAAAAGTATATTTATTATCTATCATGTGGTGTGGTGTGTTGTGGTAACAATTCTTGTACTTCTACCAAGTGCCTCACCAGCTGCATATATCAATATATTAATTATGTATGGATTTACTTTATGGGGAGTAATTGCGAAATAATTAGGTTATGGTGAGAAGTTCTATAAGGAGGGAGCTGCTCCATAGATGATCCTGAGTGTGGGGCTTGTGTGTCATAAAAATAAGGGCAATCAAAACAGAAAGAGAGAAATCTGCTTATCATGCCCTTAATAACCAACTATAAAAACCAAACACTTATATGAAAACTCAAAAATGATAAGGATGGATCATTCTCCACTTTAAATTCTCATAAAGAATGTTAAAATAGGTTCTTAAAGAATGTTAAAAAAAGCATCCAATAAACCGTACTAAAAGAAGTTATCTTAGAAATCAAACAGTACCCCTCACCTAAACACCTCATGAAATACCTTCCTCTCTAACACTTCAAAATAAGCCTCAAACTCCTCCAATATCATCTCTTTAGAGAAACACTCACAAGTACTATTAATCTCCTTTAAAACGGCTGTATGCATGCCAGATTTGAGTCAGATTTAGACAAGCTTTAAAGCTATTGTGAAGACGTATCAATACAGAATTATTATTCTTATTTAGCGGGAAGGAGAATGCTTTATAGAGGCTTATATGAGCTCTACGCACAATGCTTTATCCCCGATGCCAAAGTCTACGTTGGAAGAAATGATTTTATAAAGATAAATAGTTAAAAAGCCCGAACGGCATGCTAGATTTTTTCTTTACAGATGATTGGAAGAATAGGATAGCGTCATCCACAAACTCAGGGTAAAATTGAACGATATCACAGATCTATGAAGAATGTAGTGAAACTGGATAATTATTACAGCCTTGGGCAGTTAGAGCATAAAATGAAGCAATTTGTTCGGTATTACAACAATGAAAGATACCATGAGTCCATCAATAACCTTACTCCATCTGAGGTCTATTATGGTACGGGAGAACGAAAACTTAGGTACAGGAAAAGAATCAAACAACAAACTTTAATTGAACGGAAAAAACAGAATCAAAATATTTATTTAAATTAGTGTCAACACTCGCTTAATTTATCTCTGAAAAGTCCACTTTTATTTGACGACATACACATATAACGGACACCCAAGGGAATTTTCATTTGTATTTTATTGTAATTTAAAGCATTAAAACTCATACTTAGTATCACTTAAATCTCATTATCACTAGAAATAAACCCTCTGAAATTAAAATTTCTAGTTCTATTTTTCTAAAGCCTTATTTACTGAATCGTTACTTATCCTGGAAATTATAAATAAATAAATGAAAATGATTTTTTTTAATAATTTATAAAATCGTTTATTTTTAATTAAAAATCATTTTGATTTATCAAAGAATTCAAATTCAGAATAAATATTTATGATATTGGATAGCGAGACTTGAAAATAATTTAGATTGTGGAATCTTAGCATGAAAAAAAATAACGATTCTACTCTCAACCAAATTTCTAAGCATTTAAATCTTTCAATATCGACCGTTTCCCGTGCGATAAATGGTCATTCCAAGAAATATCGAATCAGTGAAAAAACAACAAAAATTATTATTGAGGCTGCCAAAAAATTTAAATATGAGCCAAATGAATTAGCTAGAAGTTTAAGGTTAAAAAAATCTAATACTATTGGTGTAATTGTACCTGATATAACAAATCCATTTTTTGCAGTAATAGTTAGGTGGATTGAAAATGCAGCACGCCTTGATGACAAAATAATTTTTATTTCTGATTCTAATAATGATACAGAATTTGAAAAAATAGCAATCAAAGCTTTTTCAAGTAGAAAAATAGATGGATTAATTGTTGCACCTGTGGGTGATGAATCATTTCATCTATCGGACACGAATCAATTAGAAATTCCAATCGTAATTATTGATAGATTTTTAGCCCAATTAAGTTTACCATTTGTCGGGTCTAATAATTATGAAGGATCAAAAGAGGCTACTAACTATTTAATTAGCAAAGGGCATCAGAAAATAGCCTTTAATCAAGGACTTCAAAAATCAAAATTAAATTTAGATCGAGTTAGAGGTTATTGTGATGCATTGAAAGAAAATAGAATAACAATAAATCATAATTTAATCGTTGGCGAAAATTTTGATGAACAAAGTGGCTATGATGCAGCTAAGTTTTTATTGAGCAAAAATACTGGTGTTACTGCAATATTTACAGCAAGCAATCAGATAGCTCTTGGCACAATAAAAGCGATAAAAGAAAAAAAATTACATATTCCAAATGATCTATCTCTATTATCCTTTGATAATCAGTCGTACTGGGATTATTTCTCTCCTCCAATAACAACCGTAGAGCAACAAACTAAAGAAATCGCTGATAAGGCTTATAATCTCCTTTCTCAAATGATTAACTACAATAAAATTATTGGCTCTTCAAAAGTTCAGCTATCCACCAAACTGATTATAAGAAAATCGGTTAAAGATAAGCTGAAAAAAACAACATAATATTTTTGTAAGTATTTAAAAAGTCTTGTTAAATTTTTCATCGATGTTTGGAATAACTAAAAAAATTATTAATTTGCACAAACCTTTGTGCAAAAAAATTATTAATTAAAGAAACAGTTATGAAAACTAAACAATATCTAAATTATATAAGTGGTTTACTTTTTTCGTTATTCCTTTTGACACTAGCAGCATGCGGAGATGATGACTCAAATGATGCTCCAGTTGTTATCAATCAACCCCCAATAATCTCAGGATTAAGTGAAATAACATTATCCCCGGGATTTGAAACTTATGAGTTAGATTTCGCCAACTATGTAACTGATCAAGAGGGCGAAATAATTACTTATTCAGTTGTTAATTCTGATGAAACAATAATTACAATAAATCTTGCAGGATCTCTACTAACAATTAATGAGGTCGGTAATCCTGGATCTTCAATTATCACTATCACTGCAACTGACGGGCAAGCCAATCATGAAGTTTCGGAAAACTTTACTGTTACCGTAGAAGCTATAAATGGAGCCGCTGACTATACTGGTAACGCAGTTGTTATGTATGATTTTAATAACCTACCACAAGGAAGTATTTTTGATAATTCATTACCAGGTTGGCTATTTGAGGGATCCACGGCTGACGGTGAGTATAATGCGGCAGAAATTGGTTCTATTATTGTAGAAAATGATCACCTCTCAATAATTCACAATGTAGAAAGTACTTACATTTGGTCTGAGATGGAGCTTGAAGACGGGAATCAAGATTTTACTGGTAAAAAATTTAGATTCGACTATAGGTTTTACACTGTCCCAAACCTTAACGACATGCATTGGGAGGATGAGATACCGGGCATTGATATGCAGATCTATTACATTGATGCTGGTTGGGGAGATGTAGGCGGTGGTCAGTATAGATTCAGTGATATGAAACTAGAATATAGTTCAGATTGGCAATCTGTTGAAATACCACTATCGGAATTTGAAAGTCTTTGGGAAAATCCCGTCGACGCATCAGCAGTTGGCGTAATAGGCTTAGAAATTTGGGGAGGAACTGCTAACGCACCTATTTCTTTCAGGATTGATAATTTTGGAATCGTAGATTAATACATTCTGAACCAAACAGCAAAAAAGTACAACAACATGATAAAACACCTTAAATTATTTTTAGGTACTTTCTTTATTATTTCTTTCCAAGTTATTATTTCTTTCCAAGTTCATGCACAAATTATCATCAAAGGTAATATAGTAGATGATCAGAATGAATCTGTTATCGGTGCAACAATTATGGTAAAAGGAACAACCATTGGAACTGTTTCAGATATTAGAGGTGATTATTCAATAAGTGTTCCGGAAAATTCCGAAGCACTTATTGTTAGTTTTATTGGATATAAATCAAAAGAAATACCTATTAGTACCAGAGTAATCATCGATATAAAACTAGAAATCGACATAGCAGAATTAGAAAGTATTGTTGTTACGGGTTATGGTTCGCAAAGAAAGCAAGATATCACTGGTGCTGTTGCGATTGTAAATACAAATGAGATGTCTAAAAGTCAATACACAAACGTGACCGACAGATTACAAGGAAGAGTACCTGGAGTATCAGTAAAAACAAATGGTGAGCCCGGTTCTATGGGTGATGTGACAATTCGTGGGGTATCTTTTTTTGGAGATAATAATCCATTATACGTTATTGATGGAATTCCAACAGAAGATAGTCCCAATATTAATCCGGCAGACATAGAAACTATACAAGTACTTAAAGATGCTTCCTCTTCCGCTATTTATGGATCAAGAGCTGCCAACGGCGTTGTGGTTATTACCACAAAAAAAGGAAGAATTGGAAAACCGACTATCTCATTTAATTCCAATATAGGTTTACAGCAAATTCCCAACAAAATGAATGTTGTAAATACTTCCGAATTCGCCAGAATTCATAATGCAGCCTATGACAACGCAGGATATGCGAGACGGACCTGGTCAAATGATCTATCAAGGGGCATCGATACAGATTGGCAAGCTGAGATTTTTAATGAGGCTGCACTTCTTCAGGATTATAATTTATCAATATCTGGAGGAGCTGATAAAAGTAAAGTTTACTTTAATCTCAATAATACAAAACAAGAGGGCACCATTGAAGGTACTACTTTTGAAAGATTAGGAGCTCGAATTAATTCAGAGTTTGATTTAACAAAGCGCATAAAAA
>Ga0209532_1003104_pt1 | contig 11223 bp, 17 predicted proteins | sample COG_02_FD_184746 | JGI IMG/M metagenome (GOLD analysis project Ga0209532, IMG submission 184746) | Pelagic Microbial community sample from North Sea - COGITO 998_met_02 (SPAdes) (version 2) | ecosystem: Environmental > Aquatic > Marine > Neritic zone/Coastal water | place: Helgoland, sampling... | reverse complement strand
TTGCTTCATTGCAGATACTGGTTATTCAATGTTCAGTGTTGACTATTCGCAGATCGAAATGCGGGTGCTCGCTGGTCTTTCTGGTGATCGTGCCATGATTGATGGAATTGTTTCTGGTGTGGATTTGCATGATTACACGGCGAGCTTGATGTTTGGTCCTGACTTCACTCAAAAGGATCGTAAGTTGGCGAAGAATGTCGGATTCGGGAAGGTGTACGGCGGTGGGGCTGCGACTCTTTCTCGTCAGTCTGGTGCACCGATTGAGTCGGTGAAGTCGGCTATTAAGGCGTACAACAGTGCTTACCCTGGTATCTCGCGTTACTCAAGCAATTTGCAGGTTACTGCTGAGCGTCTGCGTGAGGTGACTACTGCTTCGGGCCGTGTGTTGCCGGTTGATGCTGATCGCGCTTATGCGTCAACGAACTATGTGGTACAGAGTGTTGCTAGGGATCTGCTGGGTCAGTCGATTGTGAATCTTTTTGATGCTGGTTTTGGTGAGTACATGTTGCTGCCGATCCATGATGAGATTTTGGGTCAGGCACCTGTGGGTGAGGTTGATGGAATTGTTAGAGATATGAAAGCTGAAATGGAAAGGTTCGATTTCATGGATATTCCCATGACGGCGGATGCAGAAATCATTGGCTCAAGTTGGGCTAATTCTTATGGTTTTGAGGGAGAGATTAACAATGTCTGATTATCGTGAAGCGTTTGATGTGGATGCGATGCTTTTGATGGTGGTGAAAGAGGCCCGTGAGGTCGCTTTACTGCTTCCTGTGGCGCATGAAATGTCTGAGATGCAGTCCCCCGCCTTTTCCCCACCTGAGCCTGAGGTCCAGGTGAGTGATGGGATTCAGTGGTCGCCTGCTGATCCGACTGCGAATACGGCTGTGTGTCCTAACCGCCTGGAGGTTCGTAGGCAGCTTATTAAGTCTGAGGCTCTGCTTGTGCACTTGTGCAAATCCCTTGGGGCGGCTCGTAAGGGCTTGGTATCAGCGATGGATTTGTGGGAGGGTCCAGAGGTAAAAAAGGATGTCGGCGTGGCGCAAGTGAATTGTCAGTCCTCTGGGTTAATGTAAGTGCACTTCTGATGGAACCTACTTGCAATATGGTTCGTCAGATGGTAACTGGAAATCGATTTCCAGTCACAAAAGCACTATTTATTACGAAAGGGAGAAAATGGACAAGCACGCGAGGGATCAAGAAAACGTCAAGGCATTCCAGCAAGGCGATTCTGAGGCGCTACAGCGGCTTCTAGATGAATATGGCCCGAACATACGGCTGGCAACTAAACCGTTCCTTAGGGACGATCACAGGGACGCTGATACGCGCCAGGAAGCGGTAACGGTGTTCATGGAGTATGTCGCTAGAGCGACCCCTGAGCAGGCCAGGTTGCTGGCCCGTGATGTTCTCAATGTGGTGTCTCATGGCCTTGCTGAGGTGAATGAGTACGGGGCAGGCAAGTCCACGGTGTATAAGATTTGGGCGGCTGAAAAACTCTTGGAGGCTTCGGCTGGCTCTTGGTCTGAAGGCTCCGGCATGTCATTACCTTCAGCAGCTGAATCGGTTGACTTACCTACTTCATCCTTAGTAAATGCGCTTGGGATACGGGACTCTAGTTCGTTGGATTTGATTCTAGATGCTGATTTGGATGTTGGTGACAATGATACGAGTGCTCTTGCGTGGCAGGTGTCTGCTTCTCCTGAGCCTGAGTGTAAGTCAACTTCTACTGACGTTGGCTCAATTAACTTGGATGTACTTACAGTTAAGCAGCGTGAGGCCGTGGAGGGCTTTCTAGATTACCCAGAGTTAAACCAGCGTGACATTGCTTTGTTTCTTGGTTTGCCTCAGAAAACTTTCCAGGAGCGTTTGCAGCGTGCGTTTGAAAAGTTGGCTTCTCAAAACCCGCTCAAGCGTGGACCTGTAGTGACTGAAGAAGAGATCTTCAATAACGAAAGGGAAGTCAATGTCTAAGAAAACAGAGGTTAAGAGCGTGTTCACGGAAGCTGAGCGTGAGGATCGGGTGCTTGAACTGACTACGAAGGAATACCAGGCTTACCATCGCTTACGTTCTCAAGGCTTGTCTTTTGATGAAGCATATGAAGCGGTGCTTGCGGGTGAACTGCCGTGAGCACCGGCTTTGATGATGACGAAGAGTTCGGCGTTTTGCATCATGCTGGTTGTGCTTATGATTCCGAAGATCGCGCGATCATTCGCCGTATCGGATATAAAAACGACCAAGATAGCTTGGTGCTTTTCGGTATTGATTCACTCGAAGAAGCTGTATTTACTGAAGACAGCGTATTCTCATCAAGCGTTTTTCTAACTGCTGGTGCTGCACGTTTCATTGCGATGGCTTTACTTGAGGCTGCTGATGAGGTTGATGGAAGTTTCACTGCCCTTAACTGGAGCGTTCTTTCGCCGGGTGATGTCAATGGAAATTAATGATGTTGATGACCTTGATGCCAGGGAGATGTTGTGTACGTCCTGCAACCTGTATCTCTGGTCCAGCTTCTTCACGATCTTTGCGGGGCATTCGACTCCGCAACCAAAGTGCCGTGATTGTTCAAATAAAGAATTTGGGAGAGTTTAATGATTGAGTTAACTAATACACAGAAGATGATCAAGAAAGAGTGCGACCAGATAGCAGCGCTTTTGATCACGAAGAACCAGGCCTATGGTAACTCGTTTGCGGAACCGATAAATATTTTCTCAAAGCAACCACCGGAAGAGCAGCTTGCTATTCGTATTGATGACAAGCTGAATCGTTTGGCTAAGGGCAGCTCTTTCCAGTCTGAAGATACTATTTTGGATTTGATCGGCTACCTGGTGTTGCTTCGTGTTCTTCATAGCCAGAAGCGTGGTGCGTGATGAGGAGTGAACCAAAGCGCGTTTTCGCTGTTGCTAAGCATCCGATGGATCCGAAAATGAATTACCAGATTATTGCGACGGAGTGGAGCGATGAGACTTTCACTCTGACTGTTGCTAACGAGTCGGAAGTTCTTGCTAAAGGTAATGACTGGAGCTGGGACTACTTGCCTTCAGATTATGAGGTCGTGCGTGCGATCTCTGACGCATTAATTGAGCGTGCCCTGAAGTCCGGCAGGTGGAGCTGAACATGCTAATGAAAAATAAAATTGGGAGTTTGTTTACGGGCTATGGTGGTTTGGACATGGCTATTGAAGAACTTACGGGCGGTACACTTGCGTGGTATTCGGAGATTGAACCAGCAGCCTGCAAGATTCTTGAATCTATTTACCCTGATGTTCCGAATTTGGGTGACATAAAAAAAATTGACTGGAATGAAGTTGAAGCCGTTGACATTATTACGGGCGGTTACCCCTGCCAGCCGTTTTCAACCGCAGGGAAACGAGAAGGAGAAAATGATGACAGACACCTCTGGCCGTTTGTTCGAGATGCCATTGACGTCCTTAGACCAAAGCGAGCGATCCTTGAAAATGTCCGAGGGCACTTGTCGCTGGGATTCAAAGAAGTCCTTATGGATATTGCCGACCTCGGGTACGATGCGGAATGGGGTACTTTTCGAGCGTCCGATGTTGGTGCCCCCCACAGGCGTGAACGACTGTTCATCATTGCCTACCCCGACAGCCAGGGAATACAAGGACACGAGGATAGCGGTAGCGAAACACCGTCCACAAGACAAGGACACTTTGAGCAGGGCGTTAGCACACCTGTTATAGATTGGGGCAAGTACGCCCCCGCGATCAGACGCTGGGAGTCTGTTCTAAACCGACCAACCCCAACCCCAACAGTTGGACCCCTCGAAAAGCGCCGACTCAACCCGCAATTCGTTGAATGGATGATGGGACTGCCTGACGGTTGGGTCACAGGCCATGAGCTGAGCACAGCCAAGGAACTCAAGATGCTGGGCAACGGTGTTGTTCCTCAACAGGCTCGGGAAGCAGTAAAGCAGTTGATTACTCGTATTGACAGAAATGTAAGTCAACAACTATTGAAGGAGCAGAGTAAATGAAGGCCATGACGAATTATGAGGAATTTATTGCAACGTCTCGTTATTCCAGGTGGATTGAAGAAGATAATCGGCGCGAGACTTGGAATGAAACCGTTGACCGTTACATGAACTTTTTTAAGAATCACTTGGCTAGCGAGTTTGGTGTTGATCACAAGGATGAGGTGTTCAAGGAAGTTCGCAAGGCGATCTTAAATCGGGACGTTATGCCTTCAATGCGTGCGCTCATGTCGGCTGGTCCAGCTTTAGAGCGTTCGCATTTTGCTGGGTATAACTGTGCGTTTATTGCTGTGGATCATCACCGGGCTTTTGATGAGATCATGTTCATCTTGATGTGCGGGACAGGTGTTGGTTTTAGTGTCGAGCGCAAGCATGTTGAGCAGATGGCTCCAGTGCCCCTCCTGATTATTGACACGGAGGAAGTTATTGAGGTTGCTGATTCGCGTGAAGGTTGGGCTACTGCCTATCGCACGTTGATTGAGAACTTGTATTCCGGGTATATGCCGATGTGGGATGTTTCCAAGGTTCGCCCGTTTGGTGCTCGCCTGAGTACGTTCGGTGGGCGTGCGTCTGGCCCTGAGCCGCTAGAGCAATTGTTTCAGTTCACCATTGATATTTTCCGTGGTGCGGTAGGTCGCAGACTGTCTCCGCTTGAGGTTCACGATCTCGTTTGCAAGATTGGTGACGTTGTTGTCAGTGGTGGTGTTCGCCGTTCAGCTTTGATCTCTCTTTCTGATCTGAGTAATCCTGAGATGGCTAAGGCTAAGAGTGGTGCCTGGTGGGAGAACAATGGGCAACGCGCCCTTGCCAACAACAGTGCGGTTTATACTCGCCGACCTTCTGCGGAGATCTTTTTGCATGAGTGGTCGGCATTGATTGAGTCTCAGTCGGGTGAGCGTGGGATCTTTAACCTGGAGGGTGTGCGTAATGCGTCTCCTGATCGGCGTTACGGAGAGTTGATTGAGGGTACGAATCCTTGTGGAGAGATCTCGCTTCGCAGTAAGGGTCTTTGTAATCTTTCGGAAGTTGTGATCCGTCCTGAAGATTCGGAAGCCGATGTGCTTCATAAGGTCACCATCGCTTCGATCCTAGGCACCTGGCAGTCGACGTTGACTAACTTCCATTATGTTCGCGCTGAGTGGCGTGAGAACGCGGAGGAAGAGCGTCTGTTGGGCGTATCACTGACTGGGATCTATGGCAATCACATGTATAACAATCCGTTTGATACCAAGCTCCCTGCCCGTCTTGCCTCCATGAAGAAGCGTGCGGTAACGATCAATGAAGAGTGGGCTTCGCGGTTGGGTATTACTGCGAGTGTTGCTGTGACGACTGTGAAGCCTTCTGGCACTGTGTCTCAGCTAACGGGTGTGTCTAGTGGCATTCATCCGTGGCACAGCGAGTACTACGCGCGTACGGTTCGCGGGAGTAATAGTGACCCGTTAACTAAGTTGATGATTGACTCTGGTGTTCCTAATGAGCCGGATCTCACGGCTCCTGATCGGACAACAGTGTTCTCGTTCCCGGTTAAGGCTCCTGAGGGTGCCAGGTTGCGTGAGAAGGTCTCAGCGATTGAGCATCTTGAGTTGTATAAGGTGTATCGCCTTAATTACAGCGAGCACATGGTTTCGATCACGGTGAATGTTCGACCTGATGAGTGGATCGAGGTGGCTAACTGGGTTTACAAGAATTGGGATTCGGTGGCTGGCATCAGCTTCTTGCCGTACAGCGAACACACCTATAAGCAAGCCCCGTACACGGAGCTGAATAAGGAAGCGTACGAGGCTTTGATTTCTTCTAGCCCTAAGGAGGTGCGCTTCGCTGATTTGCCTTTGTACGAGGCTGAGGATGGCACTAGCGGGTCACGAGAGTTGGCTTGTGCTGCGGATGGTTCTGGTTGTGAGGTCGTTGACATAACTTAAGAATCTACTGAATTGGCCCCCCTTCACCGGGGGGCTTTTTTAGTGGGGGTCGGTGTAAGTACCCTAGTGGACTTGTGATAGTATACTACTACATTAACGAAAGGGTAAAACGATGAGAACCATGAGCAACATGAATATGACGGATGCTAAATGTTACGGGTGCGGTCGAATATTCGATCTACTCAATGAGAAGCAGGCTAATGAATGGCACTACGTTCACGATTGTGAGGTGTGACATGAGGGGTTACGTTGAACGAATGGAATGGCTACAACAATTCCAAGAAGAAGAAGTTACATACGAGCAAGTAATTGAATCATACGAGGAGGAGTAATGAGAGATATATACATCTAAAGTTATGCGTAGTGGCGCGTCCTGCTCGCGAGACGATTTACTACGCATATACTCCCCTTTATGACCATATACGGGTACCTCAGATTAAGCGTCCAGGAACTAGATGCTGGAACCAGCCTAGCCTCACAACAGGCTGAGATCCAGCGTTACGCCGATAGCAAGGGCGAGCAGGTGGAGTTCTTTATAGATGACGGATTTAGCGGTAGATCAGGCAAGCGTCCTGAGTATCAGCGTCTCCGGCGGTCTCTTGCGACCTCTGGCCTAACGGCTGTGGTGTGTCGATCTGTTGACCGCCTTGGGCGTAACTTGCGTGAGACTCTGGATTTTGTGGAGGAGGCTTCCCGGCACGGTGTGGCTTTTGTGGCTACGAGTTCGGGTGTGGATACGAGCACCAGTCAGGGTTTGATGTTCATTCAGATGATGGGCGTGTTCGCGGAGGCTGAGGCCGGTGCTATTTCTGAGCGTCAGGTTTACTCTCAGGCTCAACGCCGGAAGCAGGGTAGAAGCATTGGGACTGTTCCTTACGGTTTCAATAGTGAGCACCGAAGTGATGGTGCGTATCGGGTGATTAATCAGGTGCAGGCTGGTTTCTTGCTTATGGCTACGGAGTCGATTCTTGCGGGTGGCAGTGTGGGTGCAGCGTGCCGGGAATTGAATGAGGCTGGCTCAACCACGAATAAGGGGAAGCCTTGGCATGCTACGGGTTTGCTCCGGGTTTTGAGAAATCCTAGTGTGGCTGGGTTGCGTTCCCAGCGTGGTGTCTTGTTGCTGAATGAGGATGGCAGTTTGCTGCATGACCCGGTTTTGGAGATTATCCCGTTGAAGGTGTGGCGGGATCTCCAGGAGGTTTTGGCTGGGCGCTCGTTCACTAGGACGGCTGGCGATGCGGGTGACAAGCTGCTGCTTAGTTCCTTGGTGAAGTGTGGGTCGTGTGGGTCACGGATGCATAAATCGAAAAACGGCAATGCGAGGGTGTATCGGTGTAATGCTAAGATTACTAATGTGTGTGTAAGGCCGGTGAGTATTGCGGCGTGGAAGCTGGATGCTTATGTGCTTGATCAGCTCGCCTCGCTGGGTCACATGCCGATTGTTGAGATGGTGACTGCTGATAGCCCGGACAATATTTTGAAGCGTGAGAGTTTGAATCTTCAGATTGGCGAGACGATGAGGGCGCTCACTGAGGCAAGCCCAGACCAGATCACTGAGCTGGCTGCGAAGCTGGTTGCTTTGAAGGAGAGCTTGGTGGCGGTGCCTTCAGCTTCGGTTGAGACTTACCGTGAGACGGGTGAGTCGTTTGCGTCGATGTTGGCGGTTTCACCGGAGGTGGTTGTTCACCAGGCGCTCGTGGAGGTCATTGTTCACCGCCCTTTGGTGCGTAATTCGCAGACTGTGGGGCCGGATCGTGTGCATCTGGTGTGGCGTGAAGGCCCAGAGGAGTACTAGCTGTTGATAAGCTGTGATTCTGGTTGGTATAAACCCGCTCAAAGGTGGACCTGTATGTAGTAGGAGGGGTTTCCGATTATCGGACCCTATTCTGCTCCTGATCGGGTGCCCCTGGGGTCGGTCAGTTGAGCAGCCTCCTGCCCTCTGGGGTATGACCCTGGGGGGAGACCCTGGGGGGAGACCCTCCCTTAAAGGGTGGGGGGTATCCCCTCCCCGTTCCAAATTTCAACTTTTTCAAATGTTGGCTGGGAGGTGCATTGAGTCATGGAAACTTTAGAGCTTCTGAGGATTCTGCGCCAAGCCAGCTACAGGTGCCGGTACCGTCATCCTGGTCAAGCTTATTGCGGTAATTTTGCCAGCTCTGTGGGCTTGAATATTGGTTCACCTAGCACCACGAACATGGTGGCTTTGTGTGCCACTCATGCTGGTGTTGATCCACTGTGACGGTGTTTCCGAAGCCTTGTATTGTGTGTGGGAAGATCACGATTGATTCCCGGTGTGATGCTCACAAGCTGCTTGATAAGCGTCCTAGCACGGTGAACCGGGCGAGCGTGAACAGTAAGGCTATTCGCCGACGTACGCTGCATCGTGATCGTTATCGGTGTTCTAGTTGCGGCGTGGAGGATAAGTCTGGTGAGAGCCTAGAGGCTGACCATGTTCTTTCCCTAGATCGTGGTGGTGATCATGCGCTTAGAAACATGACTACTTTGTGTAAGCCTTGCCACCTGGTAAAATCACAGGCAGAGTCCAAGGATCGATTCGATAGAAGCTGAAAATTTTTGGTTCGTCAGAACTGCGTTACTGGTAAAATTTTTGGTTCGTCAGACTTACGTTACTGTGGCTTTTACTGCTTGTGCGATTGTGCACCCGTGCCCTTGTGCCCTTGTGCACTTAGGGTAGCCTAACCTAAGTAAGGGTAGCCTAACCTAAGTATTGTGCACTAGCGCAATTGCACGCGGTCGCTCTATTATTAAATGGCATTTAATGGCAATTTGAGCCACTTTAGAGCGCGGCACTAGCGCGCTATAGGTATTTATAACCTGCCAATTCCTAGTGCCTCAGCGTGGCTTAAATTGGCTTATCAATTCTAAGCTATTCTAAGCGCCCAGGAATAATCCGCACCTAATTACACCTAGTGCTACTTAATCGCGCGCCTAAGGTGCCTTAAATTGGCTCTATATTAGCAAGTGCACGCCTATAGTCTAGGCTAGGCTTATGCCTATGAATTAGAGCAAGCTAGCGCCTAGGCTTATGCCTATGAATTAGAGCAAGCTAGCGCCTAGCTTTAGCGCTTAGCTTTAGAGCAAGCTAGCGCCTAGACTTATGCCGTCATAATTAATTTATTAAATTGCAAGCTAGCCTAAGCAAGCATGAAAGCGCACCGGTTAAGGTGCGCTAACATGCTAAATTAGACGCTTGCGCATAGTTTGCAATAAACTGTGCCGTATAGGTAGCCCGCTAAAGTGTCTTTACAATTAGCACACCTTGCTAGCTCTCCACTAACGCACTTATAGCAGACTATGGTGTTTGCACTAATAAATTGTGCATAATATGGTCCTACAACACTAATTTCGTGTGTGTGTGTTGCTTGCTTAGGCGCTAAGTCCTCCATAAGCTCTATGTCTTTCAATTTACCCATATCTCTAACCCCTTGACCGTACAATAATCTCGCGGGCGATAGTTCGCGCCATATCATGAGCTTTAATACCATCAGAGTACATGTACGTATCCCCATTAACTACTAACGTGGAAGAAAACGTACTAACCGGAATAGCGTATTCATTAACAAAATTAAACTCTAGTGAGCCTATCTCTAGCCATTCACCATGCTCACTAGAGTCACCTATTTTGACTAGTAAGCACCATTGACCGCCGCCGGATTCTATCCATTCTGAAAGTATCCCGTAATCGTCTAGTAATTGTGCTTGTAATTCCCGTATGGTCAGCATGTCTCTACCTATGCACCATTGGCGGCATGTCTCGCCGGATTCAGCGTTACAACCGTCACATTTAATGTCTATTGCATTCATGTTACTTTACCCCTTTAAGGTGCGCATTTAATTCAGCTTTAATTCTCTGTGCATCCTCTCCACGCCATGATCTTAGGTTGCTTAGCGCGTAGGCTACGATAGCGCGCGCGCTATCCACGCCGTATGTGTCATGAATATTGTCTAATGTGGTCATCGGTTCAAGGTATGCCGCGGCATAGAATCGTGTATTACCTTTAAGTGTGTTGCAAGCTAACGCTTCACTTGCTATTTCATTTAGTGTACGTTTTGACATGTCCTTACCCTTCCATAGCGGCTATTAACGATTTAATAGCTCATAAAGTGTGACCACTAAAGTAGTCACACAATATGAGCAATTAAGCGTTAGCTATTGGCAACAGTTGTCTAATAAAGCCGCTAGTGTCTTTCTTGCCTGCATTACCCTTGACGGTAAGCCCAACAATTACGCCTAGCGGATCTTCGGTTCTATCGTCGCTTAGGTCACCATTAATAACTGTGAAACTCTCGCCATCTAGGGTATAAGTGTCGGGTAATTGTCCTTTTGTTTGAAATGGCATAGCCACGTTATTACCCGCGCGCAATATGTCGGCAAGGTAAGCGTCACTAGTGTGCGCGCGTTCCTTAGCGCTATAGGTCAAGTGATAGCCTGGCATCGGCGCGCGTAGGCTAGGCTTAAGCGCGGTGTAATCGTATAGGCGTACGCCTTGCGCGATTAGGTGCCGCATGAATAGCGGCGCGATTAGCTCTAGTCTAATGTCGCTAACGGTGTTAAATCTAAAGTTAATGTCCGTGTGCTTAGCAATAGCGTTAGCAAGTTCAGCACCGATTAGCAAGCCTGCATTAAATGGATCACTAAAGATAAATCCCGTACGCACCGCGCGAGAGTTTTGGGTACTATCAAACGCACCATATCCACTACCGGCTAGGCACGCGCTTATGCATCCTTTGGAAGCACCCGCGCATAGGTTCATAGGCTTACTAGTGCCTAAATACTTGACAGTGTCTAATCCTAATTGGGGAATGAGCATTAGCCCAAGTGTGTGACGTTCTGACTTGCCTAGCTTAGCTTGCGCGCTAGGTTCTGTGAGCATCTTGGCGCTTGCTTGCTTATAGCCATAATTGGCACGATAGGCGCCATAAGCCTTGCGCGCTCTACTTAATGCTAGGCGCCTATCCTTAGCGCTTGCGTCGCTAGCGCCTAGTCCTACTAATGCGCCACTTTCGAAGTTACCTTCAGCTAGTGTTCTTTCAGGCAGGCTTAAAGCTAGGCGCTTCTTTAGTGTGTGTGTGTGTGTACTCATGGCAGTAGCCTTTCAGTAGTGGTTAGTCGTTAGCATATAGACGCAAGTTGACTTGCGCAAGTTCCAACACAATTTAATTATTTTGCGCGCGCGTATATATATATGGGTGCGTATTAGCTTGCGCATTTGTGCGCTAGGGGTTGACCTAATGGGTGGGGGCGCCCCAACGGATCCCGACCAAGGCCAGCCACGCGTCCACGCCGCTCATACC
>Ga0209532_1003103_pt1 | contig 11229 bp, 12 predicted proteins | sample COG_02_FD_184746 | JGI IMG/M metagenome (GOLD analysis project Ga0209532, IMG submission 184746) | Pelagic Microbial community sample from North Sea - COGITO 998_met_02 (SPAdes) (version 2) | ecosystem: Environmental > Aquatic > Marine > Neritic zone/Coastal water | place: Helgoland, sampling... | reverse complement strand
CAGAGGCCAATGCGCGCCTGTCCCAAAACAGTAAAATGATCGCAAGCTTCTCGCGCGCCCTCACCGAAGGCCTCACCGCACAGCAATCAGATACCCAGTTCAATCAAACCTTGGCTCAAACCATCGACGAAATCTACCGCGCCTCAATCGCCGGATAAAATCGAAAAGAAAAACGAATCAGGGGATTCACAAGGGACTCCGAGCGTGTCATACTGTTCAAAAGCCTGGCAGAGGCGTAAGGCAGTACATGGCACAGAGCAGTATCCCTCCAATTGGCCCCTTGGCCGTGACATTTGTGTCGCTGACCCTCGCCGCCTATTTCATATTCTCCGCCATTCAAGGCGATTATGGCATTTTGCGTCGGGCAGCCTACCAAGCCGAAGCCGATGGGTTGCAGCGCGAATTAAACCTGCTGCAAAGCTCAATTGCCCAGCTGGAAAACAAAACCCTGCGCCTGTCCGATCACTATTTGGATCTTGATCTCTTGGATCAACAGGCCCGCGACGTTTTAGGATTCATTCGCCCTGATGAAATCGTAATTCAGTAATTCACCCTAATCCTCTAAATTAAATCCATAAATTGAACAAAAAATAAATTGTTCACATTTGCAATCAACCTGTGATAAAGAATAGTTTAACGCTAAACTATTTTTACGAGGTCACCATGGCGGCTAAAAAAACGAGCAAGGCAAATGTGTCAAAAGACGATTTGATGCATTACTACCGCGAGATGCTGTTGATCCGGCGATTTGAAGAAAAAGCAGGCCAACTTTATGGCATGGGTTTGATCGGTGGCTTTTGCCATCTCTACATTGGTCAAGAAGCCGTTGTGGTTGGACTCGAAGCGGCGGCAGAAGAAGGCGACAAGCGTGTCACTTCCTACCGCGATCACGGCCATATGCTGGCTTGCGGCATGGATGCAAACGGCGTCATGGCAGAGCTGACCGGTCGCAGCGGCGGATACTCCAAGGGCAAAGGCGGCTCGATGCATATGTTCTCGAAAGAGAAGCATTTCTACGGTGGCCACGGTATTGTCGGAGCGCAAGTGCCCATCGGCGCAGGCCTGGCATTTGCCGATAAGTATCTCGACAACGGCCGCGTAACCTTTGCATATTTTGGTGATGGTGCGGCCAACCAAGGCCAAGTCTACGAAACGTTTAACATGGCGGCTCTTTGGGATCTTCCAGTGATTTTTGTGATTGAAAACAATCAATACGCAATGGGCACGGCACAGCAGCGCTCAACATCTTCCGCGGAAATTTACGAGCGCGGCCGCGCCTTTGGCATCCCGGGCGAGGCGGTTGATGGCATGGATGTATTGGCCGTAAAGGCCGCCGGCGAGACCGCCGTTGCCCATTGCCGATCGGGCAAGGGCCCCTATATTCTCGAGATCAAAACCTATCGCTATCGTGGCCACTCTATGTCCGACCCCGCCAAATACCGGACACGCGAAGAGGTGCAGAAAATTCGGGCAGAAAAAGACGCCATTGAACATGTTCGCGATCTGCTCCTGACCGGCAAACATTGCACCGAAGAGGATCTAAAGGCGATCGATAAGGATATCAAAGCCGTGGTCAACGACAGCGCAGAATTTGCAAAACAGAGCCCCGAACCGGCTTTGGACGAACTTTGGACAGATATTTACGCACAGGCGGAGGCTTAACCCATGGCGATTGAAATTTTGATGCCCGCACTGTCACCCACCATGGAAGAAGGCACCTTGGCCAAATGGCTGGTTACCGAAGGTGATAAGGTCAGCTCTGGCGATATTCTGGCTGAAATTGAGACGGACAAAGCCACAATGGAATTCGAAGCGGTCGATGAGGGGGTCATTGGCAAACTGCTGATAGCGGAAGGAACAGCCAATGTAGCCGTCAACTCTGCTATTGCCATTTTGCTTGACGAGGGCGAGAGCTTCGCTGATGCGGCCCGTACCCCAGCGGCCAGCCCAGAAGCCAGCGCGGCGGCGCAAACGGCGCCAGCGCCGGCCACATCTGCACAAGCCCCAGTTGCTGTTCAGGTTGTCGAACAAGATTTGCCTGAAGGCACGACATTTAAAAGCCTCACCGTGCGTGAGGCCATTCGTGAAGCCATGTCCGAAGAGATGCGCTCTGATGAGACCGTTTATCTTATGGGTGAAGAGGTGGCCGAATATCAAGGCGCGTATAAGATATCGCAAGGTATGCTTGATGAGTTTGGCCCAAAGCGGGTGATTGATACGCCAATTACCGAGCATGGGTTTGCCGGCATTGCTGTTGGTGCTGCCTTTGGCGGGCTGAAGCCTGTTGTGGAATTCATGACGTTCAACTTCGCCATGCAGGCAATGGACCATATCATCAACTCTGCGGCCAAGACACTCTATATGTCCGGTGGCCAAATGGGCGCACCGATGGTGTTTCGCGGCCCCAACGGCGCAGCGGCGCGCGTCGGAGCGCAGCATAGCCAAGACTATGCGGCCTGGTATGCTCATATTCCAGGGCTCAAAGTCGTGATGCCATATTCGGCAGATGATGCCAAAGGCCTGCTCAAATCAGCCATTCGCGATCCAAATCCAGTGATCTTCTTGGAAAATGAAATTCTCTACGGCCAGAGCTTCCAAGTCCCTGACTTGCCCGATTACACCGTGCCGCTTGGCAAGGCACGCATCTGGCGGGAAGGCAATGACATCACATTGGTCAGCTTTGGCATTGGTATGAAATACGCGCTAGAAGCGGCAGATCAGCTGGCAGAGATGGGCGTCAGCGCTGAGGTCATTGATATGCGCTGTCTGCGTCCTTTAGACACCGACACGGTCGTGAATTCTGTGAAAAAGACCAACCGCTGCGTCACAATCGAAGAGGGATTCCCGGTCTGCTCAATCGGCAGCCATATCTCCTCAGTTCTGATGCAAGAGGCATTCGATTATCTCGATGCCCCCGTCATAACCTGCACAGGCAAAGACGTTCCCATGCCCTATGCGGCCAATCTTGAGAAACTTGCCCTAGTCACCACTGATGAAGTGATGACGGCGGCCAAATCTGTCCTCTACCGTTAAGGAGCGCCCCATGGCACTTGAAATTCTTATGCCGGCCCTATCGCCCACGATGGAAGAGGGCACCCTTGCCAAATGGTTGGTTGCTGAAGGTGATCGGGTTCAATCTGGCGATCTTTTGGCCGAGATTGAAACCGACAAAGCCACAATGGAGTTTGAGGCCGTTGATGAAGGCGTTATTGGCAAGATCTTGGTGGCCGAAGGGACAGCGAATGTGAAGGTCAACTCGGCCATCGCAATCTTGCTCGAGGAAGGCGATACCGCAGATGCGACCGCCGTCCCTGCTCAAAGCACAGAGGTCGCGGCCACTCCGACCCCAGTGGCCAGCACGGCAAACGCAACATCCCCAAATGAGACAGGGAGCGTGGCGCCCACTCCGGTGAGCTCAAATGATGGCACGCGAATTTTTGCCTCTCCGCTGGCCCGTCGCATCGCAGCCGATCAAGGGTTAGATCTGGCCAAGATCACCGGGTCCGGCCCCAAAGGGCGGATTGTCAAAGCCGATGTGAGTGCCGCCCCAGCCACGGCCGCCATTTCCGCCGCAGCTCCAGCGGCCGCCGCCCCTACGGCTTCGGCCCCTCGGCCCGAGGCCGCGAGCGCCGCCAGCGTGGAAGCGCTATACCAAGGGCGCAGCTATAAAGCGGTGTCTTTGGACGGGATGCGCAGGGTTATTGCCGACCGGTTAACCGAAGCCAAGCAAACCATCCCGCATTTCTATCTGCGCCGCGATATTAAGCTCGACACTCTGCTCAAGCTGCGCAGCGAAGTGAATGCCGGGCTGGCCGCCCGAGGTGTAAAACTTTCAGTGAATGACTTCATCATCAAAGCCTGCGCCATGGCGTTGCAAAGCGTCCCGGCCGCAAATGCGGTTTGGGCCGGAGACCGTGTTTTGCAGATGGAGGCTTCGGATATCTCGGTCGCCGTCGCCATTGAGGGTGGATTGTTCACGCCAGTGCTGCTGGACGCGGACAGCAAATCTTTGTCAACATTGGCCGTTGAGATGAAAGATCTCGCCGCGCGGGCCCGCAGCCGCAAATTAGCGCCCCATGAATATCAAGGCGGCAGCTTCTCAATCTCAAACCTCGGCATGATGGGCATTGATAACTTTGATGCGGTGATTAACCCACCACAGGGGGCCATTCTCGCAGTAGGCGCTGGCAAGAGACGCCCTGTTGTGGACGCAGATGGCGCGCTGAGCGTGGCGACAGTCATGTCCGTCACCATGTCGGTGGATCACCGGGTGATTGACGGGGCTTTAGGTGCCGAATTGCTCGATGCCATTGTTCACAATCTTGAATATCCGCTATCTATGCTGGCGTAAGCTCCTCTTATATCGCAGAAAACCCGGCTCAGCCAAGGCTGCGCCGGGTTTTTTCCTGCTGGTTCGCCTGTCTTTCCACAGCTCAACCCAAGAGTTGATCCATCGTGATTGACGGCTGTTCACAGCCCGCTTCTCCAACGATTTTGGCCGGAACGCCGGCAACGGTTTTACAGGGTGGCACTTCGTGGAGCACCACAGATCCAGCGGCAATCCGACTGCAATGGCCAACTTTGATATTGCCCAGAACTTTCGCACCGGCGCCAATCAAAACACCATCACCAATCTTTGGGTGGCGTTCATCATCTTGCTTGCCCGTCCCCCCCAAAGTCACCGAATGCAGCATCGAGACATTGTCTCCCACCACCGCTGTCTCCCCGATCACGATTGAATGCGCGTGATCGATCATCAGCCCGCGCCCGATAACGGCGGCTGGATGAATATCAATTCCGAAGACTTCCGAAATCCGCGATTGGAAAAAATACGCCAGGTCTTTGCGCCCGTCGCACCACAGGGCATGGCCCACGCGATAGGCTTGGATGGCTTGAAAGCCTTTGAAAAAGAGCAATGGCTGCGTAAGACTATGGCAGGCTGGATCACGTTCACGCACCGCCATCAGATCGGCCCGGGAATAGGCACCCAGGTCCTCTGATCGGATGATATCATCGGCAATTTCGCGCAGCATTTGCTCTGGCATTTCTGCTGAGGCCAGCTTCAGGGCAATCCGATACGACAGGGCTTGCTCAAGGCTGCTGTGATGCAAAATGCTGGAATGAATCATAGCCCCCAATAGAGGCTCTTGCTTCAATGCGCTTTGCGCTTGCCCCAGCATTTTGTCCCATACCGGGTCTATGCTCTCCAATTGCGCTGCGGTCTGGGCCATGGGTCAATCCTCGGGTTGAAGCGATGTTACGTCTTACATAATCGCATTTTCAAACTTATCAACCTACACGCAGCCCATGTCCCTCCCGAAACATTCGGCAGGACAGGCGCAGGCGCCTTAAGCCACTAAATCGTGAAACCATGTTTTCGAAACAGGCCAGGGCCGAAACTTTCAGAGAGCTGCGCCACTTGCAGCTCAAGCGGCCCATGTGCACCATCGAGAGCCTGCATCGCGGCGCTACAACGCCATTGAGTTTGAGGGACCTGTTCTTGGCTTAAAAGATTGGCACCCGAAAAGATTTTCACCTGGTACAGCTCCTGTGTTTCTGACAGCGGAATCTCAACCAAATCCCAAGATGCCCCATCCAAACGCGCGTGCCTGATCCAAGCGGCGCCCAATTTACTGCCGCATGGCGTCGAAGTCGATGTCAGTTTCGCCACAGGTTTCTTTTGATTTGGACTCTTCACAAGATAATTTGACCTCAATGTTCAGAAATTGCTGGCGGGCATTGTCTAAGTCTCTGAGGCATTTCACCAATCTTGCGGTGTCGGCCTCCGTTTCATATTTGACAGCCTGCAATATCTCGACGATTTCGCTAGAATATTGCGCAACAATCGCCCGATATTTGTCTAGCAAAATCTCGTCACGCCCGTCGATTGGGGCGGCAGTTGATTTTGTCATATGTCTGACTCTCTTGCGCTCGGCACGACGGGCACCGCGTCGCGGCATCCGTGCTTTAAAGTGGTATGCGAAGAGTTTGGCTCGAAGGGGTAAAACCTTTGAAACCCGGGCGGGCGGTCACATTGACAAAGCCTTACGGCTGTCGCGACGCTTCAATTTTGCGCCATGCCGCGACATTGCGATTGTGCTCTTTGAGAGTCACCGCAAAGGCATGGCCTCCGGTGCCGTCCGCCACGAAAAATATAAAGTCTGTCGCCGCAGGTGTCAGCGCCGCTTGCAAGCTGGCCAAGCCCGGATTGGCAATCGGTGTTGGCGGAAGACCACGGTTTACATAGGTGTTCCACGGGGTGTCTTTGCGCAGTTCACTTTTGCGCAGCCCCCGCCCCAAAGGCCCTTTGCCCTGGGTCACCCCGTAAATCACAGTGGGATCCGTTTGCAGCGGCATGCCTTTTTCCAAACGATTGGCAAAAACGGAGGCCACGGTGAAACGCTCGTCTGCCACACCGGTCTCTTTTTCGATGATGGAGGCAAGGGTCAGCAGATCGCCCATAGTCTGAACTGGGGTCGTGTCACTGCGCTGCGCCCAAACCACCGCAATGCGGCGCTTTTGCGCTTGTTGCATCCTCTGAAGCACGTCTTCGCGCGTATCGCCTGCTTTGATTTCGTAGCTGTCCGGGGCCAGGTAACCCTCATCTGGGACCTGGGCAATATCACCAGTCAAAATATCAACAGATTTAAGGGCTTCAACCACCTGCCAACTGGTCGTCCCTTCTGCGATTGCCACCCGAATGCGCGTGTCCGCTTGCTTGATCACCCGGCTATAGACTGGCGGTGCCGGCTCCTCGGCAGGAGTGAAACGCGCAACTTCCGCATAGCTGTTGGAGGCGGGATCTAATTCACGCACCAAAACCGTGCTGCGCGTGACTCCCACGCGGTAAACAACCTCGGTCCCACAGGTATTGCGACCACTGGTTGAGATCTGATCGGCAATTTCCGCCATAGAAGCGCCAGCTGGGATCAAAAAACTGCCCGCTTTCAGCCGCGCGGATTTATCCGTGTAATCAGCTCCGATATTGAATAATTCTTTGCTTCGAACCGCGCCCTGCTCCCGCAGGTTCACGGCAACTTTCGACATCGAACTGCCCGGCTCGACCTTGAGGCAAATCGCCTGCGTCAAGGGACCGGGTTTATAATACTGCGATTTCAGCAGCGTCATTCCCCCGGCGAGCAGGAAAAGAGCTACAACAATGATCGTGAGCGCATTGGAAGCAATGTTCCGCCACATATTACCTGTATTTCCCGAAAACAACGCTGGCATTTGTGCCGCCAAAGCCAAATGAATTGGACAGGGCAACGTTAACCTCGCGCACCACCTTTGCATTTGGTGCCAAATCAATCGGTGTCTCAACCGCGGGATTGTCTAAATTCAGGGTCGGAGGGACGACTTGATCCCGAATGGCCAGAATACTGAAGATCGCCTCAATCGCTCCAGCCGCGCCCAATAGATGCCCGGTGGAGGATTTCGTCGATGACATGGTCACGCCAGAGGCCGCATCGCCCAATAGCCGCTCCACCGCGCTCAACTCAATCGTATCGGCCATAGTCGATGTGCCATGAGCGTTAATGTAGTCTATCGCCGATGGCTCGAGACCCGCATTTTTAAGGGCCGCTCGCATAGACCGCTCGCCACCCTCACCCGTTTCGGATGGGGCGGTGATATGATAGGCATCGCCAGACATCCCGTAGCCCAGAACCTCAGCGTAAATTTTCGCGCCGCGGGCTTTAGCATGCTCCAGCTCTTCGAGAACAACAACACCGGCTCCCTCACCCATTACGAAGCCGTCTCTATCAACATCATAGGGACGGCTGGCCTTCGTTGGGTCAGCTTCTGACTTGGTGGACAAAGCTTTACAGGCATTAAATCCGGCAATGCCGATCTCACAGATTGAGCTTTCTGCGCCGCCGGCCACCATAACATCCGCATCTCCAAACATGATTAAACGGCTGGCATCGCCAATGGCATGCGCCCCAGTCGAGCAGGCCGTGACAACCGCATGGTTTGGTCCCTTAAAGCCGTATTTGATGCTCACCTGCCCGGAGACCAAATTGATCAACGCGCCCGGAATAAAAAAGGGTGAGACCCGCCGCGGTCCCTTTTTATCGATCAACAAGGCCGTTTCAGCAATGGTTTGCAGTCCGCCAATCCCTGAGCCGATCATCACGCCGGTCCGCTCGCGATCTGCATTTGCCTCAGGCATCCAGCCACTGTCCTGCACAGCTTGTTGAGCAGCGGCCAATCCAAAAAGAATGAAATCGTCAATTTTGCGGCGCTCTTTGGGTTCCAAATATGCATCGCCATTAAAGGTCCCATTTGTGCCATCGCCCAGCGGCACCTCACAGGCGTATTTCGTGACCACATTGCTGGTGTCGAATTTCTCGATCATCCCTGCACCGGACTCTCCTGCGAGCAATCGCTCCCAAGTCGCCTCAACCCCGTCCGCCAAAGGGGATACCATTCCAAGCCCAGTTACCACGACACGACGCATCTTGATCTCCAATTTTGATCTCGAGTCAATTATGATCTAAACCAATCGATAGGTCAGCCCCCAATTTTAGAATAATTACCGGGGGTATAAACGAAAACGGCATCCAAAAAGGATGCCGCAATCAAAATTCAAGGTGCTGAAATTAAACAGCTTCAGAGATATGCTTTACGGCATCACCGAATGTTTGGATCGTTTCGGCTGCATCATCAGGAATTTCAATTCCAAACTCCTCTTCGAAAGCCATAACCAACTCAACAGTGTCCAAGCTATCTGCGCCCAAGTCATCGATGAATGATGCATTTTCGACAACTTTATCTTCCTCAACACCCAGGTGCTCTACAACAATTTTCTTAACGCGGTCAGCTACATCGCTCATATAATCAGGTCCTTATTCGTTCCGGGGCTTTCGCCCGTTGTTCTCCGCACAACTTGCGGTCTTGATGTGCTTCAACATCGAAGCGTTAGATCCCCGTTTTGCCACAGGGGGCCGATGTGAGCACGGAATGTGCAAATCACGTCGTTGCGCCGCCTATAGCACAGGATGGCCGGGGGGCAAATGTTTTGTCACCTGCTATTACAAATAGGCAAAAAACCCCTAAAGCATGGCCATGCCGCCGTTGACATGCAAAGTGGCCCCCGTCGTGTAACCCGCTTCTTCACTTGCCAGATAGAGGGCCGCGGCTGCAATTTCGCCCGAAGTGCCCATGCGCCCCGCAGGGACTTGCGTTAAAATTCCCGCTTTTTGTTCCTCTGTCAATTTATCTGTCATGGCTGTGGTTATGAAACCGGGCGCAATGCAATTGACCGTGATGCCCCGTGTGGCAACTTCATAGGCCAATGATTTTGACATAGCCACAACACCAGCTTTGGAGGCGGCATAATTGGCCTGACCGGGATTGCCAGTGGCGCCAACGATCGAAGAGACGTTGATGATCCGGCCCCAGCGGGCTTTCATCATACCACGCATCACGCCTTTACACAGCCGCATCGTGCTGGTCAGATTGATATCCAGAACCGATGTCCATTCGTCATCTGACATGCGCATGAAAAGGTTGTCGCGGGTCACGCCGGCGTTATTGACCAAGATGTCTACGCTCCCCAAAGCCTCAGCGGCCTGTTTGGGCAAAGCCGTCACGGCCTCAGCATCCGAAAGGTTGCAGGGCAAGACCTCTGCGCCAGATCCCAGCTCATCGGCCAAAGCCTGAAGCGGTTCCAAGCGAGTCCCCGAAAGAGCCACGCGCGCCCCTGCTGCATGCAGTGCCTTGGCAATTTCTCCGCCAATGCCACCAGAGGCGCCAGTGATCAAAGCGTTTTTTCCATCCAAACGAAACATGTGATTCTCCTAAATTCGTCTTTCATTCTAAATGGTCCAGAGACCAAATATGCGCCTTATGCGCCGGCGGCGGCTTGCAGCTTGGCAATATCCTCAGGGCTGCCGATAGCTTGGCAGGCAATCGCCCGATCAATGCGGCGGATCATACCCGATAAAGCTTTGCCGGCGCCAACTTCCCAAATCTCTGTGACACCCTGCGCAGCCAAATAGGCCATGGAGTCGCGCCAACGCACCGCGCCTGTGACCTGCTCAACCAAAAACGAACGGAGTAGCTCTGGGTCAGACTGGGCGCTGGCGCTTACATTGGCCACCACGGGCACCGACGGCTTGCTGATCTCCACCTGAGCTAAGGCATGCGCCATGCGTTCCGCAGCCGGCTGCATCAAGGCACAATGGAATGGCGCGCTCACAGGCAAAAGCACGGCGCGTTTTGCACCGGCCTCCTTGGCTAAATCCAACGCGCGCTCAACTGCCGCTTTGTGACCCGAGACCACAACCTGTCCTGGATCATTGTCATTGGCCGCCTGGCAAACCTCCCCCTGCGCAGCGGCCTCCGCCACAGCGCTGACCGCGGCGAAATCCAGCCCCAAGATCGCGGCCATGGCACCAACGCCAACCGGCACGGCCTCCTGCATCGCCGTGCCACGAATGCGCAGCAAACGGGCCGTATCAGCAATGTTCATCGCCCCTGCCGCGGCAAGAGCGGAATATTCACCCAAAGAATGCCCCGCCACAAAAGAGGCTCTTTCAAGCCCTAGCCCTTCCGCCTCCAAAGCGCGCAAAGCGGCCAAAGAAGTTGCCATTAAGGCGGGCTGTGCATTGGCCGTGAGGGTTAAAGTATCTATATCCCCGTTCCAAATCATCCCCGATAGGTTCTGCCCCAATGCGTCATCGACTTCCGCAAACACAGCTTTCGCCGCCGGATAGCTGGCCGCTAGATCTTGGCCCATGCCTATGGTCTGAGCGCCTTGACCTGGAAAAACAAATGCCCGCATGATAACCTCTTTCGAAACTTTGATTTTCCTTGGCATATCTCCTGTCACGCCGCACCGCAACGGTTTACAGCACCATCGCGCAGACCGCCAAACACCAAAGAGCAAGCGCTCGCAGAGAAAAATGCGCCTCAAATGCGGTCGCAATCGCCATAAACCTTGCACCTTCTCCTCAGCTGTGGCAGATGCAGCCATCCGCAGACACATCTTCTCCCGTGCGGCCTCTCGTGATCAGACTGCGGTCCCAACTCTGATCTTTGAAGCGCACCTAAAAAACAGGAAAGCACATGTCATTTTATGAGCATGTCTTCATTATGCGTCAGGACCTGTCGAACACACAGGCCGAAGCATTAATCGAAGAATTTTCCAATGTCCTGAGCGCAAACGGCGGGTCCGTTGTTGAACAGGAATATTGGGGTGTCAAAACCATGGCGTATAAAGTCAAC
>Ga0209532_1003100_pt1 | contig 11236 bp, 8 predicted proteins | sample COG_02_FD_184746 | JGI IMG/M metagenome (GOLD analysis project Ga0209532, IMG submission 184746) | Pelagic Microbial community sample from North Sea - COGITO 998_met_02 (SPAdes) (version 2) | ecosystem: Environmental > Aquatic > Marine > Neritic zone/Coastal water | place: Helgoland, sampling... | reverse complement strand
TATAGTCCCCGTTGTGGGCAGCTCTCTGATGGGGATGATTTCGGGCACGGCTGTTGCAAACGTTTTGACGACGGGGACTATATCCATCCCTCTGATGAAGCGCAGCGGATATAAGGCGCATGTCGCAGGCGCGATCGAGGCCGTCGCATCAACGGGCGGTCAGTTGATGCCGCCGATCATGGGCGCTGCGGCCTTCCTGATGGCCGATATCATTGAGACACCCTACACAGACATCGCCCGCGCCGCGATTATTCCTGCGGCCCTGTTCTATCTTGCGGTCTTTTCAGCAGTGCATCTTGAGGCGGTTAAATCCGGCCTCAAGCCGATGGACCCGTCCGAGCTGCCCTCTGCCAAAAAGTCATTTATTGCAGGCGGTCATGTGCTGCTAGCGATCCCCGCCTTTGTCGGGTTTTTGATGGTCGGCTATTCGGTCATGTTCTCGTCGCTTTGGGCAATCTATGTTCTGGTCGCTCTGTCGTGCCTGCGTCGCGGAACATGGCTGACACCGCGCAGACTTCTGTCGGTTTGCAAAGCAACGGGCGACGCAGTTTTGCCCGTCGCACTGGCAACAGCAACGGCAGGGATTATCATCGCGGTTGTGACGCTGACGGGCATTGGTTTGAAATTCAGCTCGTTGATTGTCACGCTTTCAGGCGGCAGCTTGTTTCTGGCGCTGGTCCTGACGATGCTATCGTCCTTGATCCTTGGCATGGGGCTGCCGACGGCGGCGGCGTATATTCTGGTGGCAACACTGGCCGCACCCGCACTTGTCAATCTGGGTGTTGATTTGCTGGCCGCGCATATGTTCGTTTTCTATTCCGCGTTGCTGTCGGCGATCACGCCGCCCGTCGCATTGGCCGCCTTTGCCGCCGCCGCGATTTCGGACGAGAACCCGATGCGCATCGCGATTGTGTCGGTCAAATTTGGCATTGTCGCCTTTGTCATCCCCTATGTTTTCGTGATGGACATTCGATTGCTGGGCGTGGGTGAGTTTTCGACCCTGATCGTCCCCGTTGGAAGTGCCGCGTTAGGGGTCATAGCGCTTGCTTGTGCAGCACAGGGCTGGCTCGTGGGTACACTTGGCCGGGTCCTGCGCATCGCGCTTTTCGCCGGTGCGATGATGCTGATCTTTCCGGGAATGATGACCAATATCGCGGGCCTTGTGGTTCTTGCGGGGGTCTACGCCTTTCAGAAATTCGCCAAGCCAACACAATCCGTCACGTCACCATGATCACGTGCCACCCGACTTTGTGTGGCCAACCAACAAACCAAATCAACCTAGGGAGAAGACAATGAAACTTATGAAAGTACTCGCGCTGTTGGCGCTTAGCCTCGGGGCTGCTGCTCCGGCCATGGCACAGGATACGTTTGTGTCCATCGGGTCAAATCCAGTCGGAAACACGGCCTATCAGTGGGCGGCAGGGATATCCGATCTGGTCAACCGCAATGTCGATGGCGTGCAAATGACCGCCGAGGGCACCAAGGGCTACGTGGCAAACGTGCGTCTAATGTTGGACGGCCAGATCGAAGCCGGCTTTTCGAACTCAAAGCTCGCCTATGAGGCTTATCTGGCTGAGGGTGACTATGCCGACGTCGAGCGAGGGCAAATCCTGAGCTGGATGTCGATTGCGCCAATTGTTCAGCATGTGGTGGTAATGGAAGATTCCGACATTCTGGAATTGTCGGATCTTGCGGGCAAGCGGGTTGGCATTGGTCAGCCGGGCGGCACATCTATGTTGGATGCCGAGATTTTGCTTGAGGCAATCGGCCTGACACCGGGCGAAGATTTCACTGATTTTCGTGTCAAGCTAGGCCAGATGGTCGAAATGCTGTCGGATGGTCAAATTGATGCCTTCATGTGGAACGGTTCCATCCCGTTGCCCCCGATTATCAAGCTGACGTCCCAAAATGACATTCGCATTCTGGCGATTCCAACGGACGTATCCGATGCGATCCGCGCCCAGTACCCTGCCTATTCGATGGGCGACCTTCCGGCCAATACCTATGAAGATCAACCCGAAGCCGTGCCGTCCTACCGTTTGGGCAATGTGCTGCTGATCCGTGCGGATGTGGACGAAGAGATCGTCTATCAGGCGACAAAAACTGTGATGGAGAACCTTGATCACATGGCGACGGTGCATCCTGCTTGGGGGCGTGTCTCTGTGGACAGCATCCTCGGCGGCTTTAATGCGCCCCTGCATCCCGGCGCGCTGCGGTATTACCGCGAAGCGGGTGTACCGGGCATCGAAGAATTTGTTGCACGCACTGCAAACTAAACCCAACAGCCGCGCATCTATGGGGGTGCGCGGCGACCTTTCCCAAATTGGATGGCTGAGACATGAAAACGGTTTTTGTACTGCTCGATTCCCTGAACCGTAATGCGATGGAATGTTATGGACCGACAAGTGTTCAGACCCCCAATTTCGCGCGGTTTGCCAAGCGCGCCGTGACCTTTGACAACCATTATGTCGGCAGCCTTCCGTGTATTCCCGCCCGCAGGGATTTGCACACAGGCCGGATTAATTTCCTGCACCGCAGCTGGGGCCCGCTGGAGCCGTTCGACGATTCTTTCCCCGAGCTTTTGAAGCAGTCAGGCACCTATTCCCACATCGCGACAGACCACCACCACTATTTCGCCGACGGTGGCGCGACCTACCATCAACGCTATTCGTCGTGGGATCTGGTCCGCGGTCAGGCGATTGACCGCTGGAAAGCGCATGTGAACCCCGATCTGGATGCGCTTCGTGAGGGGTATCACCCACTTCAGCATCACCGCGAGAATTACATGATCAACCGGTCTTATGTGGCAGACGAGGCTGATTATTGCGGCCCCCAAGTGTTTGGGTTGGCGCAGGAATTTTTAGCGCAAAACCACAAGGACGACGACTGGCTCTTGCAGCTTGAATGTTTTGATCCACACGAGCCCTTCCACGCGCCGCCGCGTTTTCGCGAGATGTACCCGACGGACTACGACGGCCCGATCCTTGACTGGCCCGTCTACAAACGTGTGACAGAGACGCCCGAGGAGATTGCAGAGTTACGCGCAAACTACGCCGCATTAACCACGATGTGTGATGAATATTTCGGCAAGCTGCTGGACTTCTTTGATGAGCACGACTTGTGGAAAGACACCTGTCTGGTACTGACCACTGACCATGGTTTCTTGCTGGGTGAACATGATTGGTGGTCCAAGAACCGGATGCCGGTCTATGACGAAATCGCGCGAATTCCGCTGATGATTGCCCACCCCAATCACGCCGATCAAGGCGGGACACGGCGCAAGGCTTTGACCCAAGCGACCGATATTATGCCTACCTTGCTGGACCTGCATGGCAAAGACATCCCAGAGGATGTGCTTGGCACGTCATTGTTACCCTTGTTGGAAGCGGATCATGATATCCGTGATGCAGCGATCTTTGGTTACTTTGGCGCGGCCTGCAATGTCACCGACGGGCGCTATGTTTACCACCGCTATCCCGAGAAACTGACGGCAGAGGGCTTGTATGAATACACGCTGATGCCCACCCGCATGACGACGCGATTTTCGATCAGCGAACTTGTCGGCGCGACGCTGGAGAACCCGTTTGATTTTTCCAAAGGCGTGCCGCTGTTGAAGCTGAAACCGCGCGCCAATGATGCAGGGGAAACCATCGAAGTGCAGGGCATGGATTTCGAAGACACCCAGACCCGCCTTTATGATTTGCACAGCGATCCCGACCAAACCACGCCGATTGATAACCCCGAGGTCGAGGCGCGTCTGGTCGCCGCCATGGTCCGCCTGATGGTTGAGGCCGATGCGCCTGCTGAGTTGTTCACACGCTTTGATCTGCCACGCGAGGGGGCTGCAAATGTCTGATCTGGTTGCTCAACACTTCTCCGACGTTGACCTGTCATTCACCATCGCCAGCGCTGTTGCTTTTGTGATGCGTGTGCCTTGCCCCGTGCCTGTTCAGACATCGTTTGGGACTATGTTTGATCGCCCTGCGGTATTCCTTGAGCTGACGGATGGTCAGGGGAACAAAGGGCTGGGCGAAGTCTGGTGCAACTTCCCGTCTTGTGGCGCAGAACACCGCGCGCAGCTTTTGGAAACCGCGCTTTTCCCCGCCATTCTGGATGTGGCTTTTGACAGCCCCGATAGCTGCTTTGTACAGCTCGAGGCGCAATTCGCACGACTGGCCATTCAGGCAGGCGAACCAGGGCCGATTGCGCAGTGCATCGCGGGCGTTGACGTGGCGTTGTGGGATTTGGTGGCGCGGCGTGCAGATGTACCTTTGTTCCGGCTGTTGGGCGGCGCAAATGCGACCATTCCAGCCTACTCAAGCGGGATTAATCCCGCGAATGCCCCGCAAACAGTCGCGCGGTGCCGCGCAGAGGGTCATCGTGCTTTCAAGCTGAAGATCGGTTTCGACCGCGCGGGTGATTTGGAAAATATCGAACAGATCATGGCCGCCCTGGGGTCGGACGAGGTGTTCATGATCGATGCCAATCAGGCATGGAGCGTGGATGAAGCGCTGGACATTCTACCCGATTTGTCGAGCTTTTCATTAGGTTGGCTGGAAGAGCCGATCATGGCAGACCGACCTGCCGCAGAATGGCTGTCTCTTGCGCTGGCATCTCCTGTTCCGCTCGCCGCTGGTGAAAATATGATCACCGCGCAGGACTTTGCCCATGGCATTTCCAGACCTGCCCTCGACGTGATCCAGCCCGATCTGTGCAAGTGGGGGGGCATCAGCGGCGTCCTTCCTATCGCCAAAGATATTATCGCGTCAGGCAAACGCTATTGCCCGCACTATCTGGGCGGCGGCATTGGTCTTGCGGCGTCTGCGCATGTGCTTGCCGCGGTTGGTGGCGACGGCATGCTTGAGATTGATTCAAACGACAACCCGCTGCGCAACATGGTGTTCGCGCCGCCCGTCACTGGCGGACAAATGACCTTGCCCGAAACGCCGGGCCTTGGCGTCGCAGACCAATTTGCCAATCTAGTGGCATCTGACATCGGCAAAGGGGACCCGAAATGAGCCTGCCAGAATATGACTACATCATTGTTGGTTCTGGCTCTGCGGGGTCCGTTGTTGCAAACCGGCTGTCCGCTGATCCTGATTGCAAGGTTCTGGTGCTAGAGGCCGGCGGCCAAGATCGCAACTTTTGGCTGAAACTGCCCGTTGGGTATTTCAAAAGCATCTATGATCCGCGTTTTTCGCGCATCTTTGAAACGGTTCCCTCCGAAGGCGATGGCAATCGCGGCATTGTCTGGCCGCGCGGACGGGTTGTTGGGGGCTCAAGCTCGATCAACGGGTTGATTTATATCCGTGGCCAACATGAAGATTTTGAGGACTGGAATTCCCTTGGTGCTGACGGCTGGTCATATGACGACGTGCTCCCGCATTTCCGAGCGCTTGAACGCTTCGAGGGCGGCGAAGACAAGTATCACGGGCGTGACGGCGATCTGCCTGTCTCAAACCTGCGCAATCAAAACGCGGCCTGTCAGGCATGGATTGCAGCGGCGCAGGAATATGGCCTGCCTGCCAACCCCGATTTCAATGGGGCCACGACACACGGCGTCGGGGCCTATCATCTGAGCATCGGCAAACGGCTGCGCGCCAGTTCAGCTGCGGCGTTTCTGCGCCCCGCGCTAAAGCGGGCAAACCTGACGTTGCAGACACAGGCACTGGTCACAAAGGTCGAGATGGAGGGCACGCGTGCAGCAGGGGTTAGCTGGACCTCAAACGGGCAAACCTTCAGCGCAAAAGCCAAACGTGAGGTTATTTTGTGCGCCGGTGCGCTGCAATCACCGCAGATTTTGCAATTGTCAGGCATCGGTCCTGCCGCCGTGTTGAAAGAACAGGGCATCTCCGTTGTGGTTGACGCGCCGGAAGTTGGTGAGAACTTGCAGGACCACTATCAGATCCGGTTGCTGCTGAAGCTAAACCAGAAAATCTCTCTCAATGATGACGTGCGTAACCCTATCAAGCTGGCCCAAATGGGGTTGGATTGGATGATCAAAGGCACAGGGCCATTGACCGTTGGTGCGGGGCAGGTCGGCGGCGGGGCTTGCACCAAACACGCGACACCCGGTAAGCCGGATATTCAGTTCAATGTCATGCCGCTGTCAGTGGATAAACCCGGTACGCCTTTGCACAAATATTCGGGGTTCACGGCGTCATTCTGGCAATGTCATCCCGAAAGCCGTGGCACCGTGCATATCCAGTCGCCAGACCCGTCGGTGCAGTCACGCATAGCACCCAACTATCTGTCAACCGAACTGGACCGCAATGTCATGGTGGATGGTATCAAGGTGCTGCGCGACATCCATGCGCAACCAAGCTTTCGACATCTTTGGGATCAAGAAACAGTCATCGGCGAAGACCGCCAAAGCGACGCTGAAATCCTTGATGCGGTGCGCAACATGGGCGGCACGGTATTCCACCCTGTGGGCACCTGTCGGATGGGCAGCGACAGCAGCGCGGTGCTTGACCCGCAATTGCGAGTCCGAGGCGTGCAAGGCCTGCGGGTGATCGACGCCTCTGTGATGCCAAAAATCACCTCGGCAAACACCAACGCGGCCACACTGATGGTCGGCGAAAAAGGGGCAGCAATGATCCTAAACGACATACCCCAACGCAACGCGCAACGCGCAGAGGAGCGTTTATAATGACCACACCAACCCGCCCCAATATCATCCTGATTATGGCCGATCAAATGGCGGCCCACGCGCTAAGCTTTTATGGCAACACTGTGTGCAAAACACCCAACCTTGATCGGCTTGCCGCCCAAGGCACCGTTTTCGAGTCCGGCTATTCCAACAATCCGCTTTGCGTGCCCAGCCGTGCCTCAATGCTGAGTGGGATGCTGTCGCCCGACGTCAATGTCTTTGATAACGCAAATGAACTGCCCAGTTCGGTGCCGACAATGGCGCATTATCTACGCCACGCTGGCTATTGGACGGAACTGTGCGGCAAGATGCATTTTATTGGCCCCGATCAAGAACACGGGTTCAATCAACGCTCTGTGACGGATGTTTATCCTGCAAGCTTTCAGTGGATCGCTGATTGGCAGGCGGGTCCTGCCTTTGTGCCCTCGGGCACCGCGTTGAATGGTGTGGTCGAATCTGGTCCCTGCGTGCGCACCATGCAAGAAGACTACGATGACGAGGTTGAACATAGCGCGATCCAAAGCCTTTATGACCGCGCGCGTGAACCGGAAAACCAGCCGTTTTTCCAAATCGTTTCCTTTACCAGCCCGCACACGCCCTTCACGGTGAGCCAGGACTACTGGGATCGCTACGAGTCCAGCGAAATTGATAGGCCTGCCGTGGGTGCTCTGCCATTCGAGGATCTCGATTATCACTCCAAGGCATTGTTCTTCGCCCATGGTCGTCACCGGCACAAAGTTACCGACGATCACCTGATGGCGGCGCGACATGCGTATTATGGCATGATTTCTTATGTCGATGACAAGGTCGGCCGGATTCTGGATACGCTGGAAAAAACTGGCCAGCGCGATAACACGGCGGTGTTTTTCGTGTCCGATCACGGAGAAATGCTGGGCGAACGCGGCATGTGGTTCAAACAGACATTCTGGGAATGGTCGGCCCATGTGCCCTTCATCGCCTCTGTCCCCGGAATTGCAGGGGGCGGGCGTAGCGATAAGGTGGTGTCCTTGGTCGATCTATTGCCGACATTCCTTGATCTTGCGGGCGCTGACAGCCCTGACTTGGCGGGTAATTCGGTGCTGCCCTTGATGAAGGGCAACGACGAAACATGGCCCGATATTGCAATCAGCGACTATCTGGCAATTGGTCCCTGTGTGCCGTGCCGTATGGTGCGCAAGGGGCGGTTCAAATTCATCTATACCCATGGCCATCCGGCGCTTCTGTACGATCTGGATGCTGACCCGTCAGAGCTAAACAATCTGGCCGCAGACGCAGCCTTCGCAGATGTTCTGGCAGACCTTAGCGCCCATGCCCTGACCGATTGGGATCCCGATGCCCTGACCGCCCGAGTTCTAAAAAGCCAGCAACAGCGCAAGGTGATCAAGTCAACCCCCGGTGCTCCGCCGCAATGGGATTTCATCGCCCGAAAGGGGGATGAGGCACGGTTCGTGCGCGCCCAAGGCGTGGATGCAACCAAAAGCCGGTTGCGATTGCCCCAAGTCCCCGAAGCCCCGGCGGACTGGCCAGAACTTGATCAAGAAACCGTGGCGGACCTCATCGCGGGACGCCAAAATCTTGATGCGTTTTTGAAGTAATATGCGCGGTCGCGCGCTCAATCCAATCTCCAAGGAAATCCCATGTCTGTAGATATTCACAACCCCGCAAACCCGTCCGAAGTTGTCGGCACGTTTCCCACCATGTCGGCAGATGACGTGCCAGCCATGATGGCAACTGCACGCGCGGCACAGCGCGAATGGGCGCGCATACCGCAGCCCGAGCGCGGTAAAATCGTCGATGCTTTCCTTGATGCGCTGCAAGCCCGCACCGAAGATATCGCAACCGCGATCACCCGCGAAATGGGCAAAGTCATCGGTGAATCCCGCGGCGAAGTGAACAAAGCACTGGGCGAAGGCCGTGCAACTACCCGCCGCGCTTCTGCACCTATCGGAGAGGTGCTGCCCTCGCAAAAGCCGGGTACTGTGACCTATTCAACGCGCCGCCCTCGCGGTGTGATTGTCGGCATCAACCCGTGGAACTTTCCGTTTAGCACACCCATCCGCAAAACTATCCCAGCCTTGGTTTATGGCAACGCGATTGTTCTCAAACCATCCATCAGCACACCGGGTGCGGCCTTTATCATGCAAGAGGTCGCAGACCAGACCCTCCCCAAGGGTCTGTTTCAAATCGCTTATGGGTCCGGCAATCTTGGTGGCGCGTTGACGGCGGCGCAGGGCGTTGATGCGATCAGCTTTACCGGATCGGTGGGCATTGGTCGCATCGTGGCACAGGCGGCGGCGGCAAATCTGGCTGAGATCAGTCTGGAACTGGGTGGCAAAAACCCTGCAATCCTGAATGACGCCAGTGATCTGGAGGCGACGCTTGATCAAATTTACATGGCCGCCTTTGCGGTCTGCGGTCAGCGTTGCACGGCCATCAGCCGTGTGATCGTGCGCCGTGATCTTGAAGAGGACGTCGTAGCTGGCTTGGCCAAAAGGGCCAAGGCTGCAATCATCGGCGATGGGTTGGACAGTGCGACAACCATCGGCCCGTTGATGGGTGAAAAGGCCCGCGCCGACGTGGCAGGATTTGTCGACCGTGCCCGCGCCGCTGGTGCAAATGTTGCCGCAGGCGGCGCATCGGTTGAACAGAAAGGCGGGTATTTTTACGCGCCAACAATTCTAAGCGCCGTGACACCTGACATGGAGGTCGCCCGTGACGAAGTGTTCGGGCCCGTTCTGGCCGTCATTCCCTATGACACCGCGGATGAAGCGCTGGAGATTTGCAATGACGTCGAATTTGGCCTGTCTGCCTGCCTTTATTCGGAACAGACGCCACTTGTGGACCGGTTTGTGGCGCAAGCCGAAAGCGGAATGATCCACGTCAATTGTGGCAGCTTCCCAGAGGATCACGCGCCCTTCGTTGGGGTGAAGAATTCGTCGCTCGGAGTTGGCGGATCAAATGGCGCATCAACGCTCCATTTCTTTACGCAGGAACACACTGTGTTCCGAAAGGGGCAAGTGTAGCAACAGCCCGCACAAGTATTCACAAGCAGCAAAACGAAATATTGCGGGAAAATGACAATTCAAAACGTAAAGATAACCCAAAGTGGGCGGGCGTTCACTGCGGCGGAAATGGGCATGCTTGCGCATGTTTATCGCGGCGAGGTGTACCGAAGCACAACATGGCGCACCCGTCTGGATGCCACGACCAACTGGGCAGTCGTCACGTTGGGTATTGGCGTATCAGTGACATTCTCAAGCGCGGACGCATCGCCGCTTCCGCTTATCCTCACCGGCTTGATCGGGCTTTTTCTTTTGATGCTTGAGGGGAGACGCTATCGTTATTTCAACGTTTGGCGCGCGCGGGCACGTTGGATGGAAACACATCTTATTGCGCCCATGCTTGAAGACGGCGACCTGCATTGCGAAGAAAACTGGCAAGCCGTGCTTGCGCGCGATTACCATCGACCACGTTATCACATCAGCTACGTCAGGGCAGTTGGGCGGCGGTTGCGCAGCAATTTCATCTGGATTTTTATGATTGTCGCGGTGGCATATGTTGCCAAGATCGCGGTGCATCCATTGCCGGTTACCCATTGGACGGACTTGCCCGCAAGGGCTGCGATTGGCCCGTTTCCGGGGTGGGCCGTCTTGGCAATCGGGCTGGCCTACAACTGTACATTGATCGCCTTTGCCGCGATGACCTTATGGTTAGACCGGATCAAACACCGCGGCGAAACGAGCGCCTCTTCGATGGGATAGCCCCCGAAGATGAACGAGAATGCGCCGCCAAGACCTTTGGTGATCTGGAGCCAACGTTGAAGAATAGACTGGTTTCCGAAGACTACTTAAGTGATCATTGCTGCGGAGTCTTAAGGCCGCAGTGAGCCTAGAATGACGTGTCAACAGTTCGAAACCATGTTGTCCAATTCAGGAATTAGTTACATGGAACTCTACGATACACTTGGCTTCCTACGTCAGCGGGCAATGGTTCCGGACGCTGAGATGCAGCCGTGCAGATTGTAGTGGCTTGGCCTTCTACATGTTCGTACCCATCAATCTTGTCATAGAAAAACTCACCATTCACAATCAAACAGCGCATGGGAGCAACGCCTTGGCAGGCTTCAGTATTTGCAGCGATGTTGAAGGTCTCAAGGTTGTCGTCAACACCTGTTAGATCATTCGTCATACACGCAGCTGCCAATAGCGGCATCGCAAAAACTAATTTAGTGAAATTCGGCATAAAAGCGCTTCCTAAAACCAACAATATTGCGCAATTCTCTTACAAAATATTAAAATTATCGGCAATAGAGACATGATATAGTGACCGGCAGCAAAGTCCGCAACCGGTGAATTCGACCTCTGAATCTTGCTGCACCCAGCACCAACGGCTAGTTTTCCCGCTGCGCGGCAGCGCGAAGTTTTTCGCTCATGCCGCATTTTCCACGCTGCGAGCGCATGCAGCGAAAAAATCCAAGGCACAGAGTGGGCTCTTAGCAGTCATTCGCTGCACCTTGCCCAAAGGTCCGCTAAGGCCTGATTGCTAAAGCAACTCCACAGCTTCACTCAATTGCTCAGAATTCAC
>Ga0209532_1003091_pt1 | contig 11261 bp, 7 predicted proteins | sample COG_02_FD_184746 | JGI IMG/M metagenome (GOLD analysis project Ga0209532, IMG submission 184746) | Pelagic Microbial community sample from North Sea - COGITO 998_met_02 (SPAdes) (version 2) | ecosystem: Environmental > Aquatic > Marine > Neritic zone/Coastal water | place: Helgoland, sampling... | reverse complement strand
GTAAGCGCGTAGTTAAGGACGTACTACCGAGCAAGGCGTTGATCTGCGAGACTATGATTTTCAATCAAGGAGATCATAATGCCCCATTCACCCCTCACCACCAAACAACAGTTCTGGTTTGATCATGTACAAGCTGCCAGTGCTAGCGAAGGTTCTATGGCGGCGTATGCCGCGCAGCAAAATCTTTCGTCCAAAGCACTCTACGCCTGGAAGTCTCGATTAAGCCACAAAAAGCTAGGGGTTAAGCCAAAGAGCGACTTTACAGCGCTGAAACTAGAGCCAGAAGCTAAACCTGTAATGGGTAGTGTTGCTGAGCCACCAAGTTGTCGAGTCACACTGCCTACAGGCGCCCGCATTGAGTTTATGGGTGATCTAACGCCGGCCACTGTCCGATCCATTCTAACACTGGCCGGAGCGTCACGATGATCCGACCCTCTCCCGACTCCCAAGTCTATCTTTATCGTCCACCGGTGGACATGCGCAAGTCGATCAATGGACTAGTGGCGATCGTCGAAGGCGAGATGGCGCTGGACCCCTTCAATTCCGCCTTGTTTGTCTTTTGCAATACCAGCCGATCGCTGGTCAAGATGGTGGGCTGGGAGGGTAATGGTTTTGTCTTGTGGATGAAGCGTATTGATAAAGCACGATTTCGTTGGCCCATTCACCTGCCCATGGAACAGATAGAGCTGACCGCCCAACAGATCAATTGGCTGTTCGATGGTTATGACTTAACCCAGCTGCAAGGCCATGCCAATTTACCGCATCACACGGTGCTTTAAGCCCCATTAAGAGCCCCTTTATGCCTCGTAATTTGGTATAATTTAGCCCATGGATGCGACACTCAACAAGCTGCCAAAAGACAGTAAATCACTTCAGGAAATGGTGATTGATTTGCGCGAAACTGTCGCTGAAAAAACATCAAAGCTTAAACACCAGAAAGATCTAATCGATCAGCTTTTAGAGGCTATTCGCCTGTCTAAACATCAGCACTTTGGCACTCGCTCTGAGAAGTTTAATGCGGAGCAGTTGGACTTTTTGCTCAATGAAATCGGTGTCCCTGCTCAGGGCGATACGTTAGAGGAGACAGACTCCGACGAGTCTGAGAGGACGGTCGTCAAATCCTTTACCCGCAAAAAAGGCGGTCGTAGCAAATTACCCGACCGTTTCCCTCGTGTTGAAGTGGTCTATGAGCTTGAAGGTGATGCCTGTCAGTGCGAGCACTGTCAGTCAACCCTTCAGCCAATTGGTCAGAAGATCTCTGAGCAGATTGATTTTGTACCTATGACGGTGCAAGTTATTCGTCGTATCCGCAAGACCTACCAATGCCCACAGTGTAAGGAAGGCGTTCACTCCGCCAAAGCGCCAGTCCAGCCGATTCCAGGCAGTATTGCCAGTCCAGGCACGCTGGCGCAGATCATTACCGACAAATACATCAACGGCATGCCGTTGTACCGTCAAGAAGTCCAGTTTAATCGTCTGGACATTCCTCTGACGCGCAGCACCATCGCCCAATGGGTGATTAAGTGCGGATTATTGGTTCAGCCGCTGATTAATCTTGCGAGAGAGCAGTTACTTGCCGGTCATAACGTGCAGATGGACGAAACCCGTTGGCAGGTCTTGAAAGAGCTTGGCAAAACGGCCCAAAGTCTGTCCTATATGTGGGTTCAGCGGGGCGGACCACCGGATAGTCCAATCATTCTGTTTGATTACTCTCCTAGCCGATCGCAAGACGTACCCGTTGAATTGCTCGGTGACTATGCAGGTTATTTACAAACCGATGGTTATGAGGGTTATAACAAGGTATGCCGAGACAATGGCATCACGCAACTGAGCTGTTGGGCGCATGTGCGACGTAAGTTTGATGAAGCGCTAAAGTCTCAGACCAATCATAAGAAGCGCAAGACTTCTTTAGCTAATCAAGCTTTGCAACGCATCCAACTGCTGTACAAGATTGAGAAAGAGATCAAGCATCTAACACCAGAGGCGCGACAGCTTATGCGTCAGGAGAAAGCTGAGCCTATTCTCAAGGGGCTTAGAGAGTGGTTGGATCAACACTTACCCGTAGTGGTTAAGCAATCAGCCATTGGCAAGGCCATGCATTACCTGCACAAACAATGGCCGAAGCTGATCGTTTATACGCAAGACGGGCTGCTGCACATTGATAACAATCTATGTGAGAACGCCATCAGGCCGTTTGTGATTGGTCGCAAGAACAGCTTGTTCAGTGATTCGGTACGCGGTGCTAAAGCCAGTGCTAATCTGTACAGCTTGATTGAAACGGCTAAGGCCAATGGTGTTGAGCCCTACGGGTATCTCAAGCGGGTTTTTACTGAACTGCCGCAGGCGACTTGTCTTGAAGACATTGAGGCGCTGTTGCCTTACACTATTGAAATACCAGTAACGAAGGTGGCATGAAATTATCAATCACTCGCTTACAAAGCTGTGGTGCTAACGACGGGTAAAGGTCACTGGTCTAATAAATCGCTTAATATTCAATTGTGCGTTCATTCTCTATATACCTAATCTAAGAACTGTCTTTTCCTCGACATCAAAAAAGAGTAAATACGATGAAACACGTCCTTGCCTCAATAAAGATCTTCTTTTCAAGAAGATTAAAGAGACTCCCAAACGCAACGGTCAAAGCTGCGAAATCCTTTGTTTCAGACTGGATCAATGGTGGTTACGAAGATGATTTTCTCGTACTAAATAGCAGAATGTTAAATCTGGAACGACACAAGGTAAATGAAGACTGGGTCGTTGTTGTATACGAGCACATTTCAGTAATGGTCGAAGGCCTGAAAGCTCACAAATTTGACGATTACTTATATGGCAGTGGAAGTATCACATTCGACGAGAATGAACTTGTCGCAGCTAATGGAGTCTATATAAGCAACGACAGGGAATGTCTATTAGGTGCCATAGAAGAAGTAATAGAATGGGATCCACACGATCAGAGTGCGTTCAGGCGTTACTTAAATGATTTAGCTCCCGGCCAGCTTGAACAAGAGCTTTTCGAACAACTCATCGACAGCGAATTTTTTCTTGATAACCCTTTTGATATATCAGGTTGCTGGGAAGAGTATTCTGACATCCGGATATTTTATGAAGATGCTTTCGAAACGTTAAAGTTGTTGGAGACCAGAGAAATTGACCTTAAACAGGAAAATCGATGGTGGTCACACCTCAGCGAGGTTTTGAGTAATGACGCTACTTACTCTATGTTCGAACGTGTACTTCGATTTAGACTAAAAAAGCTTCAGGAGCTGATCAACAAGGTTCCAAGTCAAAAATCCCAAGACGGAGTGTTTGACCTACAAGGCAGCGGCCTAGCCATAACTTTAAACTCAACCGAAAAGACGGTTTCAAACAACGTAAAGGGACCCTTCTTGATAGCTCATTTAAGGAGTCGCGGTGGAAATCCGATGCGCAGTGGCAGCTTTGGTAGACTAATGAAAGAAGCGAAAGATAATGGATCAGAGATTCGTTCACTCACCGGCATATTTGCTGGTACAAAGACCGAGGATGTCTCAATGGTTTCAAATGTGAATCTCGAGTTTGTTAACCGCTTATTAGAAGCCACTTATGACGATATAGCTTTATGGGTCAGTGAAGATGGAAGTCCGCATATCATCAAGATGAAAGACTATTTCGACCCACACAATTTTATTGATCTATAAAAAATACACCATTGCGCCGTTTCTGAAGGTAAATATCGACTACTTCGACATCCTGAACAACAGCACGCCACAAGTAGTACTGAACTCCGTTTATTTTGACAAATACTTCGTCCATGAAGAACGTGTCACCGAACCCTCCATGCCCTCGCTTTTGACGGCGACTATATGAGCTTCAAGCTTGATACACCAATAACGAATAGATTCATAGCTCACGATCATTCCTCGTTCCGCGAGCATATCTTCCACGTCACGATGGCTAAGGTTGAATCTGTAATACAACCAAACGGCCTGACTAATAATTTAGGGTGGAAATCGGTGTCGTTTAAAAATACTCATTGTGAGGTTATGAGCCATCTCGACAGTACCCTAACGATGGCCATGAAAAACGAGAGTCATGCGTCCTGTTAAGTTAATGGCTAACAACTTCTTGCTTTTGTAGGTCAATTACTTAGTATCACATGGTCGATTTAGAAAAATGCCCCTAAGATGAAAGCGAAAACAACCATGAGCCAAGATTCAACTTTTATTACTAACGAGGGGGAGAATAATCTACAAAGCAGATTTGCTGACCTAATCAAACAAACACAGTTTTTTGATGTGTTGGTGGGTTATTTTTATACAAGCGGATTTAATGCCCTTTACCCTGCGCTTGAGGACACCGATAGAATTAGAATTTTAATTGGAATAAGCACTAATCGCCAAACATACGATTTACTTCAAAAGATCCAATCACATAAACAAGTTGGTGAAGAGTTTAGCAAAGCAGTTCAAAACGAAATGGAGGAGAGTGAAAATACACTCGGTGTGGAAACTGGTGTTAAGAAATTCTTAGAGTGGCTGAAAAATGGAAAATTAGAAATTCGAGCATATCCAGAGGAAAAAATACATTCGAAACTTTATGTAATGAGGTTTAACGATGATTATTTTGATAGGGGAAGAGTTATCACCGGTTCGAGTAACTTCACCCAAAGCGGTCTTTCACAGAACCTTGAATTTAATGTCGAATTAAAAGATAGATCTGACTATGAATTTGCTCAAGAGCAGTTCAATATTTTGTGGGAAAAGGGCGTTGATGTAAGCGAAAAATACGTTGAAACAATACAAACAAATACTTGGCTCAGGGAAGATATTACGCCATACGAATTGTATTTGAAATTTTTGTATGAGTATTTTAAGCAAGAAATTAATGAGGATGATCGACTGGATCATCATTACCGGCCAGATGGATTCAAAGAATTAAAATACCAAGACCACGCGGTTATTAATGCACGAAAAATCGTAGAAGAATATGGCGGAGTTTTCTTATCTGATGTGGTGGGTTTAGGAAAAACATTTATGGGAACGATGCTATGTCAAGAGTTGACAGGGCGCACTCTAGTTCTCGCTCCTCCACACTTGATTGACCCGAATAATCAAGGAAGCTGGGAAAATGCTTTTCAGGGTTTCGGCTTCAGAGCAAAAGACTATCGATGTCAGTCTATCGGTAAGTTAGACAAGATTATACAAAACAACGAGCACACTAATTTTGACATCATAGTGCTTGATGAGGCCCATCGGTTCAGAACTGAAGAAACCGAAACTTATATTAAATTAGCTCAAATATGCCGAGGTAAAAAAGTTATTTTGGTAACAGCTACTCCTTACAACAATTCCCCCAAAGATCTACTTTCACAAATAAAGCTCTTTCAGAGAACAAAGCGAAGCACTATTCCAAATTTGCCAGATATCGATGGTTTTTTTAAGCAGTTGGAGAAAAACCTAAAAGGGTTGGATAGGCAACAAGACCGCGAAGAATACATAGCTATAACTCGCGAAAATGCGAGATTAATACGTGAACGAGTTCTCAAGCATTTAATGGTGCGACGAACAAGGCGCGAAATTGTTGAATATTATGGTGATGATTTACGTAAGCAAAAAATGCAGTTCCCAGAGGTGGCAGAGCCTCAACCCATCTTTTACGAATTCAGTGAGCATGAGAATGACGTGTTTTTCAAAACACTTCAATTAGTAACGAAAGAGTTGTCATACGCTCGATATACTCCGATGCTTTACCACTCAAGTGATAACGGTCAACAAGGCCAAAAAAACATGGCCACGTTTATGCGCATGCTGCTGATTAAACGTTTGGAGAGTAGTTTTCATGCGTTTCGAAAAACTCTTTCAAGGTTTATCGAGTCATACCAGCACTTTTTAGATCAATTTGATAAAGGTACGGTTTACGTCAGCGCAAAACATACTCAGAAAATATTTGATTTACTCGAGCGAGGAGACCTTGATGCGGTAAACCGTCTAGTCGAGTCAGAGAAAGCAGAATGCTTTGCATCTAATGAATTTAGTGATCGATTAAGAGTAGATCTTGCGAAAGATTTAGAAACACTCAAACAAGTCCATACACTGTGGCAATCCATTGATAGAGACCCTAAGGTCTTGGCATTCAAGGAGAAGCTAGTTAGAGAGCAACCAATCCAAGTAGGTAAATCTATCATTTTTACTGAATCACAAGAGACCGCTGTATATCTCGCAGAGCAACTCGAAGAGTATTTTCCGGGCGAAATTATTGGTTTTTCAGGATCGAAGAGTGAAGCTGATCGAGCAGAAGTAATTTCGAACTTTGATGCGAACGCAAAGAATCCGAAAAACGACTATCGTTTTTTAGTTACAACTGATGTTTTGGCAGAAGGCGCAAACTTGCACCAAGCGAACGTAGTTATTAATTACGATATTCCCTGGAACCCCACTCGAGTTATGCAAAGAGTTGGTCGTATTAATAGGGTTGATACTAAACATAAGTATATTTTTACATATACGTTTTTCCCAACCGATCAATCGAACGATCAAATCAAGCTCCGCGAATTGGCTGAAGCAAAGGTGGCTGCATTTATTTCATTGTTAGGTTCAGACGCGCGACTACTTACCGATGATGAAGATATTGAAGCTCATTCATTATTTGATCAGTTGCTATCCAAGGAAATTATTGAGGGCGAAGATGGTGGATTAAAGAGTGAACTGTTTTATCTACAGATTATTCGTGGCATCCGGGACGATAACCCTAAAATGTTTGAGCGGATTAAGAGGCTGCCCAAAAAGGCTAGAACGGCTAGAAAAACGAATGATCCTGAGGCGTCATTGTTAACATACTTTAGAAAAGGAAAGCTTCAGAAGTTTTTCAAAACTTCTGCTGGATTAGATATATTGTCTGAAGAGTTAGATTTTATAAGTGCAGCCGAATTGCTGGAAGCCAAGCCTACTGAATCCAGACACAAGCACGGTAAAGATTTTTATTCATTGTTAGAACAAAACCAACTCACCTTGGAGAAGATCACAGAACAGGAAGAGGAAGACTTTTCTTCAAAGCGTGGAAGCCGAGACAACGCGGCACGGCTTGTGAAAATTATCGGGGCAAAACAAATTAGGCGCTACCAAGGATTTACAGAAGACGATGAAGACTACTTATCATTGGTTATTGATGAATTGAACGCAGGTGGAATTCCGAAAAAACTTTCCAGCAAAATATATAAAAAAATCGAATCAACACCAGAGCTTGTAGTCAATCCCTTGAAATTACTAAGTGTTCTAAAAATGGCAATTTCACCTGACTTTTTCCAGAAAATGTATGCGGAAAGCGCCGCTGGCGTATCCACCAATCGAGAAGTAATCCTCTCAGAATATTTTAGTAAATAAATATTATGCAAAAACAAGCTGCTCAGGAGCTTCTGAAAAACACGTTCGCTAAAAAATTTAGTGAAAAAAACTTTGTACAGTTTACTGCCAATGTCTTGAAGTCTTACGAACAGGTTTCAAAGATTCGAGAAGGTAATTATATTCGCGAGGCCTATAGAGGAGTAATTGCAAATTATATCGTGGCTGGGCACTTTAAGGATGCAGAGAACAATCAAATAGATATCTTGCATGTAACCCTGCTCAGGTCAACATCTATTGATCGAGCACGTACCGCTCAACGAAATTTCGTCGCTGACTATCTGAAAAACCAAGCAAAAGAAGCGGCTCTTGTTGCATTTATCGCCCCTGGAGAAGAAGACTGGCGGTTTTCATTAGTAAGGCTTGATCATTCACTCGAAGTTCAAGATGGTAAGTTAAAAAGTATAGAAGAATTAACACCTGCAAGACGGTGGTCTTTCCTCGTAGGTGAACATGAGGGTAGTCACACCGTTCAGGCTCGCTTTTTAAATTTACTAACTGTTGATGAGTCACCAAATCTAGCTGAACTCGAAAATGCTTTTAATATTGAAGTTGTCACTAAAGAATTTTTCAGTAAATACGTTGAGCTTTTTCATCGCGTAAGAGAATCTCTTGAAGTATTAATTAAAAAAGACACGGATATTGCGAAGGATTTCAAAGAAAAGGATATATCTGCCGTTGATTTTGCCAAAAAAACATTGGGTCAAATGGCATTCCTCTATTTCCTTCAAAAGAAGGGTTGGTTTGGGGTTGCCCCCGGTGCGGAGTGGGGTACTGGTAGAAAAAACTTTCTCAGAGAATTATTTGAAAGACGCAACACTTATGGAAAAAATTTCTTTGACGATATTTTAGAGCCTCTATTCTATGAAGCATTGGCTCAAGATCGAGGAAGGGAGGCTATTTACCCGCGACTGAATAATTGTCGAATGCCGTTTTTGAATGGTGGCCTTTTTGAGCCGATGCGCGGTTATTCTTGGGCAACCACACATATTTTATTGGAGGATGAAATATTTTCTAATAAAAATAAGACCAAAGACGGTGACATTGGTGACGGAATACTAGACGTTTTTGATAGATATAATTTTACGGTTAATGAAAACGAACCTTTGGAGAAAGAGGTAGCCGTTGACCCAGAAATGCTAGGAAAAGTATTCGAAAATCTTCTTGAAATCAAGGACAGAAAGAGCAAAGGAACATTTTATACGCCTCGTGAAATTGTGCACTATATGTGCCAAGAAACCCTGATCAATCATCTGTTTAACGAAATGAGTGGAATGGTTTCTAGAGAAGATTTACAAACACTAGTTCATAAAGGGTCACAAATTCTTCAAAACGATTTACTCGTTATCGAGAAAGGAAAGGAAGGAACCTATAAGTTCCTGACGCCTCAAAAAATCAGAAATAATGCGGTCCAGCTTGATCGAATGCTAGAGCATATAAAAGTTTGTGATCCGGCCGTAGGATCAGGTGCTTTCCCATTAGGAATGCTCACCGAGATTGTTCAGGTAAGGCAAGTTCTCGCAATTCATCTAAACAGTGAACTATCTATCTACGACCTCAAGTTACATTGTATTTCAAGCTCACTCTACGGTGTTGATATTGATTCCGGAGCAGTTGAAATTGCGAAGTTGAGGTTGTGGCTTGCCCTAGTAGTGGAGGAAAACGTACCGCATCCGTTACCAAACCTTGAACACAAACTTATGCAAGGAAATAGTCTTATTTCGGAGTATGAGGGTATAAAACTATTTGATGAATCATTGCTTGAAACGGGTGCACAAAAAATGGTTCAGCTTGGAATGAACTTTGGAACAGACTCTGAAAGAAAACTAGAACGCCTGAGCATTATTACGGAACGATTTATTCATGAGTCGCAGCGTACAAAAAAACAAGAATTGAGGGACGAGATTAACTTATTAAAATGGGAGCTAATTGAACTAACTCTTCAGGAGCAAAAACAAGTTGAAAAATTGAATGACATTAGAAGGTTGAGACAAAAGAACTCAAGGCCGTTTTTCATATGGAAACTGGAGTTCAGTGACGTTTTCCAACAAAAAGGAGGCTTCGATGTGGTTATTGCCAATCCTCCGTACGTGGGTGAAAGTAAAAATAAAGACATTTTCAGACCTATTGCAAAAGGAAATCTTAAGAATTTCTATCTTGGCAAAATGGATTTGTTCTATTTCTTTTTTCATCTTGCTTTAGATCTTGGTAAAGAAATGGCAAGCTGTGCTTTCATCACCACAAATTATTTTCTAACAGCATCTGGGGCAAGAAAGCTTCGTGAAGACTTAAGCCAGCGATCAACTATTAGAAATTTGGTTAATTTCAATGAACTTAAAATTTTTGAATCGGCGTTGGGTCAGCATAACGTTATAACCATCTTTGATAAAGGCACTTCATCTAATGTGCCAGCTCAAACATCCCAAACAAAAAGAACGGGTGTCGCAAATGACAAAATATTGTTGGATATTGTTAACCAAGTAGACAAAAGTACTGAATACGAGTTAATTCCTCAGGCTGAATTGTTCGATGGCAATGAAAAATACATTCGCTTACACGGGACTAGTAATAAAGAAAACCCTATCGAAATAATACTAAACAAAGTTCAGGCTCAAGGAGAACCCTTATCTAAGTTTTTCAATATTAATCAAGGAGTTGTTAGTGGTTGTGATTATGTTTCAGGTAGAAATATACAAAAGTTAAGTGCCCCAAATGATGTTAAAAAAAAGGACGGAATATTTGTACTAGATCTAAAAAATTTACGAGATGTAAAAGTTATAGATTCATTTAATGAAGATGAAAGGAAACTACTCAGACCTTTTTTCAAGAACTCTGAGATTGGTCGATACTGGAGGCAAAAAAAACCAAGCAAATACTTCATTTATTATCAAAAGGAATTAGATAACAAGAAGTATCCTAATATTTATAGTCACCTAGAAAAATATAGAGAAATTTTAGAGGCAAGACTAGAAGCTTATAATGAATCTTACCACTGGACAGCTCTTCACAGGTCCAGAGAAGAGTCTATTTTCACTCAGACAAAAATAGTCGTCCCTTACCGCTGTAAAGTCAATATTTTTTCATTAAGTGAAGAAGAATGGTTTTGTCGTTCAGATTGCTATGTAATTACACCTAAATCAGAAAGCGATGAGCTAAAGTACGCTTTAGCCTTGCTAAACTCAAAACTTTATTTCAACTGGCTTTATAGGCGAGGGAAGCGGAAAGGTGAAACTCTCGAATTATTTCACCAGCCCCTTTCCGAAATTCCTATAAAGATGGCTTTATCTGACAATAGGGATCTTTTTATAAGCATAGTAGATGAAATACTTACTATAACATTGGCTTCAGATTATGATCCTCAAAAAACTCCTGTTAAGCAAAAAGAGTTAGAGGCAAAAATTGATCATATGGTGTTTGATCTGTATGGTTTATCAGCTGAGGAGCGTGAAATAGTGTTAAATTCTTAAAACTCAAGCATGCCCCCAAGGAAACGAAAAATACATTCAATAAAGAGTGAGCTCATTGAAAAATCGAGGGAGTCGATGCTTGCTGCTGTACAGATTTTCAACAACCCAAATATTCAATTTAAGTCTGAATCTTTTATTGTATTAGCAATTATTTCATGGACGTATTTGTTGCACGCGCATTTCAAGGGGATTGGAGTCGAATACAGATATCATACTCAGCTAGCTAAAAGGAAGCGATTCGAAAAAACTAAGTATGGCGCGTATAAACACTGGGAATTGGCTAAGTGCTTAGTAAGCGCGTAGTTAGTGATTATTAAGCGGCCGTCTCAGCCGACGCCTCAATAGTATAAGGCAACAACGCCTCAACGTCTTCAACACAAGTCGCCTGCGGCAGCTCAGTGAATACTCGTTTCAGATA
>Ga0209532_1003087_pt1 | contig 11272 bp, 9 predicted proteins | sample COG_02_FD_184746 | JGI IMG/M metagenome (GOLD analysis project Ga0209532, IMG submission 184746) | Pelagic Microbial community sample from North Sea - COGITO 998_met_02 (SPAdes) (version 2) | ecosystem: Environmental > Aquatic > Marine > Neritic zone/Coastal water | place: Helgoland, sampling... | reverse complement strand
TCTATCAAGGGGAAACAATATTGCATTTAAAGATTACGGGGTACGTGGTCATTTATTTGAAATTGCGGAAGCGTCGATTCTTGAAGATATCATGCAGAAATTAAAGGAAGCAGAGGCTAGTGGAGCGCTTGATGCGTTGCAGGCGAAATTCACCGCCAAGGTTAAAGCAAAAGTGCTACGTCCTAATCCTGTTGCTGGGGTTGGCAAGGCTAGAGTAAATCGCAGCTGGACTTATGACCCAACTTATACTCAAGATGAAACAATTACCGACGGTAATGGTAGGGTGATTGTTGAAGCTGGAACTACTGTTAATGCGTTAGAGAAGATGAGCTGGGGTGAGACAATGATTTTCATAGACGGCGACGATAAGGAGCAAGTGCAATGGGCTAAGGAGCAGCGTGGTAAAATAGTTTTAACAAAAGGCATGCCTTTGGAGTTAAGTAAGATTTTAAAACGAGCGGTATATTTCGATCAAGGCGGTATACTTTGTCATCGTTTTAGAATAGAGGCGACTCCAGCTACGATTGATCAAGAAGGTACATTATTAAGAGTTAGAGAGGTGAAGTTATGAAGCAGTTTATAATACCATTTTCTAAACCATTAATATTGATCATATTATTATGTTTTACTTGCAATTCGGCCAGTGCAAAAGTTGGTTGTACTGGTAGATTTGTTAACCCTATCACGGATGTTTGTTGGAGCTGTTTGTTTCCAATCACCATTCTTGGGGTTAAGATTGTCAATGGTGATCCAGATACGGCCCCGCCTAAATTTCCATTACCGATATGTATATGTCCAAGGCCTGGTATACCTCCCATTCCTGGCATTCCAGTGGGCTTTTGGGAACCAACTCGCCTTGTAGATGTCACTAAGTCACCAATGTGTATGGTCAGCTTGGGTGGTTTTTCACTGGGATCAATGGCACAAAAAGGTGTTAAGGAAGATGGTGAAGGGGCATTTTATCATGTGCATTGGTATATCTACCCAGTACTTTACTGGTTAGAGTTGCTACTTGATTTTGTCTGCCTTGAGATGGCCTCAGTAGATATTGCTTATATGACCGAGTTTGATCCGCTATGGGGTGATGATGTTAAGACAAGCATTTTAAACCCAGAGGCTTTGTTGTTTGCAAACCCTCTTGCTGTTGCTTCTTGCACAGTTGATTGTTTAACTTCTAGCGTTGGTCTTTCTAACGATTATATGTTTTGGTGTGCTGGTTGTCAGGGTTGTATTTATCCGTTTAGTGGCACTACCAGCTATCATAATGGCGGTGTTGGTACGGCGCAATTAACGGTGTCTAAGTTTATGGCGAAGATGCATAGGCAGCTAATGCTATGGGGTTATTATGGTATTTCTGGCCTGTGTGGTAAGTATCCAATGCCGATTATTAAAAAGAGTCAATATCGTATGCAAATGACTTATCCCATTCCTGAATTCTCATCATGTAAGCGCATTGGGCAGACGGAAGTGTTGTGGCAGGCGGGCAGGGAGTATCCTATTTGGGGTGAGGATTTTGGTTTTTTAATATGGCGTAAACGCGATTGTTGTTTGTTTTAAATAAGAGAAGAAAAATGAGAAAGAAAATAAATTTAATATCGACAATAATTTGCGTAATAATTAGTTGTTTTGCAATTAGTTCTAGTTCAGCTTTTGCAACAAAGCAGCAGCTAAATTCAGAGCAGGTTAAGTCGCAACAAATAGCGCAAATGGAAGAGGGGATATACGTGTTGGTATCCTTCTCAATGAATGACGCGGCGCTTAGAAAATATTTCATTGAAGCTCAATGCTTAGGCGCAAAGCTGGTTCTGCGTGGTCTTGTTGGCACGCTTGGGGAGCGCAATAGATTTGCTGCCACTAAAACTAGGATTGAGCGCGCAAAAATCAATGTTGAGATTAATCCAAATTTGTTTGAGCATTTAAATGTTAAGCAAGTGCCTGTTATTGCGGTAGTTAGCAAAGACAAGAAGCATGGCAAAATGGTCAAGCAAATTTCTGGACATATTTCATTGCATAAGGCTTTAGAAATGATGGAAGTTGATGTTAAGCAGGATACGGCGCTGTAATGAAAATATTTAGCGTTTTATCATTGCTGATTTTGTGGATGCTAAGCTCTAATGTTTTAGCCAATAATATTGGTAATGCTTTTGACAAGAGAGAGAATTGGCAAGGTAAGACAAATTTAGGTGACCCTAATAAGGCACAAAAATTCTTAAACCACGACAAGGATACTGTTCATTTACAAGGGTTGCGTGATTCGAGTTTGATCGAGGAGGGGCAAAAGAAGCTGCGCAATAATCCAATGGGAAAAACGCTACAAAATGCTGAATTGAAAAAAATTGAAGCAATAGATCGTCATAAGATTAATGCTCAAAAACCAATGTTACAGGATTCAATGAGGATAGAAGAAAACCCAATGTCTAGAACGGGCGGTGGTCAGCTTAGAGCGTCGGAAGAGAAAATCGCTATTAAAATCAAAAAAACCTGTACTGAGGGGGTGGATTTTGACGTTGATGTTGGTGTTGAGTTAGTGCTGGAAGCTGAAGAAGTTGACTATTTAGGGGAATGGGAGCGCAAAGATTTTTTGTTTGATGGAAGGTGGCTCTATCATAACACAGGCTGGGGTTATGGCGAGAAATGCAAAAGGCGGAAATTTGCTATATATCTACGCCATGCAGGTCATGGTAATCCAAATGAAGAGATACGTGCTCATATAGCTAAAGCATTAGAGAAGGATTTAGAGCTTGTTCGTGAAGATCTTGTTATATCAAATGTTAAAGGCGAAGGTCAAGAGCATCGTGTGGCAAGCAAACGCTACATACGCGATAAATTTAGGGTTGGGTATTTTGTGCGGGATAGGCTAAAAAAGCTTGTTGAAAAAGGAGAATATTGGCAAGTAGCTACGGAAGGAACGCAGCAGCTGGCGGAAGCTAATGAATGTCATGAAACGGGGCGTGTTTGCATTAAAAGCGGAGCAAAAACTTTTTTCAATAAATATGAAGTCAATAGGCCTTGCTGGTATGAAAAAGTAACTTATCATTGCACGTCACCGCCTAAAGATGGTTGCGCGCATTTGACCCGCCAAAATTGCCAGCTGCAAGAGTCCGATTGTGAGTATCGCATTGGTGGGTTTTGCTTAAAATGGAAACGTAATTATCTATGTGGTGGGCAGAAAAAAAGGTTAAATTACTCGCTTGCTGATTCCAAGATATATTGTCTTGGCGGTGATTGTCACACACCTATTTTAGAAGAAAATCAAGATTTTGCTAATGTTGCACAGCTAGCGGCAGTTAACGAGGCTCAAAAAGACTGCGTCAAAGGTGGTGATGGTATGTGTCTCAAGCCAATTAACGTATTCCCTGGGGAGGCTTCAACCTGCAAAAAGATTGTCACGGGGATGATTAATTGTTGTTCTTCGATGAAGGGCTGGGGACGTTCAGTAGGTATGGGCAAATGTAGCGGAGCGGAGAAGGGACTGGCTTTAAGGCGCGACCGTCAGCTATGTCATAGTGTTGGTTCTTATTGCAGCAAGCATGATCCCGTATTTGGAAAATGCCTTAAGAGGAAAAGGAGCTTTTGTTGTTTTGGTTCAAAATTATCTAGGTTTTTCCACGAGGAAGGCAGAAAACAGTTAGGTATTAGTTGGGGGAGTGCAAAACGGCCTAATTGCCGTCCTTTGACTTTAGCTGAAATCACCAGTTTAGATTATTCTAAATTCGATATGGACAAGCTATTTGATGTTTTTCTTAGCAAGGGCAGGGGTAATGCGGATAAGAAAATTCATCTTTCTAAAGTGGATCCAGATCATCCCCCAAAACAGCAGCAAGAACACATGAAAACTACTGCTGCAGAAAAAAGAGAAATTAGGCGAAGAGCAAAAGCCGAAGAGGAGCGGCTAGAAAGAGAACGTTTAGCTAAGATTGAGGCTGATCGTTTGGCTAGGCTAGAGGCGGCACGTCTTGAGAAAGAGCGTCTGGAGCGCACACGCTTGGCTAAAATTGAAGTAGGGAGATTAGTAAAACAGATAGCAGAGAAGAAAAAAGAATTAATTGTTGCTAAAAGGGAGGCTGAAGATGCTCGCCGATATTGGAATTCTACTGGTTATGATCTATGGCGCAAGGGCCATCTAAATGAATGGAGCAGCCTGCAAAGATGTAGCGATAAAGTTAAAAAATTAGGTCTCGATATTTATGATTTAAAACAACAATATCAGAAGCTAGATAAATAATGGGTGTGGAGTTAATGAACAAGATTTTGGCTAGTTTAAAACTATTACTGATTTTGCTATTAGGCATGGCGGCAAATAGCTATGCTGCCCCGCGAGCAAAATCACTAGAGGGGTTTAACTGGTATTCTGAGAAGCAGGTCACGCCAAAAGAAAAAGAAATTAAAAAACCCACTGCTGAATCTACAAAGACGGAACAAAAAGCAAACGAACTGCCTGAATATGAGAAAAATATCCGTGATTTGCAAGATAGGCATGAGAAAGCTCATAGGCAAGCTCTTGATAATCCAACTAACGAGAATTTGTTGACTGAATTATATTTAGAAAAAGAAATGATGAACAAGTCACGGCTCTATAGCGAGAGGCGGGTAGCGGTCGCCATGCTTGATAGCAAATTCACTAACATGAAGGAGCACAGCAATGTATTGCATCGTTCTATTCAAGAACAAGTTGATAGTCAGGATATGTTAAAGAAACTATCTAAATTAAGCAAAGATTGGGGGCTGATATTACAGGTTCAAGATGGTTGCGCACATTGTCATGGTTTTGCCCCGATAGTATTAGAATTTGCCAATAATTATGGATTTCAGCTTTTAGCAGCGTCTAAAGATGGCGATGATTTTGAGCAGATTAAAGGCGTTAAAGATCGTGGTGAAATGGTGATGTTCAACCCAAACAAGGTAGCACCAATTTTGTATCTTGTTAAATCTGATGGCAAGGAAGTAATACCGATTTCCAGAGGAATTCATAGTGAGGATGAAATCATTATTCAAATTAAGAGAATCGACAAGCATTTAAGGAGGTTGTTTTGAGACTAATCAACAAGAAAATAACTAGCATGTTGCTGATAATAGTTAGCGTGTTTAATGCTAGCTCCGCGATGGGTTTTGGTTTAAAAAATGTGTATCAGAATTTGCATATTAATAATACGGCCCCTGGCAATTATCAGGATGCTGCTGCTGGTTGGTATAGCGGTGGTAGCTCAGTTATTAGGACAAAAAATACAGCCATACGGCCTTTTGCAATGAATGCACCGTCGTTAAGTTCTGGTTGCAATGGCATTGATGCTTTTTTAGGATCATTTTCTATGATATCTGCTGGTGAATTGGTAACTATTGCTGAGAATATAGGGTCACAAGCTATTGTATATGGTTTTCATTTGGGTATGAAAACTTATGCGCCACAGATTGAGCAGGTTTTAAAAGATTTGCGCAATTTGCAAATGCAATTAAATCAATTTGGCATAGGTCATTGCAAAGCAGTGCAAGCAGGTTATGCAGCCATGCTGCCCAAAAATAGTGCGATGTATGAAACTGTCTGCGATGAAATGGCTGCTGATAGCGGTAATGACCTTGGTGGACAGCGTAAAAAATGCCGTAACCATGCTGCGCAAAAAGCAGCAGTAGCAAAGGCGCAAGCAAAAGATCCAGAATTACTGATGGATAACTACAACATCTTCACCAAAGCTGCGCAAAATGCTGGCATACCCAAGGCCTTGCGTTCTGCTTTAATGTCAATGATGGGGACTATTGTAGTTATTGATGGGGTAATGATACCTTACCCATCGCTTGCTTCTGACTCACAAAGTTGGAATATACATATTAATGGTGGCAGCGGTGCTAGTGCGTATACCTGCAATAATGATGCCTGCTTAAAGATCGCTCTGCAAGATAATATCGTGATCAAGAAGGAAAATTCTTATGCTGGAAAAGCCAGAGCTAAGTTGGATACTTTAGTAGTGACAATGCGTAATCAACTTAAAGATTTCGAACTCGAAGAGAAGCGGTTCCTTGATTCGCTGGGTAGTAGTTTTCCAATTTTTGACCACATAACTTTAGAGGCCATATCAGGCCATTCAATACTTGATGGGTCAAGTGAATTAATTGCCAGATATATGTTGTTAGCGCACTTAAAATCAATAACGTACGACATTAAGAAAAGCGTGATTGCATTGAAGCAAAAACAAATGAATGAAAAATATTTAGTTCAGTATGAGAAGTCACTCGATAGATTGCTAGATTTCGCACAAAACGAGTGGGCCGCTGTCATGCTTGATGCTGACCGTATTAATGATCGCGCTGAAAAACTTGAAAAACATCTAATAGCTAGAGAGAGAAGTTAATGGAATATCCAATATGGACGTATGGTGGTGGTGAACTACTGAATAAAGTATTTAATGCGATAGCAATGATTTTTGAGTCGAATAATACTTATCTAACTCCAGTTGGCACTATGGCCATGACTCTTGGCGGTGTATATATTGGCATTAAAGCTATCTATAAGGGAGATATTGCGTTGGTAGGCAGTAAGTGGATGATCCCTTCCATGATAACATTTTTGTTATTATTTGCGCCTAAAAGTACGGTGTGGATCAATGATGAGGTTGTATTAAGTGCGCCTGTCAAAGTCGACCATATTCCAATAGGTATTTCTTTTTTTACGTCACTTTCTTCTAGTGTAGCGCATCATCTTTCTAAATTAATTGAAGAAACAATGCTCCCTGCTGATATGCCGGGCTCTACGCATACGGGTATATTATATGGCGCTAAAGCAGCGATAAAGCTGCGTGAAATACAAATACAAGATCCAACATTGCTACAAAATGTAAAAGAATATACCCGCCAATGCTATATGAAGCCGTATGTAATAGGCAATTTTGGCAATCACAAGAGTGCAGCTATTAAGGCTACTGATATTTTGGGTTTTTTAGCAGCTCATCCAGCTAAATGTTTTGGTATTAAGCCACGTGCTAAAGATGGAAGTGTAGGCAAATTCATAAGTTGCCAAGATGCGGCTAAGTTAATTAATGACGAAATGACTGCTTACTCTAGAGACCCGTCTTTAATTAACAAATTTGCGTCATCTCTTGGTATTTCAACAAGCAACAAAGCGCAAATGAACAAACGCATATTGGCAATGACCAATAGCACATTTAAATATTTGGATCAGGCTCAACTAGATGTACATGAGTGGATGAAGCAAGCGATGGTATTAAATGCCAATCGTGAATCTTACGATGATTGGCGTGAGAAGGTTGGAAACTCTAGAATATTCCCTGAACTGGTGAAGATGCAAGCAACCCGCGGAATGTTCCAACAAGCTATGGGTTCTATAGTTGGTGCCGAAATGGCTGAGGCAGCTATCCCAGCTAGCGCTCAACCAGTAACGCTTGCTTTAGTAATGATGGTTTTTGTTGTAATCTTGCCATTAGCACTTTTGCCAGGTGGTTGGACATATATCGTGACTGGTATCAAGCTAATGATCTGGGTGACTAGCTGGCCTGTATTCTATACGATCATTCATGCAATAGCGATGATACAGTTAAAGAACGCCACTGGTGACTGGGGTGAAGATGGATTGAGTTTAATAGGCCAAGGTGGTTTTACCGAGCTTGTCTTGCTGCAATATTCTGCTGCCCAGAGTTTAATTACCAAAGTGCCATTCATCAGTTTTGCTATTATATTTGTTAGTCCTTATGCGTTTTCTAGTATTGCTGGCTCTATTGCTAGTACAGCTGGTTCTGCGTCCATTGGGACAAATATGGCTGATGGCAATTTGTCGATGGGACAAAGATCGTACAACAATTTAACCAGAGACCAACACAATGAAGCCCCCACATTATTAATGGGCGGTGGTATTGTTGATGATGGTGGTATGCGTGTGCAATCGGATGGTTCAGGTGCGCAAATCATCACCGAGCATCAGGATCAAATGGCCACAAATTACCGAGCCAGCGATAATACAAGTGGTAGCATCTCTACTAGCTTGCTAAATAGCAAGAGTGATCTAGCAAGCATCTCTAATAGGGAGGGCGAGCAAACAAATATAGTCACTGGTGAAAATATAGACGTTGCAAGAAACATCGCAAATGGTACTACGACTGCAAGCAATCTGTCGCTTTCGGACGTTTCTGCGTTAAAGAAAGGATTCTCTATTGATAGTGCCACCGCTAAGAATAATAGCGTGTCAGATGGAAAAGCTACTGGCACTAACTCGCATCTTGATCTAAAACCACCTGGTGCATTTAGTGCGGTTAGTATTTTTGGTGCAGGCAGTAGCACTACTGCTTCAAATAACCATGATGTTCGGGAGGAAATGACTGTGCAGGAACGTCAAGCCTTTAATAGCGCGCTGGATAAGGTCAAAACTGCTGCAAAAACAGATAGTCTAACTAGTACTAGCAGTGATGATACCCGTTTAAACAAGTCATTATCGGCAAATATCAACAAGCAGGATCAAATAGCTAGTGACAAAGCCAGAACCCAGCAGGATATAGACACATACAATGAGCAGCTAGCTTATGTCCAGACAAATTCAGGAACAATAGATCGCAACGCAAATAATGAGGTGATGACGGCAGTAAGACAACAACATCCAGAATTGCAAAGCAAGGAACAAGCCGCCCGCTGGATGAAAAGCCACCGCACAGAAGCAGATGCAATAGCTCAGCCTATCATCAGCAATTACAACCCGTTTAAGTCACCAGAAACCGCCGCTAAAGTGGAGCAATTACAACAAAATACGCCCGAAGTACAAAACACCCATATTGCTACCCCAGATAGCTTAAAAGAAAAGCACCAAAAACAAGCCGAAAACCTTGAGAACTCTGCTGTTGTCAAGGATGACACAGGCGCAGAAAAACCACTAAAAACAGTGGTCACAAATGCTGCAAAAAATAGCAATTTAGGGTATAATGGAGATGTGGATCAAGTACTAAATAATAACCTAAACACGGATGAACTAAATACAATAATGAAGCTAGAAAATGAAATGAATAAGGGGGAGGGAAGTGGCTCTAAGTATGTGAGTCAAAAAGTTGAAGATGGGGTGAAGCACTCGAAATCTCTAGCGGGTAAATCTACTGCACTAAGAGTTCTTGAGGATATAGGGAATAATAGTATTGCGGCAATAGATGCAATCACAGGCGAAGAAAAAAAGGATTAATTAAAAATGGTTAGAAATATGAGTGAACAAAATACAGTACAAAGCTTTTTTGTAAAATATAAGAAATGGTTTATAGCATTGCTGGGAATCCAATTGATTCCAGTAATGTTGTTAATAACATTGTTTGGTGGTGGTGCTATTTATCTTTATGTCAATAATGATATCAACTTCCATCCGTATAAATCGTACATTATAAAAGGATATTATGCTGGGCATTCGGATGGAGAAAGAGATCAAAATAACGTATTCGGAAATTACAAATATTTACATGCGACCCTTTGGTCAAGGTATAGAACTAAAACAAATGAATTGCAAAAACTAGTAGCTTTGGAGAGAGAAGACTACTTAAATCAATTCCCAGAGGCTGAGAGAGGCATAAAATTAGCTGAAATGCGTATTAATAATATTAAACTACCACTGCAATTAGAGTTAAATAAGAGATTTAAAAGAGGAATTGGCTTTTATACAAATTATGTGGAGCAAAGAGTTAAACGCGAGTCTTTTAATTTTGATGCTGAATACCAAAAAGCTTTAGAGGATGAAGCTTGGAAAGCTGGTTATAGTTATGGGTATGGTGAAGGATTTTCTGGAAGTAATGCGCGATCTGGCTTGCTCTCGTTAAAAGGCTAATAAAGAAATTGCGCAGGTAATGCTTGCGTAATTGGAAGGTAAAAATATCAGTTTAGTAACATATAAGTTAGTAAACAAGGTTGTTTTGATAAAATATATATTAACATTTTTTGGATTAAATCATGAGTAAAGAACTAGAAAACCAAAACTACGCAATATTGCTGCAAGGTTTAAAAACAGAAATCAGTCAATCTAGAATAAGAGCGCATTTATCTGTTAATAAGGAGATGATCAGCCTTTATTGGAGAATTGGCAATCAGATATTAGAGCGTCAAAAACAAGAAGGCTGGGGAACAAAAGTAATTGAGAATATTTCAAAAGACCTGAGAAAGGAGTTTCCTGAGATGAAGGGGTTATCTTATCAGAATATTTCATACATGAGACAATTTGCTATTGAATATAATCAAGATGCAATTCTCCAACAGGCTATTGGAGAAATCCCATGGGGGGAGTTGATTTTTATGCCGATTATGTCAGTCAGCGAATGAAACGCGAGTCTTTTAATTCTGATGCTGAATATCAAAAAGCTTTAGAGAAAGAAGCTTGGAAGGCAGGTTATGAACATGGGTATTATACTGGAGCTGGTGGTAGCACTGAAAGATCAGGATTGTATTCATTAAAAGGCTAGCAAGGAAATTGTACAGAAAGTTGCTGCACAATTAGAAGGAACGAATAAACTTCTTCAATAGGTTGTTGGGGGGGGAATTAGTCAACAGACTGTTGACTAATTCAAGTAAAAGGCTAGAGAGTAGTAATTAAAAAATGAAAATATATGGATAATAAAAACATAAAAAGTCAAATAGTAATATTCAGTAATGACAGCAGTAATTTAAGAGTTAACGCTAAATTAGATAAAGAGACAATTTGGCTTTCTTTACAGCAATTAGTTGAATTATTTGCTAGGGATAAATCTGTAATTTCTAGGCATTTGAAAAAAATATTTAAAGAGGGTGAGTTGGTACAAAGCTCAGTTGTTGCAAATTATGCAACAACTGCTCTAGATGGTAAAATTTATCAAATAGACTATTACAATTTAGATGTAATAATCTCTATTGGCTATAGAGTAAATTCTAAGCGAGGTATAGAATTTAGACAATGGGCAAATGAGGTTTTAAAAAATCATTTGCTTAAAGGGTATAGTATTAATCAACAAAAATTAAATAGCGCAACTATTACGGAGCTAAAACACACGATTGATCTATTATCTAATACTTTAATACATCAACAGTGTGTTGATGCTGAGGGTGGACAAGTTCTTTCAATTATCAAAGGCTATGCTAAAACTTGGGATTTGCTTATTAAATATGATGAAGATCGTTTACCTTCAGCAATATCAAACCATGATAAAACTAATATTATTAGCTATTACAGAGCTAAAACAGCCATCTTTGCAATCAAACATGAATTATCTCAACAAGGTAAAATAGTTGAACTCTTTGGCATGGAGAAAGGTGAGGCTTTAAAAGGAATATTAGG
>Ga0209532_1003083_pt1 | contig 11278 bp, 9 predicted proteins | sample COG_02_FD_184746 | JGI IMG/M metagenome (GOLD analysis project Ga0209532, IMG submission 184746) | Pelagic Microbial community sample from North Sea - COGITO 998_met_02 (SPAdes) (version 2) | ecosystem: Environmental > Aquatic > Marine > Neritic zone/Coastal water | place: Helgoland, sampling... | reverse complement strand
CGGGCATCATGACAGGGTTCGGGCATCATGGCAGGGTTCGGGCATCATGACAGGATTCGGTCATCATGACAGGATTCGGTCATCCCGACAGAGTGAAGCGACGAGGGATCTTGAGATATTTCGCTGCGCTCAATATGACAGCGCGGTTGGGATAAGGCATGACGTTGAAAGTAGGCGTTAGGCGTGTTTTGCTTCCTGAATTTTTAATAAGCTCTGCACAGCCATCTGCGCTATTGGCGTCAACCCAATATCAGCTTCCGCAGGTTGCTCTGTTATCAGATCCTTCATCGGCGGTGACCAAAACTTCTCGAGGTGTTCTGCCACTTGGCCGGCAACCAATTCTGGACTTCCATTAGCGTTCATATTGAGTGCAATTTGATTGGTCATATCGACGAGGCGCTTGAGTTTTGATTCTGACATGGTTGTTCTCTTAGTTGATTCTTTGGCCATTGGCGTAGACCACATGGCGGTCTGTTCGGGTGAAGCCTACTAGGGATAAGCCACTTTTTTCGGCCAGTTCTATGGCTAGAGACGTTGGGGCTGATACTGCGGCTAGTAGCGGTATGTTGGCGCTGGTGGTTTTTGCGACCATTTCATAGCTGGCTCTGCTGGTGACTAATACGAAGCCTAGCTCTTGCTCATGCTGTTTTTTAGCCAGTGCGCCTAACAATTTGTCTAGGGCATTGTGGCGGCCTACATCTTCACGCACCAATAGTATCTCGCCCTGCTGGTTGCAGTAGGCGGCACCATGCACTGCGCCGGTTTGTTGTTGTAGTTTTTGTTGGGCTGCTAAGGCGCTGGAGGCTTTTTGTAGGGCTTCGTGGCTTAGTGCCAGCTCTGTGGTGACCATGGCCGGTTCGGTGATGGCCTGGTCTAATGATTCTGCGCCGCAGAGTCCGCAACCGGTTCTGCCTACTAGGTTGCGGCGCTTTTCTTTTAACTTGGCGAAGGGTTCTGCGGTAATGGTTAGCGCTAGCTCTATGCCTTTGTCGGTTTCTGTTATTTCGCAATCTAGTAGTTGTTTGGCGCTTTCTAAGATGCCTTCGCTGAGGCTAAAACCTAAGGCAAAGTCTTCTAGGTCTGCTGGTGTAGCCATCATGACCACATGGGAAATACCGTTATAGACTAACGCGATGGCGATTTCTGTGGCGACCCAATCTGTGCCCTCGGCTATCTCTCCGGCTTTCCAGATGACACGAGTAACCTTATCTGAACCCTCCACCGCCACGCTTAGTGACGCGCTTCTTTTAATAAGCCTAGCTGCTGCTTATCAAAAGATTTTTGCCGCGCCTGCCAGCTTGATGGCTCGGTAACTTTGCTAATTTGTACGGCGGTCACTTTGTACTCTGGGCAGTTAGTGGCCCAGTCGCTGTTGTCTGTGGTGATAACGTTGGCACCGGAAACTGGGTGGTGGAATGTGGTGTACACGACGCCTGGTTTTACTTTGTCGGTCACATCGGCACGTAATACGGTGTCCCCTACTCGGCTGTTGATGCCGACCCAGTCGCCATGATTAATACCGCGCTCTTCGGCATCATGGGGATGGATTTCTAGTACGTCTTCACCGTGCCATTCGCTGTTTTGGGTGCGTCTGGTTTGGGCGCCTACATTGTATTGGGACAGTATGCGACCGGTGGTGAGTAGCAGTGGAAACTTGCGGTTGGCGCGCTCGGTCGTGGCCACGTATTCGGTCATGGCAAAGAAGCCTTTGCCGCGCACAAATTCGTCGACGTGCATGATGGGCGTACCCTCTGGGGTATCGTCATTGCACGGCCATTGGATGCTGCCCAGCTGATCTAAACGGTCGTATGACACGCCGTTAAAGGTTGGGGTTAGGCGAGCTATTTCGTCCATTATTTCTGATGGATGGCTGTAGTCCATCTTGCAGCCCAGAGCATTGGCGAGTGCCATGGTGCCTTCCCAGTCGGCTTTGCCGCTTAATGGTGGCATGGCTTTGCGCACTCGAGATATTCTTCGTTCGGCGTTGGTGAAGGTGCCGTCTTTTTCTAAGAAGGAAGCGCCGGGTAAAAATACATGGGCAAATTTAGCGGTTTCGTTGAGGAAGATATCTTGCACCACTAGGCATTCGATGGAGCGCAGTGCGGCTTCCACATGCTGGGTGTTGGGGTCGGACTGGGCGATATCTTCGCCTTGGCAATAGAGGCCTTTGAAGTCACCGTCTAGGGCTGCATCAAACATATTAGGAATGCGCAGGCCGGGTTCTGAATCTAGGGTTACGCCCCAATCGCCTTCAAATAAGTCGCGGGTGGCTTTGTCGGAGATATGGCGATAGCCGGGCAGTTCATGGGGGAATGAACCCATGTCGCAGGAGCCCTGAACATTGTTTTGTCCGCGCAGTGGGTTTACGCCTACGCCGTCACGACCAATGTTGCCGGTGAGCATGGCGAGGTTGGCTATGCCCATAACGGCAGTGGAACCTTGGCTGTGTTCGGTGACGCCCAAGCCATAGAAAATCGCGCCGTTTCCGCCAGTGGCATAAAGGCGAGCAGCGGCGCGTAAATCAGTGGCGTCGACACCAGTAATACTTGCGGTGTTTTCTGGGGAGTGACGTTCGTCGCCGATAAAGGCCTGCCACTTTTCAAATTCTGGAACGTCGCAGCGTTCGTTAATATAGTCACGGGCTTCTAGGCCTTCGTTAACTACGACATGGGCCAGGGCATTGAGAATGGTGACGTTTGTGCCAGGTCGTACGGGCAAATGATAGTCGGCGGTAACGTGGGGCGAGCTAACTAATTCAATTTTGCGCGGGTCAATAACAATCAGTTTTGCACCTTCACGCAGTCGGCGTTTTAGGCGTGAACCAAATACCGGATGAGCTTCTGTTGGATTGGCACCCATCACAATTACCACGTCGGCGTCGGCCACTGAGGCAAAGGTTTGCGTACCGGCAGATTCTCCCAAGGTGGTTTTTAAACCAAATCCGGTGGGTGAATGACAGACCCGGGCGCAGGTATCGATATTGTTATTACCAAAGCCGGCGCGAACCATTTTTTGTACTAAATAAACTTCTTCGTTGGTGCATCTTGAAGAGGAGATTGCGCCAATGCTGGTGCGGCCGTATTGGGCCTGAATATCTTTGAAACGTTTGGCGGTGTAGGTTACTGCTTCTTCCCAGGACACTTCTTTCCAGGGGTCGTCGATGCTATCCCGAATCATGGGCACGGTAATGCGATCTTTGTGGGTGGCATAACCAAAGGCGAAACGGCCTTTAACACAGGCATGACCTTCGTTGGCCTTGCCGTCTTTATACGGCGTCATGCGCACGACTTGGTTGCCTTTCATCTCGGCTTTAAACGAGCAGCCTACGCCGCAGTAGGCGCAGGTGGTGATGACTGAGTGCTCGGGTTTACCGGCTTCAATTATGCTTTTTTCGGTGAGTGTTGCGGTGGGACAGGCATTGACACAGGCGCCACAGGACACACATTCGGAATCCATAAAGTCTTCGGCCTGACTGGCGCTGACTTTGGATTCAAAACCACGACCATCGATAGTTAGCGCGAAGGTGCCCTGCACTTCTTCACAGGCGCGCACGCAACGTGAGCAGACGATGCACTTGGAGGGGTCGAAGGTAAAGTAGGGATTAGATTCGTCTTTCTCGGCGACTAAATGATTTTCGCCTTCGAAGCCATAACGCACGGAACGCAGGCCCAGTTCGCCGGCAGTATCTTGCAGTTCGCAGTCGCCATTGGTTGGGCAGGTTAGGCAGTCGAGTGGGTGATCGGAGATATATAGTTCCATCACATTGCGGCGCAGTTTACCGATTTCATCGGACTGGGTTTTGACGTCCATGCCTGCTTCTGCATTGGTGGTGCAGGAGGCTGGGAATCCTCGGCGGCCTTCAATTTCGACTAAACAAACGCGACAGGAGCCGAAGGATTTAAGTTGGTCGGTGGCACAGAGGCGCGGGATTTTTACACCGCTTTCGGCGGCAGCGCGCATCACTGAGGTGCCTTCTGGCACTGTGACACTAACGCCATCAATACTCAGCGTAACCATGGCTGTGCTGGTGCTTTTTGGGGTGCCGTAATCTGCTTGGGGTTCGTAGAATTCCAACATTTAATTTTCTCCCTGAGCAGCGCCTGCGGCGTCGCGTAATGAAAAGTCTTCGGGGAAATGGGCCAGTGCACTGCGCACTGGATAGGGCGTCATACCACCCATGGCACACAGAGAGCCAAACTCCATGGTGTCGCAAAGGTCATGCAACAAAATTAAATTATTGTCGCGGTTTTCGTTGGCGACAATTCGATCGATCACCTCAACACCACGCACCGAACCTATTCGACAGGGTGTGCATTTACCGCAGGATTCCACGACGCAGAATTCCATGGCAAAACGAGCCTGAGCGGCCATATCGGCGGTATCATCGAACACCACAATGCCGCCGTGACCAATCATTGCCTTAATAGCGGCAAAGGCTTCGTAGTCCATGGGAGTGTCCCACTGGGACTCGGGTAAAAATGCCCCCAGGGGTCCACCAACCTGAATAGCACGAATGGGACGGCCGCTATAAGTGCCCTGCCCGTAGTCTTCGACCACTTCACGCAGGGTCACGCCAAAGGCTAATTCAATCAGACCGCCGCGTTTAATATTGCCAGCCAGCTGTATGGCTAAGGTGCCTCGTGAACGACCCATGCCAAAGTTCTGATAGGTATCTGCGCCCTGTTCTAAAATGCTGGAAATGGCCGCTAGAGTAAGCACGTTATTTACTACCGTGGGCTTACCAAACAAACCTTCAATTGCTGGCAGCGGGGGTTTGGCACGAACCATTCCACGCTTGCCCTCTAGACTCTCTAGCAATGAGGTCTCTTCGCCACAGATATAGGCCCCAGCGCCAAGGCGCACTTCAAGATGGAAGGTTTTACCGGAGCCTTGGATATTTTCGCCGAGGAAATTTGCAGCAACTGCCCTTTCGATAGCAGTGTTTAATAATTTATGGGCGACGGGATATTCCGAGCGCAAATAGATATAACCCTGATTGGCACCCACCGCTAAACCGGCGATGATCATGCCTTCAATCAGCTGGTAGGGATCGGCCTCCATCACCAGACGGTCGGCAAAGGTGCCTGAATCTCCTTCATCGGCATTACAAACTATGTATTTTTGACAGTCGTCTGCTCCAGCATCGTGAACCGTCTGCCATTTAATACCGGCGGGAAATGCTGCACCCCCGCGGCCGCGAAGGCCGGAGTCTTTAACCTGATCAACAATCTGCTGGCTGGTCATTTGTAGGGCGTTTTTAAGCCCTTTAAAGCCGTTTAAGGCCTGATAGTTATCCAAACAAACCGGGTCACCCACACCGGCACGGGCATAGGTAAGTCGCTGCTGGGATTTTAAATAGGGGATTTCTGCCACTTCACCCTGATAGAGGGCATGGCTGGTTGGATCTGATTCCACAGCATCGATAATGCTTGGAATGTCTTTGGCAGACACCGGACCAAAAGCTATACGGCCCTGATCGGTGTCTACTTCTAATAAGGGCTCTAACCAAAACATTCCACGGGAGCCATTGCGCACGGGCTCTATCCCCGCGGTTTGCAGTGCACGGGCGACTGCTTCTGAACCTAGGGCTAATGCAGTGGTATCTTGGGGGATATAAAAGATCATTTGGTGGCACCCTCTTCTGACGAGAGGCCAGACACTAGGTCGTCAAAGCGATCTGCATCGACTCGGGCATAAACATCATCATTGATTCGTACTGAAGGCGAGCAGGCGCAGTTACCTAAGCAATAAACCGGCTCTAAGGTAACCGAGCCATCGACGGTGGTTTCGCCGTAGTCGATACCTAGGGTTTGTTTAGCATGGGCTTCTAGCTGACGTGAGCCCATAGACTGGCAGGCTTCAGCGCGACAAATTTGCACTGTATGACGACCGACTGGACTGGTTTTAAAGTCGTGGTAAAAGCTGATAACGCCATGGACTTCCGCGCGGGACAGGTTGAGGCCTTTGGCAATGGTTGGAACAGCGGAATCAGGCACATAGCCTACGTCGCCCTGAATGGCATGTAACAGTGGCAAGAGCGCGCCGGGTAAGTCTTTGTATTGACCTACTAAGTCACTGATAGATTGCTGCTCGTTTTGGCTGATACCCAACTCAACTACTCCTATCGTTATTTTTGGCGTCTATGCTATTCGCAACCCCGCCAACGCGCGAAGTCTAGCACTATCCCTGCCCTGTTCTGCCTTACCTAAGCGACTCTTATTTACCTAATAAGGACTGCTTATTTGCCTGATATTTACGTCTGATTATCAGGCCAAAGCGCGGGCGTGAAACGCGATGTGTTCCCCTATAAACGTAGCAATAAAAAAGTAACTGTGATCATAATCTGGCTGCATTCTGATCTGCATTGGGTACTGCGCCTGTTGCGCTGCGTCAATAAGTAGCTCCGTTTTAAGCTGTTCGACTAAAAAGTTATCCGCTTCACCCTGATCAACTAACACTGGCAGATGCTCTGTCGCCTGTTTAACAAGCTCAACCCCGTCATATTGTTCCCAAACCTGTCGGTCATCGCCAAGGTAATTGCTCAACACCTTGTCACCCCAGGGGCAATTTAGCGGTGAGCAGATAGGCGAAAAGGCAGATACAGACTTGAATCGATCCGGGTTTTTAAGCGCAATGGTCAGTGCCCCATGGCCACCCATGGAATGCCCTGAGATCGAGGCTCGCTGGCTGTCCACGGGAAACTCCCCATTAATTAGCGCTGGCAGCTCGTCAGTAATATAGCTATACATCTGGTAGTGCTCAGCCCAGGGCTTCTGAGTTGCGTTGACATAAAAGCCTGCCCCCAAACCCATGTCGTAAGCACCTTCTGGGTCATCAGCCACACCATCGCCTCTTGGGCTGGTGTCTGGGCAAACAATGGCAATACCATGTTCGGCTGCATGCTGTTGGGCACCGGCTTTTTGCACAAAGTTCTCGTCATTGCAGGTGAGACCCGACAGCCAATACAGCACGGGCACTGGGCCTGTTTTTGCCTGAGGCGGCAGGTAAATACTAAAGGTCATTTCACAGTTTAATACTGCAGACTGGTGTTTATACCTTAGCTGCTGGCCACCAAAACTCTGGTTTGCGCCAATCTGTTCTATCGACTTAGATACCATTTGAAACTCCAACGCTAACTTTTCGCTCTAAAATTCAGCTCTAAAACTCAATGACCGACCGAATGCTCTCGCCCGAATGCATTAAATCAAAGGCCGTATTAATATCTTCTAGCGGCATCTTATGGGTAATCAAATCATCAATATTGATTTTGCCGTCCATATACCAGTCGACAATACGCGGCACGTCGGTACGACCACGGGCGCCCCCGAAGGCGGTTCCACGCCATGAACGGCCTGTGACAAGCTGGAAAGGTCGAGTGGTAATCTGCTTGCCTGCGCCCGCTACCCCAACAATGCAGCTCTCGCCCCAGCCTTTGTGGCAGCACTCCAATGCTTGGCGCATAACGTCTACGTTACCAATACATTCAAAGCTGTAATCAACACCACCGCCGGTCATCTGAATAATATGGTCAACCACGTTATCCACGTCTTTGGGGTTAATAAAATCGGTCATACCAAACTGCTTACCCAAACCCTCTCTGGCGGGGTTTAAGTCGATACCAATAATGCGAGTGGCGCCGACCATCTTGGCACCCTGAATAACATTGAGGCCAATGCCCCCCAGACCAAACACAGCCACGGTAGAGCCCGCTTCGACCTTCATGGTGAAAGCCACTGCACCAATACCGGTGGTTACGCCACAGCCGATATAACAAATCTTGTCGAAGGGAGCGTCTTTACGCACCTTGGCCAGTGAGATTTCTGGAAGAACGCTGTAATTAGAAAAGGTAGAGCAGCCCATGTAATGCAGGATTGGCTTGCCTTCAAAAGAGAAACGGCTAGTGCCATCGGGCATAACGCCCTGGCCCTGAGTAGACCGAACTGCCTGACAGAGATTGGTTTTGGGGTTTAGGCAATACTCACATTCGCGGCATTCTGCGGTGTATAGCGGAATCACATGATCACCGGGCTTGAGGCTCTTCACCCCTGGGCCGACTTCAACCACAATACCTGCCCCTTCGTGACCTAGAATCGCTGGAAATGCACCCTCGGGATCATCCCCAGACAGTGTAAATGCATCGGTATGGCACACGCCTGTGGCTTTCATTTCGACCAGTACTTCGCCTGCTCTTGGGCCGTCGAGATCCACTTCTACCACTTCTAATGGTTTACCTGCGCCAAATGCTACTGCTGCCTTTGTCTTCATGCTCTAAATCCTGTCTTGTTAGCGTATTTTTATTTGTTGTCACTTTTTGTTAGCTGCCGCTTGTCATTAGTAGCGCTTTTTATTAGTTGCCATACTAGGCCAAAAGGCGCTATTTTGGCTATCAAATAACGACCTTAGAATAATAAAAAACACCAGTATCGGGGAATACGATGACAATAAAACTTACTGCCGCCTGCTTGCTGTTTTTAACTGCCTCCTGGAGCATTGCTAGCCAAACTGAGTCAGACTCTATCATTGATGAATTGGTAATCTACACGGCCAAGAAAATCATCACCATGGAAGCTGCCCTCCCAGAGGCAACCGCCGTCGCAGTAGCCAATGGCCGTATTGTTGCAGTGGGCTCTCTAGAGTCTCTGCGCAGCTGGACAGACAAAAAGAACTCGCGCGTCGACCGCCGCTTCGATGGCAAAGTGATTATGCCGGGCTTTATCGACCCCCATGTGCATCCGTCCCTCCCTGCAGTGCTGACTCAGTTTCCCTTTATTGCGCCAGACGACTGGTCATTGCCTACTGGAGAATTCCCCGGCGCCAAAACCCCCGAGGCCTATGTTAAACGACTGAAACAGCTTGTTGGCGAGCATAGCGACACCCGCGTTCCCTTTATTGCCTGGGGCTACCACCCACTCTGGCACGGGGAGTTATTTCGAGAGGAGCTGACGGCACTGTTCCCGAATAAGCCTGTGATGCTATGGCACCGGTCATTCCACGAAATTATTGGCAATGATGCTGCGCTTGAGATGTTGGATATCAAAGAAGCGGATCTAGCGGACAACCCGTTAACAAGTTGGTCCAGAGGCCATTTCTTCGAGAACGGGATGTACGCGCTTATTCCAAAGATGCCCTTTCTGTTTGACCCGGCTCGCTTTGGCAAGGGCATGGAGAACTTTATTCAGATGGTCCATCAGGGTGGTGTGACTACCGCTCTGGATATGGGAACCGGTGTATTCGGTGATCCCGATGGAGAAATAGCGCTTATTCGCCATACCGTGGAAACATTACAGGCACCGGCACGCTTTATTCTGACCCCCATCATTACTGACTTTATTGGTCGGGGCGTATCAATCGAAGATGCCCTAGCCCAAGTGGATAAATGGCGCGAGCAAAACAGTCATAGGGTGATGTTTGATCGCCGCTTTAAGCTAATGATCGACGGCGCTATTTATAGTGGTCTGGCGCAGTTTAAGTTTCCCGGCTATATAGACGGCCATAAGGGTGTGTGGATGGTGCCCAGCGCAATATTGCAAGAATGGGCGCAGGCATTTTGGGATAAGGGCTACCAGATTCATGCCCACACCAATGGTGATGGCAGTGCTGAGGTATTAATCGACCTACTCAAAACCCTGCAAGCAAATACGCCGAAAGCTGATCATCGTCTGGCCCTAGAGCATTTTGCTTACACCACCGAAGATCAAAACAGGCAGCTTGCCGAGCTGGGCGCTGTGGTCTCAGCCAACCCCTACTACCATTACATGCTCAGCGATATGTACAGCGATCAATGGTTGGGTGCTGATCGCGGCAACCAGATGGTACGCCTTGGCTCACTTGAGCGGCTGGGTATGCCGTTTGCCTTTCATTCTGACAGCCCTATGGCACCTTTGGAGCCATTAACCTTGGTATCCACTGCCGTTAACCGTATTACCATTAATGGCAATCTTACAGGCCTCAATGAGCGTGTGAGCCTAGAGGCGGGCCTGCGAGCAATTACCATTGATGCCGCTTGGGTGATGGGTTGGGAAGATGAGATTGGGTCTATTCGCGCCGGTAAAAAAGCCGACTTTACGATTCTTGAGGCCGACCCCTATAAGGTTAACCCCAAGCGTTTGAAGGACATTAAAATCTGGGGAACCGTTTTTGAGGGCACGCCAGCGCCCTTAAAGTAAGAACAATGAAAAGGGATTAAGAGCCTTCGCCGGTTAAGAGCCTTTAGCGGTTAAGAGCCCTCAGCGATTAAGAGCCCTCAGCAACTAAAAGCACCATTAACGGCGGCGAATACATCCCGGCAGACTGCAGAGCATTTCAAAGATCAGATTGGCCGCCAGCAATGAGGTATTACCGCTAGTATCGTAAGGCGGTGACACTTCCATCAGATCACAGCCAACAAGATTCAAACCATAGCAGCCACGAATAATCTCTAACCCCTGAGAAGCCGTTAAACCACCAGGCTCGGGTGTGCCAGTGCCAGGGGCCACGGAAGGGTCTAAACCATCAATATCAAAGGTGAGGTAGGCCGGCGTATCGGGACCAATGGTCTCGCGAATCTGGTCCATGATCGGTGCCATGGATTTATACCAGCACTCTTCGGCAGTAATTACCGTCGCGCCCTGCTCTCGCGACCAATCAAAATCATCGGCGGCATAGCCTGTGGCGCGCAAACCAATTTGAAACATCTTGCTGGTTTCAATCAGTCCCTCTTCAATGGCCCGTCGAAACACTGTGCCATGGGCTATTTTCTCGCCAAACATTTCATCGTTAATATCGGCATGGGCATCAATATGAACCAGTGCCACTGGGCCATGAACTTTGGCCAACGATCTTAGAATGGGCAATGTGCAGGTATGGTCGCCACCCACTGAAATCGGTTTTGCTCCAGCAGCTAACACCCCATCAACCGCCAATTCAATGGCATCGACGGTCTTTAATAGGTTATATGGATTAACGGCTACATCACCGATATCGGCCACCTGAAAAGAATCAAAGGGGGCGGCCTGAGTGGCCATTCCATAGGGGCGCACTAACACAGACTCGGTGCGTATCTCCCGGGGCCCAAATCTTGAACCACTGCGATTACTGGTACCTATATCAACCGGCATACCCAGCAGCGCGACATCTAGACCCCTGGCATCCGTCTGCACTGGCAGCCTAAAGAAGCTTGCATGGCCCGCAAATCTCGGCAGTTCATTGCCGCCTAAGGGCTGATTGTATTTTCCTTCGCCGCTATCCGACATATTCAGAATCTCTTATGCTGTTTAATAATGGAAAGACTAACATCCCT
>Ga0209532_1003073_pt1 | contig 11297 bp, 3 predicted proteins | sample COG_02_FD_184746 | JGI IMG/M metagenome (GOLD analysis project Ga0209532, IMG submission 184746) | Pelagic Microbial community sample from North Sea - COGITO 998_met_02 (SPAdes) (version 2) | ecosystem: Environmental > Aquatic > Marine > Neritic zone/Coastal water | place: Helgoland, sampling... | reverse complement strand
GTGGCGTAACAGGGGATGTAACAGGGGATGTTACCGGAAATGTTACTGGGAATCTAACAGGTGACGTAACGGGTGATGTTACCGGAAATGTTACTGGAAATCTAACAGGTGGCGTAACAGGGGATGTAACAGGGGATGTTACCGGAAATCTCATTGGAAACATCCTAGATTCAAACGGAAATGAGTTAGTTAAAGGAACTGCAACAGCTAGTGCAGTTAATGAAATTACTGTTACCAACGCAGCAACTGGAAACGGACCAACTATTTCAGCTTCAGGTGATGATGCTAATGTTGATTTAAATATAGAAGCTAAAGGTACAGGTGTTGTAAATACATCTGGTGATTTGACTGTTGGGGGTGCCATGGATGTTACAGGATTAACTAATATGGCGGCTATAAATTCTAATGGTGTTGTAACATTAAGCGATAACACCACATCTACATCTAGTACAACTGGTGCTCTTAAAGTAACTGGTGGGGTTGGTATAGCTGAAAACTTAAATATTGGAGGAGCTGTAGATGTAACTGGTGATACTAATCTAAATAGCACAACAACTTCAACTAGTTCTACTACTGGTGCACTAGTTGTAGATGGTGGGGTTGGTGTAGCTGAAAACTTAAATGTTGGAGGAGCTGTAGATGTAACTGGTGATACTAATCTAAATAGCACAACAACTTCAACTAGTTCTACTACTGGTGCACTAGTTGTAGATGGTGGGGTTGGTATAGCTGAAAACTTAAATGTTGGGGGAGCCATAAATGTAACAGATGCAGCAACTACTAGAAATAATTTGGGAATTTATACAGGTATTACTACTTATACTTTTGCTGCAAATACTTTAACCTCAGAAAATACTCCAATTACAATTTCCGATTCTAATGTGAATGCTGGGTCTAAGATAATTATTACAGCATCAAGTGCAAGTGAATTTAATCTCTACACCGGGACATTCTATGTAAATAACATAATAAATAATTCTTTTGATATTGTAAATAATGAAGGGATTGATAGATCAGGTGGAGGAGGCGGTGGAACTTCAGCAATCAATGTTAATTTCATGTATCTAGTTATAAATCCTTAAATCTGAATATAAAAGTTATTTGATTTTTTAAAACTTAAAATTTATGTAATTTATTTTTGGTACTTTTTTTTCTTTTAAAAAAATCAATATTTCCAACAAAACCTCACCCAAAAACCCACTCCTTTTTTAATCAAAAAAAGCACCTACTATTTTTTTTTATACCTTTATAAAAAAAAAGCTAAGAATGTCCTTTTCACAATCTGCAAATTTATTTGAAGATCAATGGAGTTTTATTATCCTAAGAGATATGCTTCTTCTCAAAAGATCTACTATTAAAGAATTTAAGTCTTCTAGAGAAAAAATTGATGATAATACACTTTCAAAAACATTAAAAAAACTTATCAATAATGGTTATATAGAAGTGTTAGATATTAGTTTAAACCCAATTATTAATAGATACATTGCAAGCTCTAAGGGTCTTTCTGTGTTACCTCTTTTAATGGAGCTCTATCTCTTTTCATGTATTGAGTTTGATGAAGCTACATTAAGTCCTTTAGAGATAAATTTTAAAAAAGACGCAACACAAAACTCTGCTCTTTTAAAGGATACAATTATTAAAGAATATCATAATTTTACTCAAGAACTAAAAACAGTCTCTGTTTTGAATTAGAAAAAGTGTTATTTTTCTACAACATAAGGAACAATCCAGGCATCTAAATATCCTAACGCTACATAGTCTGGTAATTCTTTCAGGGCCGTTCTATAAGATCTGTCTCTTTTAATACTTACTCTATGAAAGCCAAGAGCTGTTTTTTCTAGGATTTTAACTTCTCCTAAGTTTAGTTTTAAGAGGCTTATTTTTAAATTTTCTGCTCTTCTTCTATCTAAGAAAGAACCTAAAATGGTATGATAGATTTTAATTTTTTGAACTGGTTTTTCTACTTTCTTTTCTATTACGTCTTCAACTAACTCTTGAGATTTTGTTGCATTAGCTACTGTAATACTGTCTTGTTTATTCTTACTAGAAGCAAAGACTTGATTCATGAGTGCTATTTTTTTCTTTGAAAGTTCAGTTTTTTCTATCTGAAGACTTTCTAATAACTGAGCGTATGCTTCAGAGGTGTAGGAAATTTCTTTTAGATATTGTTTAAAGTCTTGTAAGAGTTGCTTGTTTTTTTGTTGCTGTAAGTAGGCTGTATATTGTAAAACATAGGTTTTATCTACTCCATAACTATTAGATGAAAAATACATAGAATTGTTGATGGCACGGTAATAAAATTCATCATAAATAGAATTGATTTCTGAACCTAAATTTTCTGGAGCATTATCTGTATTGTCTAGATTTATTTTAAAAATATCTAAACCTCCTAAACCTAGATGACCATCTGATGAAAAATATAAATTATTTTGAGCATCTAGTGTAATAAAATTTTCTCTTTTACTAGTGTTGATTGTTGGTCCTAAATTTTTTACATTAGAAAAAGCACCTTCTTTAGAAACGTCTGCTACATAAATATCGGTAGCACCTAAACCTCCGGGCATGTCACTTACAAAATATAATTTTGTAAAATCATGACTATACACAGGACTCGAAAAATTATATTTTTTTTGATTGATGCTAATTTGCTTAGGAGCAGTATCAGTAGAATCATTTAAAACTAATTCATAAATTTTTAGATTAGATTTATTTTTTCTGTAAATAATTCTACGATCCTTAAATTCATTTAGCGTAATTAAAGCCTTAGTTTTATCACTATTGTAGGAATAGGCCCCTTGGTTAATATCTATATTAAACTGAAAGAATTCTTGATATTGCAAAGAGTCTTTATTTTTTACTAAGTTTTTTGAATACCCATCCTGTATTATTGTGCTATATAAATTTTGGTCATCTTCATGATAATTAAAGACGCCCATCAGTGAATCTACTTTTGTAAGAATAGTATTTTCAGGTTGTTCCATGGTATTGCTAATATATTTATCTAAAACAGTATCACTTATCTTGAATTTTTTTGAAAATCTTTTATACAAAACCGTATCCTTAAACACTAAATTAAGGTGCATATAATTTAATTTATGAAACCGGTCTGTAGTAGTTCTTCTTTTAAATGCTAAGTCATAATACATCTTTGCATTTCCATAGTCTCCTATATTATAATAACTATGTGCTAGTTTGATAAGATCAGAAAACTGCATGGCATATTTGGTTGCTGTAATAGTTTTATAGTTTTCTATGACTGAGCTGTAATTACTTTTTAAATACTGCTCATTAGCAACGCGAAGACTCCTCTTTTGAGAGAACACAAACTGAGAACAGATAACCATGATGATAAGAAGCTTTGTTTTCATTAGAAAAATCTTGGATTAATTATTTTATTAGTTTTAAATTCCCATCGTACAAAAAATTCACTACTGTTTCCAGTAAAATCTCGCAATCTATTTGTTTCGGAATCATGACTGTATCCTATGAGCATGGAATCTGAAACATAAAACCCTGCAATGGCACTTATGGAAGATTTTAACCTGTAGGATACACCAAGTATAATTTTATCATACAGAAAAGTATTCACAGAGACATCCATTTGAATGGGAAGATTATCTACATATCTCAACATGGTAGATGGTTTTAATTTTACCGTATTGGATAAATTTACCACATGCCCCGCTGTTAGATAATAATGTTGTTCATCTGAAGCATTAAAGACAATACTTTCATCATCAAAATGATTTTGCCTAACTACACTAGGGGACGAAAACCCAATGTAGGTTTTTTCACTATAAACAAATACACCAAATCCAAAATTTAATGAGGATAGGTTTCTAATGTTTTTAGAAAAGAAAGGATCTGATGGATTGTAAATGTTTAATAAATCAAAATTTACATTTAACACATTGTAGGCCAACTTAATTCCTAGAGAGGTATTCCATCGTTCACTAATTCTTATCAGAGAAGAAAAATCTACTGACGAACTAAAATCTGTTACTGGCCCAATATTATCACTAACTATATTAACTCCTATTCCTAAATTTTGAAATAATGAGGGATGTTGATAACTGAAGAAGCTCGTGTTAGGTGATCCTTCTAAATTACCCCATTGATTTCTTTGTTGAACATAAATTGATGCAGAGTTCTTTGTAACTACATATGCTGGATTAAGAATAGATGGATTAAACATATACTGCGTAAATAACCCCTCTTGCTGCGCAAAAGTTGTTAATGAAAACAATATGAAGATTATAGTATATCTAAACATCTTTAATTATTTATGTATAGATAACCTTTCCTATTAACTAGTTTTCCATTGGTGTTTTTGTATGAGAAAATATAAAAATAGGTTCCTACTGGAAGTAGCCTTTTTGTTTTTTGATGTATTCCGTCAAACACATTTCCATTAGTACCATAATTTGTAGTTTCAAAAACTATTTGATTCCATCTATTGAAAACAATAATTTTATTTTCTGGATATAATTGTATGTTTCTAATAATTAAGAAGTCATTTAAACCATCACCATTTGGAGAAATTGCATTGTATATTTCTAGATCATCCTCTATTCCCTCTGTAAAACTATTGAACTCTAAAAAGTCTGGAGTTCCATCTAAATCTGAATCAAAGGCATCTATTGGATCTCCATCATTATTTGGATCTGGATTTTCATCTTTTGTTAAAATTTGATCTCCATCATCATCATCATCATTTAAATTATCTATTCCATCTTCATCTGTATCTAACTCTAATTCAAAGAAGTTAAATACCCCATCTCCGTCACAATCTTCATTATTCCATAGTAAAATATTTTCAGTTATAGATTGACTGCTTCTAATTAATGAACAAGGGTCTAATGGGTTGGTTTCATCTATTACTTCCAAGTAATCATCTACCCCATCTGTATCTGTATCAATGTTTAATGGATCAGTTCCTATTTCAATTTCTTCGGTATCTAATAAACCGTCATTGTCATCATCTGTATCACAAGCATCTCCTAGTCCATCACCATCAGTATCTAACTGATCTGAATTTGATGTGAGCGGACAGTTATCATCCATGTCTAATACTCCATCATTATCATCATCGTCATCACAAATATTTCCTAGTCCGTCTCCATCGGTGTCTAATTGGTCTGGATTTGATGTTAAAATACAATTATCGTCAATGTCTAATACCCCATCATTGTCATCATCTTCATCACATGCATCACCTAGACCATCACCATCTGTATCTAACTGGTCTGGGTTTGGTGTCAATGGACAATTATCATCTATATCTAAGATGCCATCATTGTCATCATCATTGTCACATATATTACCTAAGCCATCGTTATCTGTATCTAACTGATCTGGATTTGGTGTCAATGGGCAGTTGTCATCAATATCTAAGATGCCATCATTATCATCATCTGGGTCACAAACGTCTCCAATACCATCTCCATCTGTATCTAATTGATCTGGATTAAAAGTAAATACACAGTTATCAAGATCATCCATAAGATTATCTCCATCTGTATCTTCATCACATACATCTCCTAACCCATCACCATCTGTATCTTCTTGATCTGGATTAGCAATTAACGGACAGTTGTCATCGATATCTATAATTCCATCGTTATCATCATCATCGTCACATACATCTCCTAATCCGTCTCCATCTGTATCTAGTTGATCTGGATTAGCAATTAACGGACAGTTGTCATCAATATCTAAGATTCCATCATTGTCATCGTCAGTATCACATACATCACCTAGACCATCTCCATCTGTATCTAACTGATCTGGATTTGGTTCAATTGGACAATTGTCATCGATGTCTAATACCCCATCGTTATCATCATCTTCATCACATACATCTCCTAGACCATCTCCGTCTGTATCCAATTGAGCTGGATTTGGTAGTACTGGACAGTTGTCATCAATATCTAATATTCCATCGTTGTCATCATCTGGATCACATACATCTCCTAAACCATCTCCATCTGTATCTAACTGATCTGGATTCGGTACTATTGGACAATTATCATCAATATCTAAGACCCCATCATTGTCATCGTCAGTATCACATACATCGCCTAGACCATCTCCATCTGTATCTAACTGATCTGGATTTGCTACAACTCTACAGTTATCATCGATATCAAGAATCGTATCATTGTCATCATCGGTATCATGGAATTCACATAAAAAGTCAGAATCTGAATCAATAGGAGGAAATAAGTTAGAATTTATTGGACTAACAATATCTATACCTACACGAATTCCATCTTCTACTTCTTCCCAATCTTTATAACCGTCCCCATCACTATCTGAATAGTAATCTTCATTTCCTATATCATATTCATCATTAAGACCATCACCATCTGTGTCGAAGGTTTCTGAATCGAGAGCATCAATAATACCATCACCATCTAAATCCTCAAGACCTTCTATATAATCATTTTTACCATCACCATCTGAATCTGGGTTTAGAGGATTAGTACCATTGATAATTTCTTCATCGTCTGTTAATAAATCTCCATCATCATCATTATCACACATATCGCCAAGTCCATCTCCATCTGTATCTAGCTGATCTGTATTTGGTGTTAGCGGACAATTATCATCTATATCTAATACTCCGTCATTATCATCATCTACATCACATACATCTCCTTGTCCGTCTCCATCTGAATCTGTTTGATCTGGATTGGATATCGTTGGACAGTTGTCATCTTCATCATTTACTCCATCATTATCATCATCTTCATCACACACATCTCCAATTCCATCATTATCTATATCTCTTTGATTTGGGTTTGCTATTAACGAACAGTTGTCATCTATATCCAGTACTCCATCGTTATCATCATCTTCATCACAGACATCGCCAAGACCGTCTCCGTCTGTATCTAACTGATCTGGATTTGGTGTTAAAATACAATTATCATCACTATCTAATACTCCATCATTGTCATCATCTGGATCACATATATCTCCTAAACCATCTCCATCTGAATCTAATTGGTTTGGATTTGGTGTTAAAATACAATTATCGTCTACATCTAATATTCCATCATTATCGTCATCTTCATCACATACGTTTCCGAGCCCATCACCATCTGTATCTAATTGATCTGGATTAAATGTAGTTCTACAATTATCTGCTACATCATCTACTCCATCATTATCATCATCATCATCACATACATCTCCAAGTCCATCTCCATCTGTGTCTAATTGATTCGGGTTTCTTGTCAACACACAGTTATCGTCTACATCTAAAACACCATCGTTATCATCATCATCGTCACAAATATCTCCAAGTCCGTCTCTGTCTGAATCTAATTGATCTGGATTAGGAGTTAAAATACAATTGTCATCGATATCTAAAATCCCGTCATTATCATCATCTGTATCACAAACATCACCAATCCCGTCTCCATCAGTATCTAATTGATCTGAATTTGGTGTAAGAGGACAATTATCTTCATTATCTAAAATTCCGTCGTTGTCATCATCATCATCACAAACATCACCAATACCATCTCCGTCTGTATCTAATTGATCTGGATTAGGTGTTAAAATACAATTGTCTATGTAATTATCTATTCCATCACCATCTGAGTCAGTATCATCTACGTTTTCAATTGTAAATTGAATTTCTTGAGGATTTGAAATATTACCAGCTAAATCAATAGCAATAACTTCTCTCACATAGCTATTAGGCTCAGTTTCATAATCGTTAACAAATGAACTTATCTGATTAGAATTTAAAATTAATTTTAAAACACCTTCCTCGTCTATTGTTAAAAATTCTTTGGATGGATTATCTAACTCAATCAATTCGTAATTAACAACCTCAATATTATCAGTAGCATTAACATTTCCAATAACCGTGTTAGAAATTGAATTTTCAAAATAAGAAAACACTTGATTTTCCGGAACTACTGGTGGTATTTCATCTATATCAATAATATTGATGGTAACAATTCCATACATTTTTGAATTAAAAGTATCTTCTGCAGAAACTCTAATTACATATGTTGAATCTATTTCAAAATCTGGACTTGTTATAAACCTAACAGCTCCAGAAATCGAATCTACAGAAAATGACTCAAAATCAAGTTCTGGCTCTATTCTATAGGTTGATGGATCATTATAATCTGGTAATGATAGAATGTTAAAGACTATTTCTTCTCTTGGTGAATTCTCCTCAAAAGAATATGCATCTTCATTGATAATAGTTGGAGGCTCATTTTCATTTGAGAGATTGATAGTTAACTTTGCTAAATCTACATTTTGGTCAGTATCTGTTGCTGTGATAATTACTTCAAATGTTGCTACTTCTGTTTCATCATCAATATCATAGGATTCAAAATCGAAAATAGTTGAATCTGTAGCAAATAATTCACCCGTAGTGGTATTAATTATAAATGAATCTTGTATTCTCTGAGAATTTAAATTTGAAATAGCATATGTAATTTGCTGATTATCAATATCTTTATCTTCATTTGAATTAAAATCAAAGAAATCAAATAATACATCATCCCTAGTTACATTTTCAGAAAATACTTGAAGTTCAGCGTTTTTAACAAAAGGTCCAAATAAAGCAAGTGCTCCTGGATCATCAATCTCTCCTGTGATAGGATTATTGTCTCCCTCACCATTATCTGTGATTGTAATAACTACCGTTTCAATAAGTCCATCCTCATTTTCGTCTACTAGGGTAGCTCCATCGTCAAAAGTAGCGAGATTCTGATCGTCTAAATATTGAAAAACTTCTCCTGAAGATTTTGTTTTTAAATAAGTTGTTGCTTTAACTGGTTGTGGTAAATCAATAACTAATCGAACCTGAACTCCATTAGATGGATCATTATCTAAATCAGTAAAAGTATTTTCCGTTGATCCTAAAGAAAACTGAATAGGATCTTGATTAAAGTTTACTTCTGATTCAAAAGGGTCTAGTGCTGGTCGAGGATTAATTGAAATTCCTTTTAATTTAAGTGTATTATCTGCAGTTATATTACCATTTTCATCTCTTGATCCAGCGACAATAGACCCCATTGATGCAGGCTCTGGTTTTCTTGGATCATTATTTCTTTCACTCTTTGGTAAGTTAGCCCATTCCAATGCATCATTAAACTCTTCTGCGCTACCCATTGGAAAAGTAACAACATGATCTGCTTTTCTATCTGGAATACCATCTCCATCTATATCATTTGATGGAAATATTTCTTCTAATGCTGTTGGTATTCCATCTTCATCAGGAACTTCCTCTATTTCAATAATTACCTCGTAAGGTCCAAATTCTTGACCAAATTCGTCTGTAATAAAGTGTTCAAAAGTTACTGTTCCATAAAAATGTTCATCAGGAATAAACTCGAAACTTCCGTCAGCATTAAACACTAAATCACCAGGGTTTGACGAATCTCTTCCAGCAAGAGGTATTTCATTGCCATTTTCGTCTAATATTGGATTTCCATTCTGATCTCTTTCGATTGCTACCGATAAAGGAGAAGCAACCTGGTAAAGTAAATTATCTGCAGCTTGAAGATCTGACCCAAATACAGCTTGAACAACAGGTTGACCCTCACTTGTTTCTGCAACTTCGGGCTCTCCATAAGCAGTTGTAGTGTCTAAGAAAAAACTTACTATTCTGGCATTTAAATTTGAATTACCATACTGATCCTCTAATGTATTTTCAGCTACAGAGATAATAACTTCTTCTTGATACTCACCAAAAATATCAACATCTGGTGCAGTAAAAATAGCCGAATATAAAGTATCATTTTCTTTACTTAAATTGGTTAATTCACCAATATTTATGTCAAATAATTCAGCACTAAAATCGTTTGGCTCTTCTGTAAAAGATAGCGTCATGATAAGTGTTTGATTTAAAACAATCGTATCTCTTGATGCTTCAAATACAAAGTCAGGACCCCTAGTGTCTACTCTTACAGAGTCTATGTAAGCTAAATTTTCATTTCCTGAGGCATCTACAAAAGATCCAGCAGGGATTTCAATTTTTGCGTATCCATCAAATTCTTGAATAGGGTCAAAATCTATATTAAAAGTTTTATTTGAACCTGCAATACTACTAAACTCTCCTTCACTACTAACAAAACTATCTTCACTAATTCCAGTTATATTTTCAGAAATTTTTACATTAATTCTAACATCTTCATCACCTGATAAAAAATTATCATTAAAAGTCATTGAAGTAACATAAGGAGCAATTTCATCTTCGTCAATTATATTAATAACCACACTTAACTCTGAAGTGTTCTCATAAGAATCTGTTGCAAATATTTCAATTATATACGTATTGTTTTGATCATTATCTAAAGGATTTTCAAAATCAGGTGTAGTATTAAAACTAAGCTCTCCTTCTTGATTTATAGTAAATAAAGTAGCATCCACACCCGCTATGCTCCATACTGTTTCAAGTTCTGATGTAAATGTTGCTATGTTTAAATTACTTATATTTTCAGATACTTGATATGCATCTAATCCAGAAATAACTGGTGCCGTTGTATCTTCTACAATCACTGTTCTAGTTGCTGTACCAATATTACCTGAAGCATCTGTTGCACTGTAATTAACAGTATATGAACCAACTATATTTGTATTCACTAATACCGAGCTGGACACTTCTTCAATTCCATCTGAAGTAGCTCCAGCATCAGTATAAATAGCTTCTTTTTCAATATAAGATGGATTATCACCAATTACGGTGATTATAGGAGCTGTTGTATCAACAACGTTTACTGTTCTGGTAGCTGTTCCTATATTTCCTTCAGCATCTGTAGCTGTGTATGTTAATGTGTATTCACCTACTGTAGTTGTAGTAACTGTTCCTATAGTTGTAACTTCTTCTCCTCCATCTGAAGTTGCACCAGCATCTGTATAACTATCACCCATTTCAACCGTAGCTGGATTATCTCCGAGTACGGTAAGTACAGGTAGAGTTGTGTCTATGATTGTTACCGTTCTGGTAACTTCTACTGCTTCGTTCTCTGCAGCATCCTGAACATTATAGGTTACTGTATAATCTCCTACGGCGTTTACATCTACAGCACTTGCATCGATAACAATAGCTCCTGTAATGTCTCCGTCTATATTGTCTGTCGCTGTCGCTCCTAATTCACTATAGGCTATTCCTAATTCAATGCTCTGTGGATTAGCTCCTACTAAAGTGATCTCTGGGATGGTGTCGTCAACATCTGTTATCGAAAACGTTACTGTGGTAGCAGAACTTGTATTCGATCCGTCACTCGCTGTAACTGTAAAACTATAAGTAGATTTTATTT
>Ga0209532_1003058_pt1 | contig 11337 bp, 11 predicted proteins | sample COG_02_FD_184746 | JGI IMG/M metagenome (GOLD analysis project Ga0209532, IMG submission 184746) | Pelagic Microbial community sample from North Sea - COGITO 998_met_02 (SPAdes) (version 2) | ecosystem: Environmental > Aquatic > Marine > Neritic zone/Coastal water | place: Helgoland, sampling... | reverse complement strand
CACAAACAGTTTAGGGACCGAGTTAGGGTAAGCTTTGGTTGGGGAACAATGCTTACAAATGACTTTATTGATTTGACAGAACAGGATGCACTGGCGCCATTTTCGTTAGTGTGTAAGGCAATTGATGCGAATGGGAAGCCGACTGTAAAACTTTCTGATAATCCAAATAAGGCAATGGGGCCAAATAAGGAAATTGAGCGTTATAAGCGCGTATTTGGTGTTGGAGATCAAGTTTCGATAGAAGTCGTAGTTTAAGGCAATTTAGGTTATTTTTGTACTATGAATTCTGTGTTCTCGCCAAACGAGAATTAACCCACAAATTATGATTAAAAATGCTCTTGGGAATAACACATCTGACGGTGTTTCGTTAAAAAACAACTAACCAAAAACATCAATGAGTGGTATTCCAAAATAGCTAAATGGAGCAAGGTTGCTAGGCTCAGTCATTCGGTAACTGATAATAAGAAGTAATACTGCTGTGCCGCCAAAGCCGCCCAATGCTATGATCCAAGCCATGTCTGTGCTGCTCTGGATGGTTGTGAAGTCACCTAGTAAAGATGCAAGAATTAACGATCCGCAGGCAGTCGCTATGCAAGAATATAAACTAACAAGCGGTCTTGACACGTGATTGTCTATGATTAGTCCCGTCACACCAACCAGTGCTTAACATGCTGCAGCGCCCAGCGGTAACAAAGCATTTAATGTGAAAGCTTCTGACCCAAGCCTCATTACAAAAATAACACTAATCAAGCCAACCATGACTGCACTCCAGCGAACTCAGCCGACACGTTCACCTAACAAAGGAGCAGCGAGTGCGGTAATGAAAAAGGTGTCAGCATACGAAATGGTTGAAGCTGTTGCGAACTCCATTCGGACAAGGGATAAATAGAAAATACTGTGCAAATGCGACAATAATGCCCCGCGTTAGCCCTAGTTTCCATAGTCAGATATATAAAGGGTATCCACTTTTCTTCCAATCACTTGTTGCGATTAAAGCGATGAATGAAGGAAAGAGACCAAAAAAATTTCGCCATACCGCAAGCTAAGTGGCAGAATAAGTTGCTGAAAGATGCTCAATTACCAAACCCATTTCATCAAACAAAGCAAGCGAGAATAGGCTTAGGGTAATAACGAGACCGGTTCGGTCAGTTGAGCGCATATTGTGATCCATTGAAAAAAACGGTTTTAAGCCAAGCTCAATAAGCACTATTGCGATTCAGTTATAAGTAACAGGCACAGAAGCAGGCCTTGTTATCCTTGGCAAAGCTTACTCATCTGAAATCACGCGACCGCGCATTGTTTTAACTGCGCTACGAACTTTTTTTGCTTTGAGCCGTCGTTTGCTAGATCCTAAAGTTGGCTTGGTTGCAATCCGTCTTTTGGGACTCACTAATGCCTTTCGAATTAAATTGGTCAGACGTTGGCGGGCAATATCACGATTACGTGCTTGGCTACGAGTTTCCTCACACTGTATCACTAAAGCCCCCTCTGAAGTCCAGCGCCTCCCAGCCAAGCGTTTAAGTCTGACCTTCACTGCTTCAGTTAGTGATGGTGAGCGAGCCGCTTCAAAGCGTAACTCAACGGCAGATGAAACCTTGTTAACGTTTTGCCCGCCTGGTCCAGAAGAGCGAACAAACTGTTCGCTTAATTCCCAGTCTTGAATATTTATATTTTCCGTTATCTGCAGCATAATGTCCATTGTGCTTTACATCGTTATAAAGGGTAAATCATGAGATATTATTTGCTGAGTTTTAAAAATGGCCATTTTGTGTTGATTAACATTTTTTATTAAAGTCATTATTGGCTATTAATGTTTAATTTATAGCTAAGCTAACCTCTATTATTATGTAAATGTCAGAAATCTATAATACAATTATTTTGTGATGCCTAATCAAGGTATAGAAAAATTTTAGATTAAAAAAGGGCCACACCTTTCGGTGCAGCCCAATCGAATGGTTTCAGGAGGAAGGGCCAATTCGACTAAATCGCCCTCTCCGAAAGTTCACCCACTTAAGGGCTGCCTTAGCAGGCGACCTCCAAAGCTATTCCGACACCTCTCTCCAATACCGTTCTTGACACTGGATCACCTCCTTCCAATTTGTTAAACTCGCAAGGACAGTTGCACAGATGTAGGGAATGTCAATGCATTTAGTTGTTATAAGCATTTTTTGTGGTTAGCCATCTAAAGGGTGCCAGCGCTATAATGGCTAATGTTATTTTTACTGACCAGTCTGCGAATGCAAGAGATACCCATAGGGGTGCTAAAGGGCCAATGCCGAGGATGGGCAGCATCTCGCTTGCCCAAGCTACGTCAGTAGCAGGATGGATGAATGCAAAGTGGGCTGAAAAAGCTATTGAGAAGAATATTGCTGTGTCGATAGTGCTGCTTACAAGCGTAGAAATCAGGGGTGCTTTCCACCATGTTTTTTGACGGAATAATGAAAAAATCCGGATGTCTAAGAGTTGAGCGGTTAAGAAAGCAATGCCCGAACCAAGCGCTATGCGCAAAGTAACTAAGGGTCCAAATTCACCAACAATCTGAGTGCCTATGAGACTGCAAGCTAAACCCACTAAAAAACCAGTGAATACTACGGTGCGGGCTGCAACCACGCCATAGACTCGATTCATAATATCGGTCACTAGAAATGCTAGTGGGTATGTGAATGCTCCCCACGTTAACCAGTTTCCAAATAGGAATTGTACAAGGATGTTTGAGGCCAGCACAATGATGGCCATAGCGATAATACCGGGTAAGTGCGCACGTGTCATATCAGGTGTCCGTTTTTAGCAAGGTTGCGGCGACTTGATCCCTAAAAAGAGATGTTCAGTTATTAATCGCACGCGGCTTCCCCTGCAAGGCTTTCTGTTAAAGCGTATTCAACTAATTCACTTGTTTGAGATATGCGAAAATTATCATCTGATACTAATGTAAGGCATGTCGCGCCACTATTCGATTCCCACACGGAAATTCCTTCAAGATTATCGTGCTTGCCAAATTTTGTTGTGATTAATGTTTCAGCATGCGGTTTAGGAGAATTTGGGTCAAACCTCCGAATACGGCTGCTGAATCCAAGTGGGGTGAAGGCACGTTCAAGAATATAAAGCCATCCCTTGGGGCCAATATCTGCGCCAGTTGGTTGAAATAATCCCCGTTTTGGTAAAAGGGCCGCAATATCCCATGTTTTATTTTTATATCGATAAATAGGAAATGGAGCCCCTCGCCTAGCAGGCTTTTCGGGCAGCGTATACAAGGTGCCGTCTCGTGCTGCTGCAAGAGCCTCGAGCGATTTATTTTTTTTATATCTTATGAAATCTGGATGGCTGGAAATGGCGGTGCCATTGTCGCGACTAATTCGCCCAGGCCCTTCATAGCTGAAAAAAGTGCCATTCTGGCTTTTTGCCAATCCTTCTGTATCCCTTTCGGGATATGGTAATTTAACAGTCTGAATATTCATGAGCTGGCCAGTATTGCCGTTACGAATAATTGTGAAACGGTATCCAATGCCGCGATCGGATAATACGAATGCCGCCGCTCCACCATGCTCAACCTCGATCGCAGATAACCCGCTAAGCCCTTTAAGTGGAATGCTCCGCAAAAAAGTAAGGGGGTCAGCTAGCGACGCGGAGGTGAGCCAAATCAGCGCGAAGCTAATACGCCAGCGCATTGTTGAGGCAGATCCGTAACGCGTAATTCCCTGCGAGGTTTTGCGGCAGGTGCATTTGGGTCGCGTGGCTTAGGTGGGGGTGGTTTAAGGATGTTATTCACCCATTGTTGCGCATCGGCGCATCCATCACCGCGAGGTGGGGGCTCTTGGTTAATGCAGCCGCGGGCTCCTCGGGGACATGCCAAACGTACATGAAAATGATAGTGATGTCCCCACCACGGACGAACCTTACGTAACCAGCGGCGATTACCTTTTTCATCATTACACATCTGCACTTTTGCGCCAGGAAATACAAAAATACGCGCAGTCCGTTTGTCCTTTGCAGCTCTTTTTATAATCTGGTGATGTGCATTGCTCCAATTTTTGTTTACGTACGCCCCTTTGGCGCGACGCAAAGATATTGAGGAAATATTCTCACGTTTTGTACGGCTCAGATTGAGGCGAGAAGCGGGTAGCATCCAGATATCTATATCCAGACCTAGTTGATGACTGCGGTGGCCAGACAACATAGGTCCGCCACGAGGTTGACTAATGTCTCCGATGTAAAGGCCTTTCCAGCCCGGCTGTTTGGCTGCAAATAGAGATAATTTTTGTATAAAGTCGATAGCTTGAGGATGACCCCAATTACGGTTGCGTGAGAGCCGCATAGCCTGCCATGTAGGCCCTGTTTCAGGAAGTTGTTCTGCCCCAGCAATACAGCCTTTTGAATAGCTACCGAACGGTGCTGGCTTTTGAGTTGAAGCTTCAGATTTTCCTCCAAATTTTTGCTTTGCTAACGGCTGTGCGGTAACCGCAAATCCCATGCAGAGGATCAAAGATATAAACAATGTAATAAATTTCCCAATCTTATTCATACTTTATCGTCTCCATCTGAGTAGTCGCAGAATAGCACAGTTTAGCCAAACAAGAAGAGACCCAAAATTGTTAGAACCTCTAATTGTACACTACCAGTAATCGTTTTTCTAATACCGATTAAAAGCAATGCTAATAATCCAAAAATACCTATCTGAACAATACTAAAATCAATTATCCAAAGCGCAAGTGTTCCACTGAAACTGGAAATACTGTTGTCGGCATCCCGCTCAAGCATCGATGAGGTCAGACAGGATGCCAAGCTATGGCCTGATGGTAATGCCTTCACTGTTTCCCAAAGGCACTTAAGGGTGGTCATTTTTAAAAACTGGAAGCTGACCTAAGTTTTAGATTATAATTATTGGAAAACTCGTGCTGTTCGCTTAAGTGCCTTGAGACAATCAAGTAGCTGCGATAAAATTAAATTACACGGCTAGACAAAAGAGACAAACTCCTTTTGCAAATTTAATACTAATTATAATAAAAAAGTGACCTTCTTGGTCTGGCCGTGCTTGCTTACCAACGTTTCGCAGCCTAGTTATAGTTCACAAAGTAAAGGATTTCGCGCATGCTAGCTATTTACGGCCCCATACAACTGATCCTTGGCGTCGTTTATTTCGTCATGATTGTTCACATAATAATGAGTTGGCTTATTAATTTCCAAGTTTTAAACCTTCAACAGCCGCTCGTTTCGCAGATTTGGGTAGGGTTGAACCGTTTGCTTGAACCTATTTATGAGCCTATCCGTCGAATTCTTCCAAATACAGGGGCCTTAGATCTTGCGCCACTAATTGCTCTTTTGATCGTCATTTCAATGCGCGCTTACATTCTACCAGTCATTTTTGGTTTTGCCTAATTCGCGCTTGTTCACTTGGTGTGAAAATGTGAGTCTGATTAGTAAAATTACAACTTGAAATGTTAAAGGGCTTTCGAACATGGGTTCGAATAAGGCATCCGCCGCCTCGTTACTACGAGACGTATTTGGATTTGATGACTTTCGTCCTGGTCAGGAGGAAATCGTTGAGGCGGTAGCGAGGGGTGAAAATACGCTTGCCATTATGCCAACTGGTGGTGGTAAATCTCTATGTTTTCAATTGCCTGCGCTGATGCAAGATGGAGTGACAGTTGTAATATCTCCACTGATTGCCCTCATGCGGGACCAAGTACGTGCGCTGCAGGCCTCAGGTGTTGCTGCTGGTGCATTAACGTCTGGCAATTCGCCAGAAGAAACTGAGATGGTTTGGAATGCTCTCCAAGAGCGCAAGCTTAAACTTTTATATATAACGCCGGAGCGTCTTTCTGCGGGTTCATCTCTTGGTATGCTGCGTAATATTGGAGTTAGCATGATCGCTGTGGATGAGGCGCATTGCATTAGTCAATGGGGACATGATTTTCGCCCAGATTATCTGCGGATAGGAGAACTGCGTCGTACGCTAAATGTTCCGCTGGCTGCTTTTACTGCGACGGCTGATGCAGAAAGCCGAGTTGAGATTGTGGAAAAGCTTTTTGATGGGGTTCGTCCACGCACATTTTTACATGGTTTTGACAGACCTAATATTCATTTGGCGTTTACAGTTAAGAATAGTCCACGCACTCAAATCTTGAATTTTGTAAATGCACGCAAAGGGCAATCTGGGATAATATATTGTGGAACACGAGCTAAAACAGAAACTCTAGCTTTGGGATTGCGGGAAGTTGGACATGCTTCAATATATTATCATGGTGGAATGGACGGTGAAGACCGCCGTATTGCAGAACGTCGGTTTCAGCAAGAAGACGGCCTAATTGTGGTAGCTACGGTAGCATTTGGTATGGGCATTGATAAACCAGATATACGCTGGGTTGCTCATGCGGACTTACCGAAATCTGTTGAATCCTATTATCAAGAAATAGGTCGAGCTGGGCGTGATGGGCATCCAGCGGAAACATTAACACTGTTTGGACCTGAAGATATCAAGTTACGTCGTAGTCAAATTGATGAGGGATTAGCGCCTGCTGAACGGCGTATGGCCGATCATGCTCGGCTTAATGCGCTTTTAGGGTTGGCCGAAGCTTTAGAATGTCGCCGTAAAACACTTCTTAATTACTTCGGTGAAACTAAGGTTAATTGTAATCACTGTGATCTTTGTCAAAATCCACCAGAAGTCTTTGATGGAACAACTGCCGTGCGAAAGGCCCTTTCCGCTATGCTGCGTACTGAAGAACGGTTTGGATCTGGGCATCTGATAGATATCTTATTAGGTAACGAGACTGAAAAAATCCGTCAACGCGCTCATACAAAACTACCAACCTTTGGCATTGGAAAAGAATACACTCGTGTTCAGTGGCAAACAGTTTTTAGACAGATGATGGGGCATGATTTAGTTCGGCCGGATGCAGACCGATATGGCGCATTGCGGATGACAGATGCTGCTTTGCCAATTTTACGCGGTCTAGCCTCTATCAACTTACGAAGAGATACGATCAAGGCGGCTGTGCGACGGCCGACTGTAACTTCAATGTTATCAGAGGAACATGCGCCATTGCTTTCAGCGCTGAAAGCAAAAAGACGAGGGTTGGCTGAGGTTGCAAATGTCCCTGCATACATAATATTCCCAGATCGAACTCTGATAGAAATGGCAGAAAGACGACCGAAAAATTTAGATCAAATGGCACGAGTTAATGGTGTGGGTGCTAAAAAACTGCAAAACTTTGGAGAGGCATTCCTGAAAGTGATTAATAATGAGGTGGAACCACTACACCCAACGCGACGCAAATTGGCTGGGCGGAAGTGTGGAGCGCTCTTTGATAAGCTTATGAAAGTGCAGACCGATCTGGCTAGAGGCTCTGATGGAACGGGTAAGCCACTGAGTTGTTCAGCGTCGCAGTTAGCCAAAGTAGCGCAATTGCGTCCAGACGATAATGTGGCGATTGAGCGTGTTTTGGGAGACCAAAAGGCTGAACGATTTGGCTCAGCTTTTCTGGACGTCCTTAGAAATGCGGGCTAGATCAGCAATAACGAGGGTGAGGTGGCAACATGTTAGTAGTAATATCCCCAGCAAAGAAGCTGGATTGGGCAGAGCATAAGTTTAAAACGACAAAACCGGAAATGCAGGATGACGCAGTGCGTTTGGTAAAAACTGCGCGTGATCTCACGAAAAGTAAGCTTAAAACGCTTATGGGCCTTAGTGATAATCTTGCGAGCTTAACTAGAGAGCGCTTCCAAGCTTTTGAGGAGGCACCAAAGGCTGAGATCACTCGGCCTGCGATGCTGGCTTTTGCAGGCGATACCTATCAAGGACTGGACGCAGTTAGTTTTTCTAGTTCTGAAGTTACATACGCTCAGGATCACCTGCGCATTTTATCTGGCCTTTATGGTCTATTGCGTCCTCTCGATGCTATACAGCCTTATAGGCTTGAAATGGGTAGCCGTTTAGAAACGGAGCGTGGAGCTTCACTTTATGATTACTGGCGTGAGGATCTGTCTAAGGCGTTAAACGCCCAAGCCGAATTTACTAACAGTAATGTTTTGGTGAACTGTGCAAGTCAGGAATATTTTGGTGCGGTGGTCAAAAAGGCTTTGATACCAAGTGTGGTTACGCCAGTCTTTATGGAAGATAAAGACAGTAGTCCTAAAATTATAAGTTTTTTTGCCAAGAAAGCACGGGGAGCGATGGCGCGCTACATGGTGCAAAATCAAATAAGCGATCTGGATGGACTGAAAGCCTTTGATAGCGGCGGTTATGTATTTAAGCCTAAGTTATCTAACGATTCAAAAATTGTTTTTGTACGTCCATATCCAATGATTTAATTTTTTAGAATTTTTTTAATTCTAATTAGCGTTGCTTAAATAGTTACTAAATCACCGTCTGCCTTCTCTTACCCAAGCAGCAGTTATAAAACTTGCTGCCAGCAAAAGTACAAGCCAAGGTGGTAAAAGTGCTATTTGGTGTACATCAAGTGTCTGATAAGCTTTGCGCGGCGTGATCCCAATCCAACCGCGTCCTGCTGCAGGCCGCCCTTCCGCAACCTTACGAATACTGGGTGTTCCATCTTCTAATTTAAGGATACCCCCTTGGTTGGTCGCCACCTGACTGGCCATGATAGAAGTAGATGCGATAGTAGATTCAAACTCTCGTGGTGCTGCAGGGCCGAGGCCGATTATTGTTGTTTTTTTATTGTTTTCAAGGTGATATAGCCCAATTTCTGGCCCGTCAAAGTCGGCTGTAAATAAGCCTGGTTCATTGGCCTCCATGTCCAGTTTAGTTGTTGTTCCGTCCGGATTGGTAATTGTGACTGGGGCGGTTTCTGCTGACAATGTACGGCGGATAATTTTCATCGTCTGTCCGGTTGCCGTTGCAGTTAAGGCTTCCTCCTCTAATTCTGGCTCTTTCATCATCCAATGTGCAAGACGGCGTAATAATTCCAGTTGTGGTCCACCCCCCTCATATCCCCGGTTCCATAGCCAGGCATGATCGGATGCCAATAGTGCAACACGGCCATTCTCCACTCTATCTAAGATAAGTAGTGGTCGCTTATCTATACCTTTCAAAACGACGACCCCGGACCTAGGTGTTACATCTACCTGTCTTAGCCAGCGCCCCCAATCTCCAGAGTTAGGCAGCTTTGTTGTGACGGGATGGCGTTCCCCAATGTCTGAAACAACAGGTGAATAGGGCTCATCAATTACACGTCCTGAAGGTTGCGCTGGCATTATGCTCCCCAAAGGTGATCGATAGAGACTGTCTGCACTCGCAAAATCTGGGCCTGCCGCAATTAGAACTGCCCCACCATCCCGGACATATCTTGCGACATTATCAAGATATAGAGCAGGCAAAATGCCTCTGCGTTTATACCTGTCAAAAATAATCAGATCGAAATCATCTATCTTTTCTAGAAATAGCTCACGTGTTGGGAACGCAATCAACGATAACTCGTCAACAGGTACACCGTCCTGTTTTCCTGGTGGACGTAAAATGGTAAAGTGCACTAAGTCGACAGAGCTATCAGATTTAAGCAGATTCCGCCATGTGCGGCTACCGGCATGAGGTTCGCCTGATACTAACAGTACTCTGAGCCGATCACGGATGCCGTTAATTTGGATGAGAGCTGTATTATTTTTGGCAGTTAATTCTCCCTCTGCTTCTGGTACTGTGAATTGAATTACGTTCCGCCCACTGTGAGGGAGGAGAATGGGTAGAATTATATCCTCACCTATGCGAATGTTGAAACGCTGCGCAGGTGCGCCATCCACAGAGATTTCTAGTGGGGCGAGATTGGTTTTTTGGGGAGCAGCACCGCTATCCTCAATGCGCAAAGTCAAATTTATAGGCTCACCTATAATGGCAAATGCAGGTGCGTTTTTTACGATAAATCTTCGGTCCCAATCTGTCTCGTGTCCGGTTAATAAAACATGCATTGGCGCAGGCATATTTACAGGTAGATCTGCATCATGAACTTGCCCGTCACTGACTGCTATGATGCCCGCAATACGTGATCGTGGAGTTTCAGCTAATGTGTTTGAGATGGCAGTCATCAATCGGGTACCAGAGTCTTCCGACCCGTCAGAGACAGTGATTTGACGAAGTTCGATGTTTTTTTGATCAGATAGGGTGGATATAAGGCTTGTGATCGCATCTGTGGTTTGTTTAGGTCTATCAGCTAGATGCTGACTGGCACTTACATCTTTGGCTAGGATAACTACGTCAGCCAAAGGCAATCGTTCTTCTTGTTGAAATTTAGGACCTGAAAGGGCCAAGATGATTATGATGCCTGCTGACCCACGCATTGCCCAGCCGTTTAGTCCACGAACCAGAGCCAAGAGAGCAAAGCCAAATACTAGGGCCGTCAAAAAAATTAAAATTGGAGATGGTAATAATGGGTCGAATATTACTGTACGGTTCATTGCCCGAGCCGATCTAGCAAAGCAGGTACGTGGACCTGATCACTTTTGTAGTTACCCGTAAGTACATGCATCACTAGATTGATCCCGAAGCGATATGCCAGTTCGCGTTGTCGTTCGCCGCCAAAACCTACCCCAACAGGAAGCATTGGTTGTCCTGTTTTAGTTATTGCCCAGGCAGAGGCCCAATCGTTGCCACCAATGACGATAGGCGTTACCCCATCATTGAGCTTACGGAACGGCATTCCCTCTGCTTGCTTGGAGTCTGGTAGTGCTGCTTCTACCCAAAGTTCTCGACCCGAATGGCGGCCGGGGAAATCCTGCAAAAGATAAAAAGTACGCGTTAAAATATGATCTTGTGGCACAGGCTCTAAAGCAGGAATATTAAGCGCTTTAGCCAAATCACGAAGCTTTCGTCCATTTGCGCTGTTGTTGGTAAAACTGGATACATCTGCATCACGGGTGTCAAAAAGAATTAACCCGCCAGACTTGAGATAGTCGTTCAGCTTGGTATATGCATCCTGTGATGGACGAGGCTGATCTGGACTGATGGGCCAATAAAGCAGCGGAAAAAATGCTAACTCATCTGTTTCAAGGTTTACACCAACGGGATCACTTGGTTCCACGGACGTTCGAAAAAATAACGCGTTTGAGAGACCGCGTAGTCCTGCTTGCGCAATTTCGTCCACTTGCTGGTTGTTGGTTATTACATGTGCTAATACTACTTCGGAAGCGGCACCAGCAATCTTTGTGTTACCTTGTTGAGCATTTGCTTGCGACGTTGAAATTGTCAGAAGAAACATTGTGCCTGCAACCACTGCTTGAGTGGCTCTGAGGTTACCAGTCAAGCGACCGGAAAGAGCAAGCGAAGAAATCACATCCAAGCAGAGTAGTGCAATAGATGCAGCCAACAGATATCCACTTAAAGGTTGTTCTGTG
>Ga0209532_1003049_pt1 | contig 11347 bp, 11 predicted proteins | sample COG_02_FD_184746 | JGI IMG/M metagenome (GOLD analysis project Ga0209532, IMG submission 184746) | Pelagic Microbial community sample from North Sea - COGITO 998_met_02 (SPAdes) (version 2) | ecosystem: Environmental > Aquatic > Marine > Neritic zone/Coastal water | place: Helgoland, sampling... | reverse complement strand
AGCTATAGCATTCGCTGTGGCAACAAACGTTAACGCTTGGGTTATGACTTCATCACCAGATTTAACTCCTGCTAGACGGAGTGATACTTGAATTGCTGCTGTACCGTTAACAACAGCTACAGTTTTTTTAATACCCGTATAGTTCGAGCAAAAATTCTCAACTTCATCTACATATTTACCAACGGATGAGACAAAAGTAGATTCTACGGTATCCAATAAGTATTCTTTCTCATTGCCATTAAAGTTAGGTACGTGAAGCGGAATAATACCGTCTTTGCTCTGGTAAAGCTCACGAACGAACGAATTGAAGCTATTTGTCCTCATTTTACATCTTGCTGTCTAGATGCTTTCCTTTTTCTTCGTGTGCGAAATCTGGAATTAACTCATGGAATAAGTTTACTATTTCCTCCTTAGACCATTTTCCTCGCTTTTTCATTTCAGAAACAGCATCTAGGAAATAATCGAGTTTATCGCTATTGACCCCCAGTCCGTTTTTGACTATGCCAAGATTTTGAAATCTATCTAGGTCAATTATCTCATTTGAAGTGAAAAACTCTTCAAAGTCTTTTTCTCCTGTTGTATCTGAAGGAGTAAACAAACAAGGCCATTTACCTTGCTGGTAAAGTTCTTTTACTGAAGCACGCGCTTCGTGTTCATTTTTACAAAGGTGTGGTTCAAAACCTTTACTCAGCAAGTATTTCTGAGCAATCTCAGCGAAGGAATTTAAGTGCAACTCCTCGCTTAGTTTCGGGAAGAAAATATCTCTATTTTGACCTAATAAGGAGGACAGCAAACATAGTTCACCCGATTCCTGTGGAATCAAGAAATAACGCTTAACATCACTTGGAGCAACTATTGGTTGTTTTTTCTCCAAGCGTTGATTGAATCCGTGTAAAAGTGACCCGTCCGAAAATGCAACATTTGCAAAGCGCGCTGTCGAAATATTAATGAACTGACTTTCGCGCATCAAAAACATTTCCATGATTCTTTTGGATCCTCCCATCATATTAACAGGATTTGCGGCCTTATCAGTACTGACACAAAAATACTTTTTAACCCTTTTTTGCTTACTCTGCTTTATAGTTTTTAATGTGTTGAGGATGTTTACCTCAATCATTCTCATTAAAGTATATGAATCTTTTTCGCTACGAACATGCTTTAAGGCAGAAAGATTAAGTACATAATCGTATTCCCCATCTGATTCTATGAAGGCATCATATTGCCAAGAACCTATGTCCAAAGCAAATGTCCTGAAATCACCATCTATATAACCAAAGGAACTTCGAATATCACGAACTAACTCAACCAAGTTATTTTCACTTATGTCAACGGCATGAAGCTTTTTTGGAGATCGTTTAAAAATTTCTTTCGTTATCGCTTGGCCAATTGAGCCAGCCGCGCCTAAAACTAAAAATCGAGAAGCACTTACTTTTTCAAATAGGTCATGGCTGAAACGACTTAAATCTTCGACCAACAGTGGTTTTTTTCTTCCGATTAACTCAAGCATTCTAAATTCCAATTAAATAGTTATTACAAATCCGTTGCTGCCACGATATGACTGGGGTATAGTTACGACCAACAAACTCCCCCTTGGTGTATATCGCCAATGATTTATTCTCCCAATTTGGACCGCGGAAGTCTATGCATCTCGAGATCCGTGCAATTGCATAAAATTCTCCTAATAACTCAGGAATTCCAAGGACAAATTTTCCTTCTCCAGCAAAGATTTGCATGTCTAAATTAATTATGCCAGACTTGTTGTGCGTATTTATAACAAGCATGCTGCGTGAGAGCCAATAGTTTCGTTAGCGCCAGTGTTGATGATATTTTCCATCATGACAGTTTGGTGTATGAAAGTATATTATTTTATTCGCAATTCCTAATTAATAGTAATTCTTTTATTGCATATCTACAGCTAAATATTCAGTTCATATTTCTAGTTTCTTTGTGAATTAGATTATTCAGACGGAACATATAGAATTGATTACTTAAGAAGACCCTTTACACCCAAGCTCCAACCCGAATCCTCAGGTAATAAAAAGCTTTAGACCAATACATACATGTGGTCCAAGTATTGATCTTGCTCATCATAGAATTCCAGTTTAAGTGCATCCCCATCCCATTCAGCGCGACCAACCTTTTACCTCAGTTTTACAAATAAAGCGATATTAGGAACTTCTTCTATTTTTCAAAACAATATTAACCAAAGCCCTGTAAAGATAATTTACATCCGTTTTGACAGGATATTTTTCGTACAACTCCAGATATTTCTTTTCCGATGCCATAATCTCTTCAAACGTTTCTGGCATATCGACATAAAACGGTGGTATTAAACCTGGTTTTACTGTAATTCTCAACTTTTGAAGTTCTTTCGTGTAAAGGGAGAAATAATGCTCACTCAATGGTCTCACACCAATCAATTTTAATTCTCCTTTCAAAAGGTTTATCAGCATTGGGAGCTCATCAATCCAATACTTTCTTAAAATCTTGCCTTCAGCAGAAATTCTAAAATCGTCTTTTATTTTGCCTCCCTCTTTCAAATCATTTTTAGAAAAAATATATTCTTGTAAATATTCAGAATAAGGACTCATGGTTCTAAGTTTATATACTTCAATCGTCCTACCTTTTAATCCTATTCTTTTTAATTTTATTAAAAATCCATAAGATGGATTCAAATCAAAAACAGGTTCCTTAACTTTTTTTGCACTAAAATAAAGCTTGTTATTTCTGTATTCTTCGTCTACTATTTCAAAACCGCAAGAGTAAAGTCTACCGTAAGTTTCGGCTTTCGACAAAATCCTTCCTTTACCTTTAGTAATATTAAAATAAAGTCTTTTCGTTATTTTTAACTTAGGCAGCACCCGAACCACTAATGTGTCAAAAAAAAGAAAAAATCGGTTTAGCGGAAATGGGAGGCTTTTCAAAATACGGTCTCTACGCATAGAGTAAGTCTCAACATTTCCTTTGAAAATCCCTCCATAATTTAATTGCAGATTTATCTCTTCGAAGTATTTGTTTAAATACCTTATATCATTAATTCTACTTTCATTTTCAATGATCACCTGTCCATTATCTAATTCGTAAAAACTGACTTCTTGAACTTTATCAAGATTTCTGTTCTGATTCTTCAAATTAATACCTTTCATATTCATGAATTCAATTTTAATTAGTCTCAGTTGTTATGAATTACATACTTTTCATAAGAGTTCGGTATGTAGACTTACCCTTTTTCAGACAGGCATAAAGTTAACAATATTCTCACTTTCTTCCTCCTTCCAAGGATCTAGATCCTTGGAATATCTACTGGCATATTGGCAAGGTGCTTTGTAGTCTAAAGCTTTGTGTGGATGATAAAAGTTGTAGTCGTACCTCCACTTTTCAGCTATAATACCGAGTTGTTCTAAATCCTCAAACCAATACGCGTCTAACACATCCTCCCTAAAGGTTCTATTGAACCGTTCAATGAATCCGTTTTGCATGAGCTTACCTGGTTGTATATAACGTATCTCAATGCTCGGCGCTCACACCACGCAGTAAACTCCTTAGAGATGAACTCTGGCCCATTGTCAACACGGATGATCTTAGGTAGTCCAATCTCTTCTTCCAGCTGATTAAGTACACGTGTTTCCCTTGTTGCTGGAAAGCTCTGGCCCTGGCTCTACAGCTAGGGCTTCTCTGTTGTAATCGTCTATGACGTTGAACATGAGTACTCTACGTCCGTCTGAGAGCGAATCACTCATAAAGTCCATGCTCCATACCTCGTTCAAGCCACCTGGTGTCTCTAACGGTTGTTGTATACGCGTGGGAACACGCTTTTTGTGCCTTCTGCGCATGCCTAACTTCATGCCTCGGTATACGCGCAAAACACGTTTACGGTTCCAAACCAAGCCTTCTGTTCTGATCCTGTTGTAGTACACATCAAAGCCGCGGATGGGAAGGTCTTCAGCCAACTCAGTCAGCTTCGCCACAACTTCATTGTCGTCTTTCTTTGCTTGATAGTACCACATTGATCTGTGCAGACCAACAACGCTACATGCACGTGTTATACTCACCTTGTAGGCTGCCAGCAAGTAGCTCACCATAGCACGTAGAACAGAAGACTTTAGAATTTTTTTGACAAGATGTCTTTTAGCATCATATTGTCTAAAGACTGATCCGCATACATCTGTTTAAGCTTGCGGTTCTCATCTTCTAGCTCTTTTAGTCGTTTTAGTTGACTGGCTTCCATTCCGGAATACTTCTTGCGCTATCCGTAAAATGTGGCAGGGCGAATGCCCTACTCTCTACACAGATCTTCTACACGTTGGCCGTTCTCATTGGCCTTGATCGCTTTGATGATCTGACTATCTGTGAATTTACTCTTCCTCATAACAGGTCTAATTTAATTAATTACCTGTCCGATTTTTGGGAAGTCTACAGGTATATCAATCTATATGCGGTGTAATATTTTCTTTGATAGTCTTGTCCATAATATGGTACCTTAGTCTCCAATAGACTAAAGTCCAACTTATAGAGAAGTATCATAATAATGATTACTTATCTGAAGAATTTAATTATTCGAAATTATTACTTTCTTAATTTGGTTCTTTAGATTCTGTGAAACTAACTCTTTTAACCAGGGTAAACCACCTCTTGTCCATCGCTGCGGATGCATGGTAAACATTACTTGGTTCGGGAAATTGTGTGCGCTATGCTTATCACAATCAGCTACCCTGGTTATAATGTCTTGGGTCGAGCGAAAAATCAAACCCTGCTTAATCCATAAGTCCTGTTGCGAAACCTTGTCGCGGACGGATGTTGACCATCCATCCCATCGACGGCCTGTATCCGTAAGGTAAAAAACTTCATTAAAATCAATATCATAATAAGGCTCACCTTTAATCTGAAGACTCCGGTAATCGTACTTTTTCCAGATGTCCTTATTATCAAATTTTGATCGTGGACTGCCGTGCATACAGATAGTATTCACATCAACTATCCGTCTTAGTTTATCTAAATTATATCTAAAGTCATCCCAAGCTTTATCCATATTTCCATTACAGGTATCCATATTTTCATAGTGATATCCTATCTCATGTCCTAAATCTCCAATTTCTTTGATTATTGACTCGTCCCATGATTCCGGAACAGCCCGAAAGTAGTATGTACCAATGATACCCCTACTTGATTGAATCTTTGCAAACCGCAATGAGTTGGAAGGTACTAGATCAACGTCGTGGCGAAGAATTATTACTTTTTCTCTTGGTTCCGTTATAAACTTATCAAACGTTTGAAAGCAGTACTGGCTCTTTTGTAATGCATCCAACAAATTTTCATAAACTCCAATTGTAAAATCCATTATTTATAAATTTCTTAATAATGTTTCACAAATAAATACGGCAGCGTTGCCATCACCAAATATTTTCGGAAATTCAGATTCGACGATATGACTCAGGGTATCGTATGCGTGAATAATTTTGTCATAATCGGCAGAAACCAGTATTGCTTTTTCTGTTTCAAGTATTTCTACCCATTCTGTCTCAGGTCGCAATATAATGCACGGCTTATTAAAGAAATAGGACTCCTTTTGTACACCTCCAGAGTCGGTAATAATGATGGATGAGTTACTTTCCAATTGAATCATATCCAAAAATGAGACTGGTGAAATTAGAAGAACGTTATCACATTCATTTAACTTTCTTTTTAAGCCCTTGAATTCGGATGATTGGAGCTTTCGTTCAGTTCTAGGGTGTATGGGTAACACAATCTTCAACTGACTAGAAATTGAAATAAGAGCTTCAAATATTGATATAAGGTTCTCGAAATTATCAGTATTATGATCGCGATGAATTGTGACCAAAGCATATTTGTTTGGATTCAAGCCTAAATCCTTTAATATCAATGACTTATGAGTGGCCAATGCTGCGTAGTGCAATGAGTTATCATACATGACATCTCCGCATTGAAAAACCCCTGGATTATCCGCAGTAAAAGGCATTTGATTTGTTGCGTTGAAACCTTCATGTACCAGATTCTGAAAACCTGATTTAGAGGGCGAAAATAACAAGGTAGAAAGATGATCGCAGACAATACGATTTACTTCTTCCGGCATTTTCCTATTAAATGACCGAAGCCCAGCTTCTACATGGGCTATACGAATATTTAATTTAGCACCTGCTAAAGCACCCGCCAAAGTAGAATTAGTATCACCATATACCAACAAATAGTCCGGGCTTTCAATCAACAATAGCTCTTCAATGCGCTCTATCATTCGTGCCGTTTGCTTCCCATGCAAATCGGAGCCGATATCTAAATTGTAATCAGGCTTGGGTATGTCCAATTCATCAAAAAAGACCTGCGACATATTTTGATCGTAATGTTGGCCTGTATGAACAATTACCTCAGTTATCGCCTCAGAAAACATACTACTTATGGCTCTGCTTATGGACGCCGCTTTTATAATTTGAGGTCGTGCTCCAATAATTGTAACAATCTTAATCATCACTATTTAAATTTATATTGAAACTCAGGATTTTCTTTCATGATTTGAATACTTTCAGGATACATCTCTATAAACCAAACCATAAAGGCTGTAACATCAATTTTATCCTTTAATAAAACTTCTCTTCTTGACTTATATTCTTTGACAAAACTACTATCATCAATGATATCATTAACAGTATTTATAAGTTCTTGTGGATTTTCCGAATTTATACCTATGGACAGTTTGTATTTGTTTTGAATTTCTTCCAAAACACTTATTTTGCCCACAAAATTATTAAAGCGGATATTAGGAGTGCCAAGCATGGCTGCCTCTACAGCCATACTTTGACTGTCACCTATGAAAATACTAGCATAATATACGTAATGATGAATATCTTGTTTATTTCCTTTAAACTCATAAATTTTAAACTCTTCTGGCAAATCTCTTTCAGATGAAATCAATACTTTACCCTTTAATTTTAATTTATCAATTAATTCCTGTGCTAATGAGTTTGAAATGCCTTTTGCATTAATATCATGGTAAGCCTGTAGGTTTGCAAATCTTATTAAGAAATACTTTTCACCTTCAGGAATATCAACCTTTGTGCGGTCTGGTTTAAATCGATTGGGATGTAAATATGCTAATTTTTGAAAACCATTATAATTTACTGTCTTTTTATTCCAAATACTATTATTTACCCCTACAGGAGCTAGAATAGAACTAAATAGTGGATAGCACGTCAATGCTCCCAAATACATTGGAACAGATAAATTCACATCGTCTTCCCCAAAAAACAAAGAGGGAAATCTGACAAAAGGTGATATATGACCTATTTCAGGTGAAGTTCCAATCATCAAATCAGGCTGAATTTTTTTTACAATCGTAAGCAATTTTTTATCTCTTTGATACACAGAATTTATAACAGAAAATATATTACTTCTACGATACCCATCAGACAACTGAAAAAATGAATAATCCTTTACCAACTCCTTCAGTATGTCTTTATCTTTTATTGATATTATAATATTATGACCTTTATCCTCTAATACTTGAATAGTGTTCTTGAACAAATGGAAATGGGCCGGATGATTTAATTGAAACAGAAAGCTCTTTTTAGGCATATTTATTTACTATTTCAGACATTCTTTTTATGACTTTTTTATTAACTCCTTTGTGGATTGGTAGCGTTATCACTTGATTTATAATTATTTCTGTATTGATACATGCATTTGGCTTATAGCCGAACTCTAGTGCCCATTCAAGTGATTTGGAAAAGTGTTTACCAGATTCAATATTGTTTTCTAGTAATTCAGTAAATAAGAGATCTCTTTCTTTTACTCGAATAGCAAAAACATAATTATTTGGTTCATCTCCATTATTTATCGCAATAGTTTTAATCGAACTATCTAATAAAGATGACAAATAATCTGAATTATCTTTTTGTATCGCTAGTTGTGTTGAGAAATTTTTTTGGTTCGAAAGAAAAACATGTTTTACCCAGCTGCATTGCAGGTTTTCTTTAAAACTAAATTTATCTATAAAGTCCAATTTAGAGTCCAATTTTTTACCTAAAGGATAGGTTATTAAGCCATAAAAAGGTGCTTTCATTAAAGCCGCTAAAAATAGCGTTTTAACAAAGCTAACTGCACTAGATAAAAATCCTTGTGGCTTCAATTTTCTATATTCTTCATTGTAAAAGGGAAATTTATTTATATTATTTATCAAACAGAATCCCCCAGATCCAATTGCTGGGAACTTAGCCAGTCCAGTAGAAAATATTGATCCATCAGCCAATTCTCCCGTTAGCACTTTGTTGCTTTTGGATAAGAACGAATGGGCACAATCCTCTATGATAATTACATTTTTTGCTATTTCTTTAATTCTCTCCATTTGTTCAGGAAAACCGAATGTATGTGTAACTATAAGGACATCGAGCTTATCTATTTTTTTAGCTAAGTCCATTAAACACAACTGAAAGTTATTATTTACATCTATAAAAACTGCATTATGTCCAGATTTCTTAATAGCCTGAAACACTGTATGGCATGTAAATGCTTGAACTCCTACCTTCAAATCTTTACTAGAAATTGAAGATAAGAGCAACCTTAAAGCTGTTCGGGCAGAATTAAAATTAATTCCTCTTTGGAATATATTATCAGATTCTTTATATCCGAACTTAAAATAGGATAATAATGATAATGTGTAATAAAACCGAGGAGTTAATTTATAATTCATTTTCATCGATTTTCTTTATCACTTTGGCAGGTATACCCGCTGCAATCGAAAAAGGGGGAATGTCCCTAGTTACTACAGATCCAGCGCTAATAACACTACATTTACCTATAGTCACATTAGGCAAAACAATAACCCCAGCTCCTAACCAGACATCATTTTTAATTAAAATACTACCTGATACTAGAGGGAAAACCTTAATAAGTCGAGAATTGTTGGGGGCAGAATCTGTGATTAACATAACTGCCGGCCCAATGGCTACTCTATCACCAATAATGATATTATTTCTGTTACTTTTTTGATCAGATATTTTTAGGTCTGCTGGAACATAAACACTTTTACCAATCTGATAGCCTATGAATCTTAGTAAAGCAATTCGAATATTCAAAAAAGGGATTAACTTTATAAATGATTTTATAAATTTCTTTATAATAGCTCTATACATTATTTAATAAATTTATAAATTTTTAAGCCTATTTCACCTATTTTCATTAAGAGTTTATTATGAATCTTTTCAAATCTTCCATACTCTATTAAATTACCACCGAATTTTAATTTATGGTCTCTAACACCATATGCTACATTAGGCTTTCCTGCACCACCAAAATCAAAATATTTATAACCATTAAGGCTTCCCCACTCCATAACTTTCCATGGTAGAAAATCATTAGGATATTTATCGAGATGCTTACTAGATGCTCCAGCATACCAATCGTAAACTACATCTCCATAACATAAAACCATTCTACAGCCAATTATCTCCTCATTAGAAATAGCAACAAATGTCTTGAGTATATTTTTCTTTGTTAACTTTTCAAATCCAACTGTAAAAAATGTTTTATCGGGCATTGGTAGTTTTATTCTTTTATAAGTCGACTTCACTAATCCATAAGATATTCTAAATTGATTATCATCTTCCACTTCACGAAACTCTACACCCGCCCTTTCTGCTCTCCGTATATTTTTACGCCTTCCTTTGTGAAATTTCTCAAATTGGATCTTGACAGGAACTTCTAAATCGTGTAAAATGTCTAAATGAGGCTCATAATAAAATCCATTTTGATTAAAGATTGCCTTCTCTTTTGACAGAAATGGTCGCTGATTTCTGAATTGAGAATAAATAGCCTTTCTTTTAATAGTCCTATTATAATTCTCTAATAAGAACATTAAAATATTTAAATCATTATTCTTAACGTAAGGACCTCCATGAATAATTGCTCTACTAGTTAATTTTTCAATGGGCCAAAAGAAATTAGACTCAAGAGCCCCTATTAAAACAGCAATTAATTCATCTTTTTCACTTTCAACTCCATACGCAAAAACTGAACTATGATTTGTGTTATTAAGAAATTTACACCATTGTTCCGAATAGAAAATATTTTCAATTTCAGAAGTATCTAGGAAGCCTTCAACTCTACTGAAACTTGCTGACAAATCTATAAACTTCATATTTTCGCTTGGCATTCAAATAATGTCTCTAATTTCTTATTTTCACTTAACATATTTATCCTTTCAAAGACTATGGAATAGGCACCATCTAAATCTAAAGTTATCTCATTATTAAGCAATTGAAGAATCTTTTCTGCTAAAGAAGAAGCATCTCTATTCTTAACGACTGAAATATGTTTTCCAACAACAAATTTGCCCTTTAGCCAAGGTAAATCCGAAACAATTGTTGGAGTCTTGGTTGCCATAGATTCATACACGGAGAAAGGAGAGGAGTCAGACGAAGGAATTGATACCATGATATCTGCATCCATATTAAAATACTTCATTTCCTTTATATGATCCAATCTACCTACAAAAATGATATTATCTGTAATTCTTTTATCAGTAATAAATTTTCTCAAATTACTTTGAAGGTACTTGATTTCCCCAGTAAATATAAAACAAATGTCGGTATATAATTTTTTAACAATCGGTATTGCTTTAATGATAGTTTCTACGTTATAAAGCTTATTCATATTTCTTGAATGAAAAATGATTTTCCGATCACCCAAATTATACTTTTTACGAACTAAACCCTTCTCAACATTGGCATTAAATACACTAAAATCCACACCAATTTCGATTGTCTCATTTACAATATTTTCCGGCATAAACGGTTGTCCGTTTGTTCTAGCTAACTCAGAATCCTGAATTATACCGTCAGCAAACTTCCAAAAATACTTATAATAGAGCCTTAAAAAAGGATATTTTCGAGGACCCCTTATAACATCAGAACCTTGAATCTCTATAAAATTATGTTTAGCATTTGATGCTTTTAAATAAAAACTATTTAGAGCACTTACAATACAAAAAACATCAATACTATATTCAGAAGTTAGCTCTTTTATTTTTTTAGCATAAAGGATTCTTTTTAGAAAAGGAATCGACGCTAATGGATGGTATGGAAGTGATATGATTTCGACCCCAGAGATAGAATCCTGCTTATTCTTCGGATTAAAGCTTCTATTTGAGTTTGCATGAAATACTATTGAAAAAACTTTATGACCTTGTGAAGCAAAATAATTTAATCTCACACGGGTGTATGGGTCAGATGGCTGACTTAAAAATGCAATTCTCATAACTGCCTAAAATGAATTTAACAATTCATTAATTGCCTTATCTGTAATCTCATTTTCCTGACCATACCAAATAGGTAAACACACG
>Ga0209532_1003042_pt1 | contig 11370 bp, 7 predicted proteins | sample COG_02_FD_184746 | JGI IMG/M metagenome (GOLD analysis project Ga0209532, IMG submission 184746) | Pelagic Microbial community sample from North Sea - COGITO 998_met_02 (SPAdes) (version 2) | ecosystem: Environmental > Aquatic > Marine > Neritic zone/Coastal water | place: Helgoland, sampling... | reverse complement strand
ATTTTTATAACTAGAAAGTTTACCGCCCAATACCGCAAACCACATAGTTCCGTCTGTTCCTTTAATTATTTTATAAATATTGTTTCCTCCAAGACCATCTTCCTCAGTAAAAACGGACATTTTATGTGTTTTTTTATTAATTCTAGCAGCACCGCTTCTTGTTCCTAACCAGATATTTCCCTCGTTATCTTCACAAATGCTATATATGACATCATGGATATGAGCTTCGATATTTATCTTTTCGTATTTACCTCTTAACGTTCGTTTGAATAACATTCCATCTGCAGTTGCCATCCATACAGTACCTAAACTGTCGTAATATACTGCCATTACTGGTGCAGCAGAAAGTCCTTTTATATCGTATTTACCAACGCTTAATGAATCATTATTTATATTGTCTGCATTCATTAATTGTGAAACACCTTGGTTCGTGCCTAACCAAATATTACCTTTATCATCTGGTGTAATAGACCAAATGAAATTGCTGCTAATACCTAAGCTTTCATCGTAGAGTGTAAAGTAATCAGAGATATATTGGTTTAATCCTACATCTGTGCCAATCCAAACGGTTTTTTCGCGATCAACGAAAATGGCTTTGACATCGTAAAAACTTAGCCCTTGAGCAACAGAGTAATGTCTGAAACGATATTTCCCATCAACTTTTAATCCTTTTATAGCGCCGTGGCTTGAGGTTCCAATCCAAATATTACCATGTGGATCAACCTCTAGCGAGGTGATATCAATTGCATTTAATTCGGTAGACTCATCTAACACATTCACAGTTACACCAGCATCTCCATTTAAAAAACTTCCAATGCTATTCATATTTATGTAATTAGCACCTTTCTTAGTGCCAATCCACATTTCATTTTTATATTCTATAATATCCGAAATTTGATCGTTCGATAAGCCATTACTCGTGTTGAAATGTTTTGCGGTTGAACTCGTATCTTTAAAAAACGTTTTCAAATCAAGGACAAATATCCCAACATTTTCAGTGCCAATCCACATTCTTTCACTTCCATCTAAATGTAAACTAGTTATTAATCTAGACCCATCAATTGATGACGCAAATTCATAGCGTTGTACTTTTTGGGTTTCTGTATCGTAAACAAAAAGTCCTGAGCCCTTGGTAGAAAATATTATTTTTTTGTTTAAAGTATCTTCAACGAAATCCGTTACTTCTTGGTAGGAGTTGAATCTTTCTATATGAATGCTTTCAAATAATTTAGTTACTGCATCATACCTTGTAATGCTTCCGCCCCAATGCCCAAAATACACATCACCATTGGATGCTTTAAAAGATGCGGTTACCCATTCTTCAGCTACAGAATCATTGATACTATAAGCCGTAAATTCAATTCCATTCCAAGAAGCCAATCCCGAAACAGTTCCAACCCATAAATTCCCTTCATTATCTTGAGTAATTGTGTTTACTTGACTCTGAGGTAGGCCGTGTTCAACCCCATACTGCATAAAATTTACTACCTGTCCAAATAATTGAACAGAAACTAAAGTGAAAATAAGAGCGAATGCGGCTTGAAGAGTGTTTTTGAGTAGCATTAAATTAACCTAGAATTTAAGCATGTAAAGCTAAAATAAAATTTAAGATGGAGACCTTTCAAGAACCGTTGGTTTTTTATGTCCTAATGGTATTTTTTTTCACCCGCTTTTATCTTAACATTCAATCGATTTTCAACTGGAGGTATTGGGCATGAATATTTTTTATTATATGCGCAGTAGGGGTTGTAAGCTAGATTAAAGTCAACTACTATAGCACCATTATCTGGAATATAAAGATTAAGATAACGACCTGATTTATACGTTTCAACGCCATTTGTCAAGTCATTGAAGGGAACAAACAAGCTAGAGTCAGTCGAATTTTGAGCTCTGTAAGCTTTTAATGTGAGCAGTGACTTTTCAAGGGTAAAGGTCACATTTGCAGTATGAATATAAACAGGTTTACGATCTGTGTTTGTTGCGAATTCTATAATACTGCCATTAAATATACTTTCATAATTAGCATTGAAAACATAGGTGCTATCTTGATTAAAATAATTCAGACTAATAAAATTTTTTCTTTCTGACTTTTCTATTGGAGAATCTTCAGATAGCATGAATTCTTGCTGTTCTTTCTGGTGCTTTTGAAATGGAGTAAGGTCCTTTTTTTGATCAGCAGAACAACTACAAATAACAAGGCTAAAACAGATTGCGATATGGATGGAGAGCCTCAAAATCTTGCAGCTAATTTAATGTTTAGTCGTCTATTGGTTAGGAAGTTAGGCACACCGTAAATTCTATCACTAATATCTCTTACCCATAAATATGAAATGGTATTATTTATTCCAAACATGTTAAACACTTCAACTGAAACCCAAGCCCTATCCATATATCTGAAAATTCCTGCTTTTTTTCTTTCTCTATCTGGTTTTACGATATCATAGGAAAAGCCAACATCAACTCTGCGGTATGGAGGCATGCGCAATGTGTCTTGGTAGCGATTAAATGAAGGCGGGCCAAATGGCAAACCTGTGGCAAAAATGAAGTTAAGGTTCACTTTTAAATCCGGAATTTTTGGCACATAATCTTGGAAGAATATCCCAAACCTAAAACGCTGATCGGTTGGACGTGGAATGAAATCTGGAAAGAATTGTGTGCTGTCTATCGCAGTCTGATCAAATGTATATCCTGGAATAATCAATTCTCCTTCTTGATTATAGCGCTCCCAATAGGAGTCATTTTTTAAGTTTTCTTCCGTTTTCATAACGCCTAACGTTATCCAGCTATCGATTCCTTTAACAAACTCTCCAAAAACTCGAACATCGACTCCACCCGCATATCCTTCAGATGAGTTTTCTGCATAATATCGAATTCTAACATTATCAATCTCGTATGGAATTAGGTCGTTGTATCTTTTGTAATATGCTTCGGTTGTAATTTTAAATTGTCGATCAAACATTTGAAAGTTATAGTCTGAGCCTACGACGTAATGAATACTTTCTTGCGCGCGAATGTTCGGATTGATTTCCCCATCAATGTTTCGCATTTCACGATAGAAGGGGGGTTGGTGGTAATAGCCCCAAGAAAGTCGAAATAACCAGTCTTGTTTCCAATTTGGCTTCAAAGCAATAGCTGCCCTTGGACTAATTACTGTTTGCTGATTAAAATCCCAATAATTTGCTCTTATTCCAGCAGTAAATGAAAGTTCATTGGAGTCTAAATCAAGGGTCTTTTTTGCCTGAAAATAGCCCATTAAACGTTGAGAAAAAACATCGTTATTTGACCGAACTGATCGCTTTAAATCAATACGCTCTCGAGGACTTTTTGGTACAGGATTTAAAGTGTCACCGTTCAAATAAATCCATTCAATATTATCATTTGATTGAGGCGAAGAATAGCCTGTAGAGTCTTGGAATTCCCACTCTTTTAATTCATCTTGAATTTGTTCAATTTGATACCTAACTCCCCAATCTAGTTGAGCAAAATTACCATAGTGCGTTCCTTTATGCTGCAAATTGGCAACGTTTGCTTCTAAATAGTTACGCGCATGATTTACAAAACCACCAACCCCACGATTGAATTTTACCTCCCCAAAGTTCTCACTGCCTAGATCCCGGTCCAACTCATCTAATCTATAGGCACCTTCAATATCAAAGGTTTCGCTTTCAACGGTCCTGAAAATTGAAGAAATAAATCGAAGTTTAGTTTTTTCAGTAGGAGTATACGTTGCACTTAATGCAGCGGTTCCAGTGGAGTAGGAGTCAACTTCTTGTCCATCAAAGAAAATACTGAGTTGTAATGCCTCATTTACATTTCCAAAATCTGTTTCACGAGATTGAGGTTTAAACAAATATTGATTTTGAGATACATTTAAGAGTAATCCAAATTCCAAAACGGTATTCACTTGATAAGTAAAGTAACCTTGGTAGTCAATAAATCGAGGTTGATACTCTGCCTGTGTCTGAAGACCCTGCAAAACATATTGATTGGTGCGGTAACGAACTCCATGAATTTGTGTAAACCGATAGTCTTTACGTGCATCCCCATAATGCGCTGTTGCTCCGAGTAAACTAATTGAAGCTGATCCCTCTGGCTTTGAAGGGCGCTTATATTGAATATCTAATACTGAAGACATTTTATCTCCATATTTAGCATCAAATCCTCCTGCTGAGAACAACACTCGGTCGACTAAATCTGGATTTATAAAACTCAAGCCTTCTTGTTGACCAGAACGCACTAAAAAAGGGCGATAAACTTCCATATCATTTACGTAAATCAAGTTTTCATCGAAGTTTCCACCTCTAACATTGTATGTGCTACTCAATTCATTGTTTGATGCAACGCCAGGCATGGTAAACAATACGCTTTCAAAATTACCGGTAGGAGAAGGTAACCGTTCTAACGATTTTGGATCAATTTTAATTAACGTAGATGTCCGGTTACGTTCTTCTTCGACTGTAAAAACTTTTATTTCTTTAGCCCTTCTTTCCATTTTTATATCCACCGATTTTTCTTGACCAGGAGAGAGGTTCATTAAAAACTTTTGAGTTCCAAATCCAATAAATGAAAAAGCAAGAGTTACAGCGCTATCCGCCGGAATAGTGATTCTAAAACTGCCATCGTTTTTTGAGCTAATTCCTTCGGCAGTTCCAAGAATGGCTATACTAACAGCAGGCATGTCAATGCCATTATTATCAGTGATGCGTCCTTTTACAACCGCGGTTTTTTGAGCACTAAGGTTGTGCTGAAGGCAAACTACAAAAACAAGTAATAAAAAGAATAAATGCTTAAAGCTCATGGGCCAGCAAAAGTAGAATTATGCTTGTACAAAGCTCACGAACGACAAAGTGGTTAAGATATTGCTTTAAACCTTAAATAACCAATTGTTTGTATCGTTTTCTCGACCTCTTTTCAGGTTATTGAGGTAACTGGCCATCTTATTGCTGAATTCACGGCTTTCTATTGAAGGTAATTTATAATCTGTACCATCAATTCCTATTTCAGAAATATGTGCAATAGTAGCAGCTGTTCCAACACCAAAAGCTTCAGTTAATGTGCCGTTTTCAAGGCCGTTTTTAAGTTCAGCAACCATAACATCGCGTTCCTCAACCTCATATCCCCAATCCCTAGCAATTGTTAAAATACTATCTCTTGTTATTCCAGGGAGTATTGACGTTGAAGTTTTTGGAGTGATAATCTTTCCATTTAACACGAACATGGCGTTCATTGTTCCCGACTCTTCAATTCGAGCATGCGTTTTTGCATCAGTCCACAATAATTGATCGTAACCTGCTTCAAAACCTTCTCGCGCTGGTAATAATGATGCTGCGTAATTTCCACTTGTTTTAGCCGATCCTACTCCTCCTTCCATTGCTCGAGCGTAGTGTGTTTCTACTTTTACTCGTAATGGTTTTGAGTAATAAGCGCCTGATGGAGAAAGAATAACCATAAAGCGGTATTTACCTGATGGTTTTACGCCAAGAAACTCTTCAGTTCCAAACATGAACGGACGAATGTAAAGTGAACTTTCTTCTCCTTTTGGCATCCAATTGCGATCTACATCGACAAGCGTTTTTATTGCACTAAGAAATATTTCTTCTGGCAATTCAGCCATACAAAGTCTTCTAGCAGAAGAGTTTAATCGAGCAGAATTAGCTTGAGGTCTAAATATGAGAATCTCTCCGTCGTCGGTAGCATGCGCTTTAAGGCCTTCAAAGATGGATTGTCCATAATGTATAAAGCTGGTGGCAGGACTCATTTCTATATTTTGAAATGGTTTGATTTCTAATTTTGTCCATTGTCCGTTTTCGTAATCGGCAACAAACATGTGGTCGGTAAAGATTTTCCCAAATTGCAATTCTAATCCTTCGGCATTATCCAGTTTAGATGTTGCAACTCGCGTAATTTTTATATCAATTTTTTCACTAATCATTTAGATTATTTTTCGGACTGCAAAAGTAACACATTTAAAAGCCAAGAAAAAAGCTAAAAAATGACATCAATAACGCTTTAAATCTTCTAAAGGCGCCCAACCTTCATTTCCATCAGGTAAACTAATTCTTACCCAATTGTTTAGCTCCTCTAAAACGTTAACTGAAGTACCTTCATGCACTATAAATAAATCAGAGGAAGACTGCTTTGGTTCCGATTTTACAGAAAGTGAACCGGTAAAAACAATAGCTTGATTTTTTGACTTCACATAATTTAAAGCGCTAAAACCAAGTGTTAAGGATAAAATCGTTGCAAGTAAAAAACCCATTGAAAGAAAAAATGACAATTTTTTTAATGAAACATTGGTGGATAGAAGATAAAATCCGATTAGAAGAATGAAAATACAAAAGGAAATGGTTCCAAAAATGCCCCAGCCATCTATAGTTAGTAGGTTGCGAATAAATGACCATGATTTAGCTAGAATAGGAGTGGGGACATCTTTAATTCTGTCTGGAATTTGATCTTTAGCCATTTCCAAATTGAAGCTAATGTCCTTATCGAATGGAGCTAACTTCTGTGCTTTTTCTAAGTAGTAAATACTTGGAGCGAGCTCATTCACCTTAAAATAAGAATTACCCAAATTATAGAATAAATTGGCTGAAGAAATGTTGGCGTTAACGACTTGAGAATACAGAGTTATTGCACTATCATAATTGCCAGCTGTATATTGTTCGTTGCCTTGAATTGCTAAATCGTAATAGTATTTGTGCTCACTTTCAGCCGCTGCAGAGTGTTGAGTGAAAAATATGGTTAAGAAAAGAAGTAGAACTAGTTGCTTTTTCATTTCGAACCTCCTTCAATTGTTTCGATTAATTCTTGCACTTGCTCAAATACTTGCCGTTCACTCATTTCAGAAACAGGAGCATATCTCGCCATTTCACAGGCATTAAGAATGGAAATTAAATCTTTAATTTTTTCATCACTCACCTCAATATTTTTAAGCTCAAGTTCAATTCGCTCTTTTTTTAATTCAGCAACTGGAATATTAAATTTATTAGATAGAAATCCATATACCGATCGGAAGACCTCCTCGTAAAACTTTGTGCTTTCCTTTTTCTCCAAGTGAACTTCGGCAGCCTTAAGATGTTTTACAGCTAATTTTTTGGCTCTTCGCTTTTTCATTCCAACTAAATCTTTTTGTAATGCTAATATTCGTTTTCTAACTAAAAGCAATAGCGATAAAACCAAGAATGGCAAAGTCATTAATATCCAAAAAAGAACAGACCCTAAGTAGAAGCTATTAGTTTCCTTGAGGTTAAAACCATTCGGTTTTATAAATCGAATATCGGAACCAATTAACGCAACATCTTTTTTGCTTACTAACCGATTGCCACCACCACTTGACACTGCGGGTTCATTTTCCCCTCTAAGCACCTTGATTTGGTATTCAGGCGTAGAAGCACTGATGTATTTCTTTTTGATAGGGTCGAAGTACGAAAAAGAGTACGAGGGTATGGTAAATTCGCCTGAGTGACGAGGAATAATTAGGTACTCAAAGGTCTTACTACCTTCGACACCGCCTATTGTAGTGTTGATTTTTGTGTTCTCTTTTGGGTCGTATACTTCAAAGTCAGGTGGGAATTCGATCATAGGATCTTTCAGTAATTTCACATTACCTTTTCCCTTTAAAACAATCTTTAAATTAATGGCTTCATTGGTTTTTACTTCTTGTTTGTCAATGCTTGAGTTTACACTAAACACTCCTACAGCGCCATTAAAATCAGCTGGCTTCCCATTATTAGGTAACTTTTCAACGATTATCTTAGCTGAATTACTTACTGCTTTGTGACGAACATCTTTATACGACCCAAAAAACTGATCAAAGACAGAACGCGAACGTCGACTATCTTGGATTCTTAACACTAAATCCATGGATAGCGGTTCCAAAACGATTTCACCTGCACGCTGCGGTGAAAGAACAACTTGCTTGATAATGGCAGTATTAAATTGAACACCATTTACAATTTCAGGTTTTAAATTTCCTTGCCCGGTTTGGTCAATATCTTGACTATAAAACCCATTAAAAGAGGGGAGTCGGTCTATTGCATTATCAACGATGCTTAATCGAGTATAAATTTTATAGGTGGCAGTAATTTGTTCTCCTATATAGCTGCTTCTTTTGTTAACCAATAGTTTTATAAATACGTTGTCACCTATTTCATTTCCAGGTTGCTTATTCTGAGCGGCTTCTTTTTGCTTAGCTTGCTGCGCTCCCCCCTTTACTACTGTGATGGTAACTGAATTCGAGTTAATGTTTTTTCCGTTGATTTGAGCAGTTGCCCCAGCAATGGTAAATTTCCCAGTTTTTGCTGGTCGTAAAACATAACTAACCGAACTGCTATTGGTAACTGTTCCATTAATTATACTGGTACTTTGCGATTGGTTCGGACCACTTAACACTCTAAAATCATTAAAAGCTGGAGGTACAAATGTTCCTGCTTGTCCTTCTATAGTGTAGGTGATTTTAAAATGTTCACCAACGCCAACTTGATTGCGATTTACTGTGCATGACATACTTTGACTAAAAGCTTGCACGGCAGTCGACAAAATAATAGATATGAGAAGGAGTGAGCGCATTTCTAGCTTACCAGTCTTTTTCGATATTTCTGCTTTTCACTTTCACCTTTTTCTTTTTCAAGTCTTCTTGGGTTTCTTTTTCTTCGTCTTCTAACATTTGAAGTAATCGCTCGGCGTCTTCCTTCGACATTTCATTTTCCTCTGGTTCTCCTTCAGGCTGCTCTTTTTCTTCTTCGTCTTTATCACCATCTTTATTCTCGTCAGAAGGTTTTTCTTCATCGTTGTTATCCTTGTTTTCGTCTTTTGGTTGGTCTTGCTGGTCTTGTTTTTCTTGTTCTTCTTTATCTTTTTTGTCTTCGTTTTCCTGATCTTGCTGTTTATCTTGTTTTTGCTGTTCTTGCTCTGGGTTTTGCTTTAACTGATTTTGCGCAAAGGCCAGGTTGTACCTCGTCTCATGGTCATCAGGATTAATCCTTAACGAGTTTTTGTAGGCTTCAATGGCTTCCTTTAATTTTTGATTTTGCAAGTAGGCATTTCCTAGATTGTGGTATGCTTTAGCTTGAGTGTCTTTGTTTTCAGAGGTTTTAGCGATTCTTCTGAACTCCCGCAAAGCCTCGTCCATTTTTTCTTGGCGGTAATAAGTGTTGGCGGTATTGAATTCAGCTGGCGCATAATTGGGGTCTAAAGCTAACGCGCTGCTGTAACTTTTAAGCGCTGCTTCATAATCTTTTTGCTCGTAGGAATCATTGCCATTTGAAAGTTCAAATTTGGCAGATTGCGCCACACATAAATTCACTCCCAGTAATAAAACTTTAGAAGCGACTAAACCAGTAATTTTTAGAATAAGCGCATTCATACCTTTGATTTTGCTTCGAACAAATTAAGATTACTAATGAGCCTGTTTTTTCTTTCGCTCACAAAAAACTCTAAAATCAAAAACAAGAGTCCTAAACCAACAAAGTATTGAAAACGATCTTCATAGTCTGTGAATAATTGAGTTCCAATTTCAGCTTTGTCTAATTGTTCTAATTCATCTAAAATTTGATTTAAGCCAGCATCGGAATTGGTGGCTCGTATATAAAACCCATTGCCTTCAGCAGCTAGCTCCTTGAGCATACTTTCATTAAGCATGGTAACGACGCTGTTTCCCTCTTTGTCCTTTCGGTAACCCATTTTTCTTCCGTTTTGATACAGCGGGATAGGAACACCATTTGTCGTTGCCATACCTACGGTATATATCTGTATACCATTTTCAGCAGCTACATTAGCTTCTTCAACAGCATCTTCCTCATGGTTTTCACCATCTGTTATAATGATAATCGCCTTACCAGCTGCGCTTTGTTCATCAAAGGATTTTACACATCGTTTTATGGCAGCTCCTATATTCGTTCCTTGAGTTGGAACGATATCGGTAGAAACGGTTCTCAAAAATAATTTGGCTGCAGAAAGGTCGGAGGTTAAAGGCAACTGCGTATATGCTTCTCCTGCAAAAACTACAATTCCAATTCTATCGGAATGCAAGCGTTCCACAAGTTTAGAAATAGCGCGTTTAGATTTTTCTAAACGATTTGGTTTTAAATCTTCGGCTAACATACTGTTGCTCAAGTCTAGTGCAATCATTATGTCAATACCCTCGCGTTTTACTTCTTCTAGCTTAGAGCCAATTTGTGGGTTTGCCAATCCTATTATGAAACAGGTAAAAGCTAAACTCATAAGAATTGTTTTAACCAGCAGCTTATATGTTGCCTTCATAGGAATATTATCCGCTATCAATGCGATATCTGAAAATTCACTTAGCTTTTTTAATCGCCAGTTACGGTATAGGAAATACAACACCCACAATATTGGTAGGGCGAATAGGGCGTATAATATTTCTGGATGTTCTATTCTATACATGACTATACAATTGCTCTAAACCAAGTATTTCTCAATATATATTCAAATCCTAACAAAACGATTCCGGCTAACAACCAAGGGAAAAATTCTTCTGTTTTATTTTTGTATTCCGTTACTTCAATTTTTGACTTTTCGAGTTTGTCAATTTCTAAGTAAATTTCCTTTAGTTTTTCATTATCAGTTGCTCTAAAGTATTTTCCATCGGTGGTTTTGGCTATTTGTTGCAGAGTTGCTTCATCAATTTTAACTTCCATTTGCTGGTATTGAATACCAAAAGGCGTTTGCATTGGATACGGAGCCATTCCGTTGGTTCCAACGCCAACGGTATAAACGCGAATTCCAAATGTTTTAGCAATATCTGCTGCAGTTAAAGGAGGAATTGCACCTGTGGTATTTGAACCATCAGTAAGCAGAATTACTACTTTACTTTTTGCTTCTGAATTTTTTAGTCGATTTACAGCATTTGCCAACCCCATACCAATGGCAGTTCCATCTTCAATCATACCATGCTTTATCTCCAGAAATAGATTTTTAAGAACATCGTGATCTGTTGTAAGCGGACATTGGGTAAAGCTTTCACCCGCATATACCACAAGTCCAATTCTGTCAGTAGGTCGTTTCATAATAAAATCTACTGCGACATTTTTAGAAGCTTCTAATCGATTTGGCTTTAGATCTTCAGCCAACATACTACCGGATATATCCAATGCAACCACAATATCGATCCCCTCAGTATTTATATCTTGCCAAGAAGATGAACTTTGTGGCCTTGCCATTGCTATTAAAATTAGCGCAATTGCTAGCATTCTAAGACCTATTAATCCTTGGTATATATAGGTTTTAAATGAAGGTTTGTTTGTTGAAAATAGGGCAGTTGAAGGTAGTTTAATACTTGCTCTGTTTGAATTAAAGCGATAAATATAAAATGCCAACATTGCCGGAATAACCAATAAGGTCCACAGCCAT
>Ga0209532_1003041_pt1 | contig 11372 bp, 17 predicted proteins | sample COG_02_FD_184746 | JGI IMG/M metagenome (GOLD analysis project Ga0209532, IMG submission 184746) | Pelagic Microbial community sample from North Sea - COGITO 998_met_02 (SPAdes) (version 2) | ecosystem: Environmental > Aquatic > Marine > Neritic zone/Coastal water | place: Helgoland, sampling... | reverse complement strand
CTAATACTGATAATGGAAGTTGTATTGCTAAAGTATTTGGTTGTATGAACCCACAATCAATTAACTTTAACTCACTTGCTAATGTAAACGATGGTTCTTGTATTCCATTTATATATGGATGTACCGATTCAACTTCATTTAATTATAATTCATTGGCAAATACTGACGATAGCTCATGTGTACCAATCGTTTACGGATGTACCAATTCATCATCTAAGAATTACAGTCCACTCGCTAATACTGACGATGGTTCTTGTATTCCATTCATTTATGGGTGTACTGATTCAACTTCATTTAATTATAACCCACTTGCTAACACAAGTAATGGAACTTGTATTCCTATAGTATATGGGTGTATGACTGTAAGTTCAATCAACTACAATCCAAACGCAAACATAGATGATAGTTCATGTGTACCTATTATATACGGATGTACAGATACTACATCATTTAATTACAACCCATTAGCTAATACTGATAACGGAACTTGTATCGCTAAGGTATATGGATGTACCAACCCATTATCTAAAAATTACAATCCATTAGCTAACGTAGACGATGGTTCTTGTATTTCATTCATATACGGATGTACCGATTCAACTTCGTTTAACTACAATCCATTAGCTAACACGGATGATAGTTCTTGTGTACCGATTGTTTACGGATGTACTAACCCTACATCTAAAAACTATAACCCATTAGCAAACACAGATGATGGAAGTTGTATTCCATTTATATATGGATGTACCGATTCAACTTCGTTTAACTACAATCCATTAGCTAATACAGATAATGGTACTTGTGTTCCGTTCATATATGGATGTACAGACCCTAATGCATTTAACTTCAATCCAAGTGCTAACACTAACCAAGTGTCTGTAACTAACCTATCGAGTCCTTGTATTCCAATAGTTTATGGTTGTACTGATTCAACGGCAGTCAACTATGATTCAACAGCAAACGTAGACAATGGAAGTTGTATTGCGGCTATATACGGATGTACTGACCCAAATGCTTATAACTATAATCCAAACGCAAACGTATCAGACACAACATCTTGTTTATATGACGCAGGTTGTATCGATGGACCTGGAAACCCGTATTGGTTGAATGACCCATGTTACGCTTGGGTTATAGATGTGGATGAATACTGTTGTACTAATTCGTGGGACCCTGACTGTCAATCGCTATACGATTATTGTGCAACCAATAGTGGAACAATAGATATCGATGAACTTGTATTTGACAATATCGTAGTTTACCCTAATCCAACGACAGGTAACCTTACAATCAAAACTAATTTGGATATCACATATGACCTATACGACTTTACAGGTAAATCAATAAAGACGGATTCTAAATCAGATAAGATTGATATTACAAATCTACCAAATGGAGTTTATTTCTTATCTATAAAATATGAGGATAAAGTCTTCAATAAAAGAATAATTAAGAAAGACTAAAAAAAATGAAAAAATTATTAATCATATTTTTACTTTTACCTCTTGTCTCATTTAGTCAAATCAATGTAAAAGACCAACTCAAAAGAACTTTTAAGTTCTCTACTTTTTATGGGGCTTATAATGGAAATAACTCAATTTCTGACGTAACAACATATTCAGTAAGAGAAGGATTATCAACTACAACCACCACCACCCCTTATGATTATTCGGCGGTATTTGGTTTGAGAAAGATACAAAGATTTGGTTACGAACCTAACATTCAAAATAGATTCAAGAATGGTACTGAAAATTCCTTTTCCGATGCGGCAACAATAGGTAGTAAGTCAAAAGGTTTTGAATATCTATTTGAATTTGATTACAGGAGACAGCAAGGTAAGATATTTCTAAATCAAGACCACTTTGTAAGGTATATTGCGGATAGATACGTTCTAAAAGTAGAGTATTTAGAAGATGGGTTTGCAGATATCGGTTACTTCGAATCATCACAAAGATTCAGACATAAGTTTAATCGTAAATTTTCAGTCAATGTAGGTGCAATGCAGCGTATATCTGAACCTTACGGGTTTGACCCGTTCTCAGATAAATTAAGAGGTGACGGAAGTATACCATGGATGATTATAGCTACTGAAATGGGTTATAACAGAGAGGTAGGCGATACTTACACTGACCCAAATGGTGAAGTAGTAGCAAACAGTACTGATGTATTTAAAGAAGTGGTTGTACCTCAAATTCTTTCTGATTATGCTTCACAACAAAGAGACTTACTACCAAATAAGTGGGAACACTCAGTAGTAGTAGGTTTTGATTATTATAAGTACTCTAAACAATTTTGGTTACATTCATGGGCTAACGTTTTACCATACCATGTAAATATTGAAAATCCATATAGTTACCATAAATTCCATGGTGGTCAATGGGTTGACTACTCGGGTGGTTTAATATTTGGATATAGATTTAATAAGTCTTTCGGTATATTTACTGAAGGGAGATATCACAAATATTGGAATAGGAGTTGGTACGAGTTTTCAACAGGAATTAACTATATCATATTATAATTGTTATGGCAAAAAAGATAGATGAAGGTACTCAGATTACCTTAGACTTAAAAACAATCGGAATCATATTGTTCTTCGTTGCAACTGTGGTTGGTATGTGGTTTTCTCTTCAAGCCTCAATTGAGGAAGCAAAAGAACTTCCCGCCCCACCTGACCCTGAGGTTACAAGAATGGAGTTTGATATGAAAGACCAAATGATTCGTAATACTATTTTGAATACTCAAGGTGATGTGAGTGAAATCAAAGAGGACATTAGACGTATTGAAGAGAAAATAGACCAATTAAAATGATATGAAAAAGCTTATATTCACATTAATATCAATTCTTTTTACAACTATGATGTATTCACAAGTAGTGGTGATACATTTTAACGCAGATTGGAACAAGTCACATAATGTTGCATGGGTAGAAGACCTTTCAGATTGTGATATCGAGTTTGTAGACATATCAAAAAAACCAAAATTACAAAGTGAATATTCAATTGTGGTGGTACCAACAATTATAATACTTCAATATGATGAAGAGAAAAAAAGATATCAAGCGGATTTGAGTTTCAAGTTATCTGCGACAAAGGAAGAAATTCAAGATTATATAGATGAACTAATTCTCAGTGGTTTTTAATAATTAAATTATAGATTTTTATATTTTTATTTTCTATATTTTATGTTAATCAATATAATTAACATGAAAAAAATTCTATTAATAATATTTCTATTTTTATCAACAATTCTTTTCTCACAAAGTAAAGTTATTGAATTTGATACTACCGCAATCAATTATGGTATTATCAATAAAGGTGATGAGGGTAAAAGAAACTTTCAGTTTACCAATATAAGTAAAGAACCAATAGTAATTCTAACAGTTACAGTTTACTGTGGTTGTACGGTACCTAATTGGACAAATGAACCTATACTACCGAATGAAAAGGGTACAATAACCGTAGAATACGATACTCAAAGAGTGGGAAGATTTGGAAAAGAAGTCAAAGTCAAGACAAGTGGTAGTAATATAGAAACCCGATTAATTATATGGGGTGAAATATTACCTTAAAATCAATTAATGATGGGATTTACCATCATAACGAACAAGAACGAAAACCCACTAAAGGTATTTACCCATAAACACATTGTGTTATAATTATACTATAAAGAATTTCAAATGATTATTATTGACGATTTTATTAAGGACGAAGAACTACTCAAAAAAATTAATGAGGACAAAAACTTTTGGGAACCAAGATATCGGTGGTACGATGGATGGTGGAACGAAGGTGTAAATGACTTACATCATGAACTTATTAAGAGAATATGGGGGGAAAATTCCCCACACAAAAGTGTTCAAATTGCCGGTTTTGAACATTGGGTAGGTGATTACACCAATAAAGAGAGTTTCAATGTTATCGGAATGGATTGGTCTCTTAAACCTCACTTCGATAAGGATGAGGAAAAGTGGGTTGATGATAGGACGTTTGTAACCCCTAAAATTGGTTCTGTATTTTACCCTGACCCTGAGATTGATGAGATGGAAGGTGGGATGTTATACTATTGGGATAAATTCCCGCCTCAAAGGGCCAATGACGATAATACTATCTTTTGGCCTGAGGAAGAACCCGAGGTTATCAAACCTAAGTTCAATAGATTGTTAATCTTTGATGCTGGATGTTTACACGGTGTAAGTCAAATTAAATCAGGTAGACGTAGAGCGGTGGCAATCAATCTATGGGACCAAAAACCCACAACATTTAAAAAAGATTATTAAGGTTTGGTTTTCCAAACCTTTTTTTTTACCTTTACATTATGAAAGTGATATTCTTAGATAATGATGGCGTAATATGCCTTGCAAACAATTGGGGGAGTAGACTTAAAAAACAAAAGAAAGTTTACACCAAGAACAACCCACGTCCAATCAATAAAGAAATTCCTCTTGAATATCGTTTTGACAACTTTGACCAAAAGGCAGTTAAGGTTCTAAACTATATATTGAAAAAGACTGACGCTGAGATTGTGGTAAGTTCCGATTGGAGGTTCCACGCAACATTAGAGGAGTTAGGTGATTACTACGAATCTCAAGGTATCAGTAAAAGACCTATTGGTCTGACTGACCGTTACCACTATACCAATTGGAAAGAGGAAGGGTTTATTCCTGAAGGTTTTGGTTTTTCTCGTACCTTTGATTTGGAACAAGAACGCCACTTTGAGATTAAGAGATGGTTACGTGACCACCCTGAAGTAACTCATTGGGTTGCCGTTGATGACCTCAATATGGGATTTGATATTAATACCTCTTATGGTCCAGCGGAACGTGATTGGGGATTGGAAAACTTTGTGTGGACACCTCGTGATTATGAAGGAATCAAACAGAGTGGGGTGAAAGACAAGATAATAAAATTTTTACGATGAATATATTTGTATTGGATTGGGACGTTAAGAAGTGTGCGGAGTATCATAACGACAAACACGTTGTTAAGATGATATTGGAAACCGCACAGCTTCTTTGTGGTGTTCATCACATGACCGAACAACCGACCAATCCACCTTACAAATTATCACATAAAAATCACCCTTGTTCCATTTGGGCTCGTGAGAGTATTACCAACTACCTATGGTTATGTGAGTTGGGTTTGGAATTATGTTACGAATACACTCACCGTTACGAAAAGAGACATAAGTCTTTAGATGTTATTGAGTGGTGTGTTGAGAACAAACCACAAATAGTGGACAAGGGATTTACTGAACCTGCAAAGGCAATGCCTGAGGAATATAAAGTAAAGTCAGTTGTTAAATCATACCGAAACTACTATAGAGGTGAAAAAGCTTCATTTTCTAAATGGAAAAATCGTCCTACCCCTTTATGGTTCAATGAATCTTTACTATCATTAGAAAAAATATAATTATGAAAAAACTAATTCTTATGTTGTCACTAATTTTGACAACATTTGTGACAAAAGCCTCTCACGTTATGGGAGGTATTATTCAAGTAGCTCAAACGAGTCCGGACTCAACATCTATTGGACTATATATTGTTTCTGAGTCGTTCCCCTCAATGCCATCGTCAGTATCTATCCAAAGATGGGAAATGAACTCTCAAGGTTGGTACGACTATGATGGTAATATTACCTTAGACATGGTCACCACTAATACCCATCAAGGATATAACACCACAATGTATATCAGTGATTATTTGAATTTAGACTCCAACAAATACCGTTTCATTTATACAAACTGTTGTTGGGGACAATTAAATAACTCATCGAACACATCAAACTCAGAAGTGGTTATTTCTGCAGATTATTGGCACGTCCCAAATAACTCAACCGCATTTGGTGAGATGCCACTATGGATTAATGTTGAACAGAATGCAGTAAATTCAATGAAACCTATATGGGGGATTTACAACTGTCACTTCACAAACCCTGATGGAGACTCAGTTAATTTATATATGTCAGAAATTTATTCATCATATTCTAATGGTGTCTTTGTACCTCAAGTACAATCATCAAATAATGTTTTAGCTGATAATGATTCAATCACATTTGTGGGTACCAACTTAGGTTCTTATGGATATGGATTTCAAATTGACAAATATCGTAATGGGTATTTGATGACAACTCAAAGAATACAATGGACATTCAAAGTTGTATTATCAACTCTCGGTATTGAAGAAAATGATATTGAAAAAGGAGTGTTAGGTATTTGGGATTGGCAAGGTCGTTATTTGGGAAAACATATAAATGATATTAATAGTGGATTATATGTTATTAGATATAATGATGGTACTTATAAAAAAGTAGTAATATGAAAAATGTAATATTGGCACTAACACTTGGACTAACTTTAAGTTTAGTGGGACAAAACAAACCATCAGGTAATGTAAGAGCAAAAAAGATTGAAACAACTGGTAATCAACTGAACCAGTCTAACACTCAATCAAGTACAGTGGTTTCACCATCAACACCTGTGAGAAATAACAATTCTGTTCAAACTATTGACGTTAGAGCTGAAGACAGTAGAAATGACTATAATAGAGATTATTATCGCTACGATAGAGGTAATAATATTGATAATGTTTATGAAGGTCGTTACAACGCACCTACGAGGAATCAACTAAGGTACAGAATGGGTCAGCAATGTTTCACTCAATTTGAAATTAACACAAGACCTTTCTCTACGCTAAACGGTTATTATAATGCAGGTCTTGAGTTAAGTACCGGATGTAAGACTTCATTATTATTTGACTTCACATCAGGTACCAGCCCGTTTTTTGGTGTACAAGCAACTTCAGGGTTAATTGGTTTTAGACTTTACAGTAAAACTGATATGGTCGGTAGATACGTAACCACTCGAGCAAGATTCAGAAGTTACGATAATGGTCAATATTATGGTGGCAATTTATCTTTAATGGCGGGTTACAAAGCTAATTGGGATGGTGTCACTCTTGCTGGTGAACTTGGGTTAGGTTATCAAGGTATTGATGGAGCATATCTAACTCTTCCAACATGGGCAGTAACAATAGGGTATAAATTATAAAGTTTATTAATATAAAAAATAAAAATGAAATGAAAAAGTATTTTGAATTCTCAGGAACAATTAACGGACTTAACTATTTTCTAAGAAATATTGTTTTAGGTATTTTAGGTTATGGTGTCGGATATGGTATTGGATATATGTTTGGTATAGGAAATAATGGTTTGGGTATGGTGTTTGTATCTTTGTTCGCACCTTTACTGTGGTTACAATTAACCACTATCTATAAACGTATGACGGCATTATTTCCTAAAGATGCTAATATGTATACAGGTGGATTGTTGACACTACAATTATTACAAATCGCGTTACCACCAAATAGTACAATTAATTCAGTACTATCATTAGTCCTATTAATATTCGCAGCTATTTTAATATTCAAAAATTCAGGAATAGAAAATCACGAAGGATAACAAAAAAGGGACTTAGGTCCCTTTTTTTATTCAAATATAAATTCTCTAAGATATTCTAAAGTCTGTACCGAACTGTCAGTCTTTATCAACTCACCCTTATAAATCAATCCAAAGGTTGGTAACCCCCTAACCTGAAAGGTCGCACCTAAGTCGTAGTTGTAATCAATATTACATATTGTAATAGGTACTTCAATTTCCTGTTGTAACTTTTTAAGGTTTGGGAACATCATTTTAGACATACCGTCCCACTCAGAATAAAAGTATACAAATACTCTTTCATTTTGTGAGGTTAAACCATCTAATATTTCTTTATTAACTTCTATCATTCTTCAAACAAATAATCACAAACTGCACAATACCTCCAACCAAATTCTTTAGGTACATATTGTGGATTATGGAACAAGGTTCCGTCAAAAAAATATAACCTACCTTTTTCTACAGGTGCAGATATATAATCATCTTTATGTGCCATTAATAAATCACTATAGGGTGAGCCACATGACGGAACTTCCAAATATAAAGTCATACTATAATGAGAGTCTACTTGTTTGTCAATACGTGGGTCATTTATATTCTTTCTATGTGCGTGCCAGTAAGGACGGTGTTCATCATTAGAAGCAATAACCCAAGCCTCAGAATTAACTAATTTTAAACTTTTACCTTGTGCACTCCTTAAAGTACGAGAGAAGGTTAATCCAAAATTATATGCGTCTTGGAAGAAATGTGGTAAATCACTTGGGTCTAAACTAACGTGAACTCCCGGTCCTTGGTTTTCCAAATTACCCTCATCATCATAGTTAATCCCTAAAAGGTTATCAGACCATAATTCATCTACTAACTCCTTACTGTCTAAATTTTTTACATATTCGACCTCACTGGAGTAGACATAATGGTCTCCAACTTTTATCTTTTCAATATTAGGTGTTATCATTTTTAAACTCTTTGTAATAAAGTTTAATAAAACTTTGGACGAAGTAAAAATTATATCTTATATTTGTATTAAATAAAAACAGAAAATATGGATTACGGAAAAGATTTTCGAAAGTACGCAATGAGTGATTTTAATATGACCTCATCACAAATGGACTATGCTGGTCAACAAATTGAATCATCATTAACCCCTTACATTTTAGAGGAACGTGAAATGAGAGTAACTCAGATGGATATCTTCTCTCGTTTGATGAGAGACAGATTGTTATGGGTCGCAGGTCCTGTAAATGACCATATGTCTACAATGGTTCAAGCACAACTTATGTATTTGGACTCTGTGGATAATATGCCAATTACAATGCACGTGGACTCACCAGGTGGGTCAGTAAAGTCAGGTCTTTCAATGGTGGATGTGATGCATTACATCAAATCTGATATTGCCACGGTTAACACTGGTATTGCAGCATCGATGGGTTCAGTTCTATTAGGTGCAGGTACCAAAGGGATGCGTTCATCTCTTCGTTACTCTCGCACGATGCTTCACCAATCATCAGGAGGTGCCATGGGTAACATCCAAGATGCCGAAATCACTATGAACGAATGGAAAAAGTTGAATGATATTCTATTTGGACTATTGGGTGAGTTTTGTGGTAAGGACCCTGAGCAAGTTAAGCAAGACGCATCTCGCGATTTATGGTTGTCTTCTCAAGAAGCTTTGGATTATGGTATTATTGATGAAATCATCACCACTAAAAAGTAATATACCTTAATATTACTTCCTGAAACCCCACCATTATTGGTGGGGTTTTTTGATTAAAAAAGAAATACGAAAACAATAAATCTATATTACGGTTATATTTATTATATATAAATTGTAATACATGGATTGGGTAAATATCGCCGAGTTATTAATAACGTCACTAACCTCTATTGTTGTTGCGTTAGTAGGTGCTGGATTTTTTAGAAGAATGTCTGACAAAAAAGTTAAAAACAAGTCAAGAGAATCTTTAATGCAACAAATCAAGAACGATGAAATAGTTCACTTATCCATTCGTGAGATAAGAAGAAGATATAACGCCGACAGAGTATATATATGGCAATTCCACAATGGTGGAAGTTTCTATACCAACGCACCAATGCAAAAAGTTTCAGTAACCTACGAAAGAAACTCAGATGGATTGGAAAGAAAAGCTGAGAAAAATCAAAATCATTTAGTTTCCCATTTCACATCTTTTATTAAAACTGTTTTGGATAATAGAATGTTTTATTCAGATGTGAACAATATGGAGGATTTAGGTTTAAGGTCCTTATCACTTTCTCAGGGTATTAAATCACATACATCGGTCCCAATCTTCGACCGAGATAAAAATTTAGTCGCAATCTTATCATTAGAGTGGGTGTTTTCAGAGATACCTTCAGAATATTTAAGAAAAGATATGGAGTTCACTCAAGACTTTAGAGATGAACTATCGAGAGACTCTGACACATTAGACATATATTTATAGTATGGTTAAGAAATACAAAAATTTAATTTACTCATTTATTTATATATTCGCATTAGTGATTATTAACACTGTTAAAGGGGGTATAATAGTGGAATGTGGACATAACATTCAATTTTGGATTGCCGAATCAATTTCTTTACTTATAATGAGTTCTCTTTTATATTTCCTTTATAATACAATTAATGAAGGTAAATGTACCACAGTAAAAAGAGAAACAAAAGATGAAGTTCACGATTAACACAGAAAATAACAAAATTTTATTTCACGAGCCGTTCACTATTGAAGATTTACAACATGTCCTCTCACTTATCAATATTGATGGTATAGAAGAATGGAAAGTGGATATATCTGATGACTACTTTGGTCATAGAGCACCTATTACATATACACAACAAACAAGCCCCGATTTTACTGACAATACGGGTACATTTAGTATTAATGGGAATACTATGACAACTACAGGTGAAATAAGTTTTAATAATACTAAAAATACTACAGCCATTAATTATTTAGACACTATTTATAACTAAAAATAACTCATCATGTTTAAGAGAATATCATCATTTTTAAAAAATTTGTTCAATAATGGAACAACTAAATCTGAAGTTAAAAAAACTTCAATAGATTTTAATACAAAACCACAAGATAAAACTTGGAAAGATAAACAAGACAAAAAATTAGAGGACCTAGAAAAACGTCTTGAGGATACAATTGTTAAAAATAACGACCCGTCTCCAACACCTCAACATAAAGACCCTGTATCTCCATTTGACTTCACACAGTTTAATGATTTAATTTTATTATTAGAAGGTAGAGGATTTAATCAAGAGGCTAAAGGTCTTTATAGATTGGAAAGAAAAGGTTTTTCTATTGAAGTAAATTTAGTTGACTGTAATATCTATAAGGTTATGGGTTTAACTAATATTTCGGCCTCTTTCAAACCTGAAGAATCAGTAGGTAAGGTTGAAAAGTTTTTAAATAAACACCTAAGATAATAGTATTTAAAAATACTTAATTTAAATAATTCGGTAGTCTCTTCCTGAGCTACCGATTTTTTTTATCTCCATACTTTTCTTGATTTTCATTGGTATATTAAAATTTATACTCGTGACTGAACTTCTACCTTCTTCGGGGTCGTCCAAAACATCAGAAAAGTAATCCATCCTCATACCGTCTTTCATACTTTTATATAGCCATAAGTCTCCAAGATTGGACACATCACTCTCCTCATAGAAGTCTATATTTTGAATGTCACCATTTATTTTGGATTTGTAAATTTTATATAAATTATCATTCGTAAAAAACCAAATGGATTCATCAAATTCAACGTACTCGTATCCTGATATTACCTCACCATCAACACATTCATCACATCTTATGTCGCCATCACCGTAACATTCGTCACATTCGACCTTTCCTGAACCGTGACACGTACCACATTCATCATCTTCATCACTACCCCCATAAGATTCGTCCTCACCTG
>Ga0209532_1003038_pt1 | contig 11383 bp, 19 predicted proteins | sample COG_02_FD_184746 | JGI IMG/M metagenome (GOLD analysis project Ga0209532, IMG submission 184746) | Pelagic Microbial community sample from North Sea - COGITO 998_met_02 (SPAdes) (version 2) | ecosystem: Environmental > Aquatic > Marine > Neritic zone/Coastal water | place: Helgoland, sampling... | reverse complement strand
TTAACTATAACGGAGATTTAACAAACAATGCAATAAGGTTTGATGTGTTTCAAGACGGCTCAGACACTAGAGTAGATGACTTTGAGGCTAACTTAATAGACAACGGATACTATCAATTAATTGACCTGTCTGTAGCGTTAGACTTAGCAGGGCTTGAAGATGAGACTCAATACAATATAACAGGCGTAGACACGGCAGACAATGATAGAGTGGTTTACAGAGGTAAATTTCAAACAACAAGTAAAGACCTAAATAACCTATCTGTTAACGAAGGCCAATATATTAAAAAAACCACAGCAACTAACTATACAATATTAGACTAATGAACTATACTATAACCAATTTAAGTGCTTACGAAATGCCTAAGGCTATTGAAGATAAGCTAAAGGACTACGTAGCCTATGGAGAAGATAACGATTACTTCAATTTTCTTATACAGCAATACTTACAGAGTGCAACTAACAATGCGGCTATAAAGTCTATTTCTGACTTAATCTACGGACAAGGTCTTTGTATTGATGGTCTAGAGAAGGACAGCGCACAAGTTAAGGAGCTAAGAAAGTTAATCAATCACAGAGACTTAAAGAAGGTTATACTAGAGCGTAAGATGTTAGGAATGGCAGCTATGCAGGTTATATATAGTAAAGCAGGAAACAATAGAAAAGTAGTAGGCATAAAACATTTTCCTATACACACTTTAAGACCTGAGAAAATGAACGCTGAGGGGGTTATAGAAAACTATTACTACCATCCTAATTGGGTTGATAAAAGACCTTCAGATACACTTAAAAAAATACCTACATTCGGTAACTCAAAAGAGGCTATTGAATTATTTATATTAAAACCATACATCTCAGGTTACTCATATTTTAGCCCTGTAGGATATAGCGGTGCTTTACCTTATTGTGAGCTAGAGAATGAAATCTCAGACTACTTACTTAATGAAGCTAAGAACTCATTTAGCGGTACAAAGGTTATTAACTTCAACAATGGAGTACCTTCAGCTACAGAGCGTTCAGCTATCTCTAATGACGTTAAGCAGAAGCTTACAGGTTCTAAAGGTCAAAAGGTAATTGTAGCTTTTAATGAAAATTCAGACAGCAAAGCAACAGTAGAAGACATCTCTTTAAATGATGCACCTGCTCACTATGAGTATTTAGCAAATGAGGCAATGCACAAAATCCTAGTAGGCCACAGAGTAACTAGCCCTATGCTATTAGGAATCAAAGACGGAGGTAATGGCCTTGCAAGTAACTCAGATGAGATTATGGTAGCTTCTCAGCTATTTAACTCTACGGTTATAGCTAACTTTCAAGACGAAATTTTAGATGCCTTAGAAGAGGTCTTAGAGCTTAATGGAGAAGTGCCTGAGTTATACTTTATTACATCACAGCCTATTGAATTTACAGAAGAAAACCAAGAGGATACGGGAGAGGGCTACGAGGTAGAAGACAAGAAGGTAGACAAAGTAGAAGATAAAGACGAGAAGGATAATAAAGTAGACCAAAATTTAAGTTCAGCTATTGAAGTAGCTATGAGTGCTTACCTAAAGACTAGAGATTAATGTGTACGTTTGAAGAGCAACAAGCCGAGACTTTGCTATACCTAAACAAGGTAGGCGAAGTTATGCCTGAAGGTTGGGTGTGTATTGATGCACGTATAGACGAAGGGGAGACAGAAGACGAAGACTTTGAGACTATGTTAAATGCTACTTTAAATGTGGCCCTTAGTTTTGCACCTGCGGACAATAGAGCAAAGGATAGCAAACAGGATAACAAGTTTGTGAAAGTTCGCTACGCTTATGTACAAGGTTCAAAGAAGCACGGCAAAAGTAGTAACGGCAAAAAGATGCGCCCCTTCTGTAGAGCTATGGAGTCAGCCTCTAGATTATATAGAAAAGAAGACATTATTAAAATGCAGTCAGATGGTGTTAATTCAGTACTAGGTCACAACAAACAAGCTTATAGTATTTGGAAACATAAAGGAGGGGTTAACTGTCATCATAAATTTGAAAGACGCATATACATAAAGAAGACTAAAAGTGACGGAACACCTTGGGGAGGTGGTGCAATGAATGGAGTAAAAAAGAGTACAATAGCACAAGCTAAGAAAAAACATTTTAACCCTAAGAGTGGACGTTACAGAAATGATAGGAGAGTAGCTGAGGCTCAGATAGATAGAGCAGATAAAGGCCACCATCCTTCATATAAACCAAAAGGCAAAAAAAGAAAATAAAATGAAAGCATTATTTATTAGTAGAGACGACCTAGTAAGGTATACGCCAATATCAGGAAACCTAGATTTTGACAGAGTAGTACAATACATTGAGATTGCTCAAGACATTCACGTGCACGAGTTGTTAGGAACTAACTTGTACGAATCTTTGCAAGCTTATGTAATAGAGAACGGAGCTAACAGGCCTGTTCTTAACGACGGCTATGAAGTGTTACTTGTTAAGCACATTAAACCTATGCTTTCACAATACGCATTACTAGAGTTCTTACCATTTAGTCAATTTAGCATTAACAACAAAGGTGTATTTAAACACACTAGCGAAGCCGCTGAGACGTTAACTAAAGCAGACCTTAATATGATGGTGGAGGCTACGAGAGATACAGCACAGCATTACGCTAATAGAATGGTGGATTATCTTTGTAACTACCCGTCTTTATTCCCTGAGTATTTAACAAACTCAAAAGACCAACTAAGCCCTAGTAGAGATACCAATTTCGGAGGTTGGGAAATTTAAAACTATGAATTATTTATTAACTACCCCCGCAAAAAGGAAGGTGCATTTTGATTAATATGATTAAGTTGATTGCAGACTATGGTACTTATGGGCTTTGGATACTAAGCACAAGGGAAGCTGTATTAGAATACGTTGACAATGGAGATTTTAACCTAAGTTCTATGAGCTTTTTAATTTCCATCGCGGGTTTGATTTGGACTGTAGTTAAGATTGTTAATTCAGTCTTAGACGGTAGAGTAAACAGAGAGCAAACTAGGCTAGAAAATGAGAGACTAATAAGAGAAATCTATGAACTAGAAGACTACACTAAGACAGAGTGGCACGAAGCAGAAGAGTATAGAAATGAGAGACATCAATAAAATTATAATACATTGCACAGCTACTCCTGAAGGTAGAGATGTATCTGTGGACACTATAAGACAATGGCACTTAGATAGGGGTTGGTCAGATATAGGCTATCACTATATAATAGACCTTAAAGGGAACCTACACGAAGGCAGACCCGTTGAAAGACAAGGTGCACACGTAAGAGGGTATAACAAAGGCTCTATAGGAATTACATACGTAGGCGGTGTTGACTCTAATATGAAACCTAAGGATACAAGGACAGACAACCAAAAAGGTTGCTTAGAAGCTCTTATAATGGATTTGATGGATATGTACCCAAGCAGCACAATACACGGACATAACGAATTCAGCTCTAAGGCCTGCCCTAGCTTTGACGTACAAAAAGAATATATAGATATAATAAACTACTTTAAAGATTGTGAGTAAGCTAAGAGAGATTTTAATAATACTTTCATTTATTGGAGGTGCTACAATTAGAGAAGACTCCACTAAGCACCCTAAAGCTCTTATGCTTATAAACAGACTTTTAACTATAACACTAATACTATGGATAATAGCAACCCGAAATTAAAAAAGAACGGAGGAGAAGGAACTAACGTAGGCAATGCACTTAGGTGGCTTGTGAAGCAAGGTAAGGTTATCGCTCCTGAGCTTTTGGAGGCTGCAGGTGGTATAACAGGTATAAAACAATTAAGCGCCTTAGGAGACGTTATACGAGCTGATAAGACACTAAGCCAACCTGACAAAGATATACTACTTCAAGAGATGGAAAATGATATGATTGAGATGGTTGAGGTTACTAAGCGTTTACAAGTAGATAGTGAGCACGCTATTACTAGAATGATACGTCCTGTATCTTATGCGGCTATGTTTATCTTATTTATGTCAGTAGTATTGTTAGATGGTAACTTAGGGGCTTTCACAATAGATAAAGCATACGTTCCTGTGATACAATCTTTATTCGGTACTATGACTATATTTTACTTTGGTAGTAGAGGCATAGAGAAGGTTATGAAAACTATGAAGCGCAATTAAATTGTTTTTAAATAAATACCTATACACTTAAAAGATTAGAAGGATACAACGCAGGTTTTAGTAGGGTTTTTCCTGCGTCCTTCTCTTATTATGGCTAAAAAGAAGACTTTAAAATACTGGAAAACTAAGATAGACAAGCCGTTTCATGAGTATATACGTAGATTAAACGTGAACTCTGAGGGATATGGTACTTGTATTTCGTGCGATAAAGGTATTCACTTTTCAGAATCTGACGCTGGCCACTTTATATCTAGAGGCAAATTAGCTACTAGATGGGACGAAAGGAACGTAAATCTACAGTGTCGTAAGTGTAACCGCTTCGAATATGGTCGTCAATTTGAGTACAGTTTAAAAATAGGTACTGAGTTAGCTGAGCAATTACTACAAGATTCAAGGCAGATATTTAAAATCTCAGAGCCAGAGTATCAAGAAATCTTCGAAAAATATAGAGATAAGTTAAAGGAAATCAAGACCTTACAGAACTTTTAGGTCACAAAAAGAAATTAAATTGTTTTTAATACGTATAAGGAGAGATACATAAGGTAACATACAATACCCAAAGCATTTAAAAGCTACCGCAATAAACCTTTGTCTCTCCAAGTCAAAACTTATACAACGGTAGTTTTTTTTATTCCTACGTTTCCCTGTGGGTTAGAATGCATAAACACGTTAGAGTGCTGGTAAGTGGGTAAATCAGAGGTCTTTCCTTGTTACTGTCATATGAGTAACCGATTGAAGAAGTTTAGCCGAATATCTAATATAAGAGAATCTTTTTTTTTGCTCATATCCTGAGCTTTATTAGAAGAGATATGCGCAATAAGTAACCAACTAACCACATACTATCTACTAAAATTACTTCTACTAAAGTTACTCTCTAAGCAAGTTACTCTCTAAGCAAGTTACTTTGATAGCAAGTTACTTCTACTAAAGTTACTGGCTATATATAAAATAAATACTAAAAAGCTTTTTTATATCAATAATTTTACGTATACTTGCAGTATATATAAATAAACACCTAAATAAATAATCCTATGAACAAGTACTATCAAACATTAAACAACATCCTTACTCAAGGTAAAACACAGCAAAACAAGAAAGGTAATATACAATACCTAATCAACGAATCTTTAAGTATGAACGTTGAAGACCTAGAAGCAATCTTTTCTGAGCACAAAGTAGCTCGTAAACTATTAGCTAAAGAATTAGATATATATATGACAGGTGAAACATCAGTTGACGTATATAATAAAGCAGGCATAAAATGGTGGGATTACTGCGCACCAACTTTAGTTAATTCTTATCCTACATACTTTGCTAAGTTACCAGGCTTAATAGCAAAAATTAATAAAGAAAAACGTAGCTCTAAAAACTATGTACTATTCATAGGCGCAACTGGTGTTGAAACTAATCAGCTACCTTGCTTGTCTCTAATGCAATTTCAAATATCAGAGGGCGAATTATATATCACAGTATTCCAAAGGTCAGCAGATAGCTCCTTAGGTCTTCCTAGCGACATCTACCAAACTACTTTGATTGCAGATATGATTGATATACCTTTAGCTAATATAACTTACTTTATTGGTAACGCACATATCTACGAAAATAATATTGAACCAACCAAAGAATTACTAAACGGCAATCCTGCCAAATTTAATCTAAACGTATAATGAAAAAAGAACAGCTAAAAGAAAGAGCGAGCAATAAAATAGAAGCAAAACTATTCTACGCTTTAAAAGAGGTACAGGAACTACAGATGATGGAAGAAGGCATAATCAATAAGTTTGGTGTGCCTCACGAGACCGTATTGAGAATGCTTGAAGCAGCCTTAATGGAATTAGATACTTTATTATATATTGAAAATTTGATAAATGAAGATTCTTAAGCCTAAGGATAAATGCTCGAAGCATAAGAGAGGCGGTACTATATGGTACAGGGAAACAGGCGAGCTAATATGTATGAGGTGCGGTGAAATTGTAATTAAAGGAATTAAACGTAAACGCTAAAGTTATGCTAAAATTATAATAAAGCTTTTTTTAAGTCTAAATAGGTTGTATCTTTGTACCAAGCAATAACGCTTATAACATTAAAACAAACATTATGACTTACGAACTTACAACTAAATTCATTGCAACTTTAACAGACCAATTACAAAACACGTTTATGCCTAAACAAGTTGCCTTGTTAGTACAAAAAGAAATAGACAGATTAGAATTAACATTACAAGCTATATAACTAAATTTAAAACTATGAGTAAAAGAACAAAAGTAAAAGTAAGAAGAGCATTAAGAACTATTAACAAGACAATAACTGAACTAGGAGCAGGCGCAGGACACGCTCTAAGAAACTAAAAATTAATTAAACCCTTAAAACTAAAAATTATGAAAAAAGTATTAATTACATTGACAGCAGTATTAACATTAATGAGCTGTTCAAAAGAAGAAATGACAGAGACGCAAGAAGTAAACTTCAATTTCACTCAAGCCTTTACAGGGGAGTACCTAAATAGCGAGACGTTTATTGACGGGGAGCTTTCAGACACTTGTAACACCACTTGGAGCTTTACGGCTACTTCAGTATTTGTAAAGAGAGTAGAGAGCTGTGACGAAGACGCACAGGGTCAAACGTTACCTTTTACATTTGATGACACAACCTTATATATAGGACAGCCAACAAATACAGGTATAGTATTAATTGAGTACCCTTACACAGAAGACGCAGACGGAAACTTAACACTTACATTACTAACAGGAGACTTTACAATAACTTATAAATTAACACGCTAAAAGCTTTTATATGTCGTTTGTTTTACGTATATTGCATAGATAATTAAACCCTTAAATACATAAATATGATAGAAAAACTAGTAAAAATTCAAAATGAGCTTAAAGCACCTAAGAGCCAATACAACTCTTTCGGTAAATACAACTACCGTAATGCCGAAGATATATTTGAAGCAGCTAAGCCAATATGCTTTAAACACGGTCTATTCCTTAGCACTTCGGATGAGGTTATAGAAGTAGCAGGCAACCTCTTTATAGAGTGCACCGCAACTATCACTGATGGAGAAAAAAGCTTTTCAGTTAAAGCTCAAGCGGGTCTAGATTTAAACCGTAAAGGTATGGATAAAGCACAAGCAAGTGGAGCATCAAGCTCATACTCTCGCAAGTACGCTTTAGGAGGCCTATTCTTATTAGATGATACCAAAGATGCAGATGCAACCAACACTCACGGCAAAGCTCCTCAGAAAGCCCCCGTGTCAGCGCCTACACCTCGATTGCCTTTAAAAATGAATTCAGAAGCATTCTTAAAAGCTATCCAGGCAGTAACTAATAAGACCGTAACTATAGAAGCTATAGAGGCAAAGTATAGTCTTGAGCCCGCGGTAAGAGTTGCCTTAGAAAAAGCCTTAGAAGCTGAGTAGTAAAATAAATTAAAAATAAAGAGTAAAAAGCTTTCATATGTTAAATAAATTGCGTATGTTTGCACAGGCAATATTGCCACAATTAAATCCTAATAAAAGCCTTTAAGAGAGGCGCAAAAATTATGAGTTCAATTATATCAGTAGGAATCAACAAAAACAAGATTCAATTCAATGAAGCCGGATGGGCAAATGTAACAGTGTTTTTAAATGACGAAACCAATGTGTACGGTCAAAATGCTTCAGCAGCAATGGACCAGACTAAAGAACAGCGGGAGGCTAAAGAGGCTAAACAGTATATTGGTAATGGTAAAGTTGTTTGGACAGATGGTACTATCACGGTAGCAGAGCGGGTTGAGCAAGGAGTAGAGGCTAAAGAGCAATCGATGGCTGGGCGTGAAAAGCCAGACCTACCGTTCTAAAGGTTAGTTTTTTATGGGGAGCTTAATACTAGGCTCCCCTTTATTATTAACCCTTTAACCTAAAAAAAAATGCTTACAGATTTTCAATTTATTAAAGACCGGTTGTACGATGTAAAGTATGACCGTATAGAGCAAGGTATGGGACTGGGTGTTGACGAAGTAGACCAATTCTTAAGATACAAGAAAGGAGCTTTTAACCTTTGTATAGGACACGCTAATACAGGTAAGACTACAGTAATCTTATACTTGATGATGGCTTACTCTTTGAAACACGACCTTAAATGGCTAGTATTCAGTTCTGAGAACACTGACTATAGTATAGCCAGAAAACTATTAGAGTTTAAAACTGGACAACCAATTCAGAAGATACCTGATGCTCAAATAGAGACCGAGATGGAGTGGATTAATGACCACTTCAAGCAAGTCAAAGTAGATAAACTATATAACGTTAGAACACTCCTAGATGAGGCCAAACAAATCCTTGACGTATGGCAGTTTGATGGTATGCTAATAGACCCTTATAATTCCTTAACTAAAGACGCAGCTTTAATGCGCTCAGTTGGAGGAGGACACGAGTATGACTACCAAGTAGCTTCGGAAATGAGACTATTTTGCAAGAACAACAATGTAACTATATGGCTTAACGCTCACGCAGTAACAGAAGCTTTAAGAAAGAAGCACCCACACGGTCACGAGTTTGAGGGATTACCACAGCCTTGTAGTATGGCAGATGTTGAAGGAGGAGGTAAATGGGGTAACAGAGCTGATGACGTTATATCAATACACAGATATACACAACACTCTACTAGATGGATGGTTTCCGATATTCACGTAGTAAAAGTTAAAGAGACTGAAACAGGAGGAAGACCAACAAGTATGGACACTCCAATAAGTCTTAGAATGCAACCGGGAAATGTTGCTTTCACAATAGCCGGTAAAGACGTCATAGACCATTCAAAAGTAGCAACCCTAGAAGTACCTAATGTATCACCTGAAATAGCTTTTTAATATGAAAAATAAAAACAGAGCTTTATTAATGCTCACAGAACACCACCAAGAGTACATCAAAATGGCTAAAGCAATTGCCGGCAATAGTAATGAGGTTTTCAATTATGCAGAAGATTTTGTGCAAGAAGCTTATTTAAAGTTAGCTAAATATGATGATTTATTTGATAAGATAGTAAATAAGAACGGTAAAGTTTCTAAAGGATATATGTTCTTTTGCTTACGTTCCATAATACTAAACCACTTAAAAAAGAAATCTAATCTAAAGTATAATTACTTAGGTAGTCAATACGATTTTGAAGAGAAGTACAATCATATAGATGAGGGCTTAGACCAAGAAAAGCTGGGAATAGAGGCTTTAGAAACTAAGATGTACCGAGTGTTAAAAGAAGAGGCAAAATGGTTTGATTATGAACTATTTAAGACCTACATAACAACAGGCAAGAGTTTCAGGACACTAGCGGAGGAATCTAAGATAGGTATAAGAACTATCTACCTTAGTATTAAGCGGTCTAAAGTTATTATAGCCGAAAAGCTATTTGAAGACTATCAAGACTTTGTGAATGAAGATTATGATTTAATTTAAAATAAAGAGTAAAAAGCTTTTATATGTCGATTATTTTACATATATTGCAGTATTAATAATTAAACCCTTAAAAAATGGATATTAACGAAAGAGTATTTGAATTACACAGCGAAGGTTTCAAAGCAGGTAAGATAGCTCAGAAACTTAGAATTAAAAAAGCAGCAGTATTAGACATCCTAGGAGAAGCTGGCAAAGAAGGCTTAGGAGACATTGTAACTAAGTTTACAGAGGTCACCGGTATTAAGGCAGCAGTAGAAGCTATAGCAGATGATTGTGGCTGTAAGGCGCGCGCTGAGAAGCTTAATGACTTGTTTCCTAATAGAAGACTTAATGATTTGCTTACAGACCAATTTGACTATCTAAAAGCATTCTTTGAGCCTAAAAGACCTACTAGCGTAAGCTCTCCGCAACAAAAGAAACTTATAGAGATATACAATCACGTATTTAAATCTAAGCGTAAGGTTTCCAACTGTGGTCCTTGTATCTTAGGAATGATTAACGAACTACAAAAGGTATATGACAGAGCTAACGAGTAATAAGTTAAGAAAGATGAACATATCTACGCTAACTAATTTAGCTGACCAACTAGCTACAAAGCTACAATGGTTACATAGCGTAGGTAAAGACGAAGAAGAGCCCGAGCAGTATAAGAGGTTGGCGTCAGAACTCTTACACGTAGCGAACATCATTGAAGCAAAAGAAATAGAAAAATCTAAGAAGCCTAAAATTAACTACGGTAATTAACAATATAAAAAATCCTAATTATGAGTAAAAAGAAAAGTAAAAACAAAGACGTTAGACCAAGACTACAAGGAGCAAAGCTAGCCTCTTTTGAGTTCTTTAATAACAAAGAATCTAGAGTACTAGTGATAGGAGACTTACACGCGCCATTTGACCTAGACAGCTACTTTGACCACTGCGTTGAAGTATATGAAAGATATAACTGTAATAGAGTTGTATTTATTGGAGACGTAATAGACAATCACTATAGTAGCTACCACGAGACAGACGCTGACGGTATGGGTGGAGGTCAAGAACTAGAGTTAGCTATCCAGAGATTACAGAGGTACTACCACAGATGGCCTGACGCTCACGTTACTGTAGGTAATCACGACAGAATCATTATGCGTAAAGCTCAATCAAGTGGAGTGCCTTCTGCATGGGTTAAGGACTACAAAGAAGTGTTGCGTACTCCAAATTGGAAGTTTGTTACTGACGTAGAAATAGATGGCGTTCTATATATCCACGGAGAAGCGGGCACAGCTAAAACTAAAGCACGCTCAGATATGAGAAGCACCGTTCAGGGTCATTTACATACTCAGGCGTATACTGAATATTTTGTGGGCGCTAACTCTAGAGTATTTGGATGTCAGGTAGGATGCGGTATTGATGCTAAGAGCTACGCTATGGCTTATATGAAGGTAGGTAAGAAGCCTGCTATTGGATGCGCAGTAGTGTTAGGAGGTAAAACAGCTGTTAACGAATTAATGGTCTTATAATGTTAGAGTATAAAAAGAATTGCACAGGCGTTTGCGAGGACTGCGCCTGTGATATGCTAGAGAATCCACCATTTGGTAATCAAGACACAGCAAAAGACCGTAAAAGCTTTCCAGTATATTCCGGCTTATTAACTTATTTCCCGGATGCTATAATGGAAGTAGCTAATTGCTCATTAGTAGGCAATAGGCAACACCACAAGGACAAACCATTGCACTGGGATAAGAACGTAAGCAGTGACGATTTAGATGCTCTTACACGTCACCTAATAGACCACCATAGAACTCCTATAGATGATGATGGAGTAAGGCACTTAGCAAAAG
>Ga0209532_1003037_pt1 | contig 11383 bp, 13 predicted proteins | sample COG_02_FD_184746 | JGI IMG/M metagenome (GOLD analysis project Ga0209532, IMG submission 184746) | Pelagic Microbial community sample from North Sea - COGITO 998_met_02 (SPAdes) (version 2) | ecosystem: Environmental > Aquatic > Marine > Neritic zone/Coastal water | place: Helgoland, sampling... | reverse complement strand
AAAGAATAAACCAATTCCAAGTATGAATAATAAGGGCATTTTGATTGATTTTGTTTTCATAATTTCTATTTATTTAAACTTCACAATGTTTTAACGTTATTGTTGGGTTTTTATTGTTGCCAACGTCTCCGTATATGAAACGTAGCGTGTAAAAAGACGCTATCGTTTCGGATTATACACGAGCCGAATTTTTAAATTTTTCTTTTTATCTTTATTTTACTAAAAGCCAAATTTAAAAATTTGGCGATCTTTTCAAATACACAAAAACCTCTCGGAAAGCCTGTAATAGCTATGTTTTATATACACTGTTAGGCACAGTTTTTTAATTTATTTTTAATGAAGTCATACTTAAAGAACCTGCAAGTAATTTATCATTAAAAAGTTGAATTTCTTCACCCTTGTGTTGCAATCCTAATGTGTAAATTAAAGGCAAATAATGGTCTGGTGAAGGAATGGCCAATTGAAATGCTTTTGATTGTTTTTTATAATCGATTAAAGGTTTATAATCTCCATTAATCAAATGATTATTAATTGTTGCTTGTGCTTCAATTGCCCAATCGTATCCGTAATTATCCTTATCAAAGTTTTTAAAATCTACTAATCCTAAATTGTGGATAATATTTCCGCTTCCAATAATCAAAATACCTTTATCTCTCAAAGAATTTAATTGTTTTGCTAATTCAAAGTGATAGTTTGTATCTTTGGTATAGTCTATACTTAATTGAATTACTGGAACATCTGCTTTTGGAAATAAATGTTTTAATACTGTCCAAGTTCCGTGATCTAATCCCCATTTTTCATCTAACTCAACAAGTGTTGGATGTAATATTTTTTTTGTTTCTTTTGCTAATTTTGGATTTCCTTTTGCAGGATATTGTTGTTCGTATAATTCTTGTGGAAAACCTCCAAAATCGTGAATTGTTTTAGGAATTTCCATTGCCGTAACTTTTGTTCCCTTTGTAAACCAATGTGCTGATATACATATAATAGCATTTGGTTTTGGTAGTGTTTTTGAAATATTTTTAAATCCTTTAGTGAATTGATTATCTTCAATACCATTCATAGGGCTTCCGTGTCCTAAAAAGAGAATAGGCATTCTTTGTGAAAGTGGAAATGTTTCAGAAATTTTCTTTAAATTATTTAATGTGTTCATACCTAAACCTATAGAAGTTAATCCTAATAATTGTAAAAATTGTAAACGTTGCATATTAATATTGTATAATACCTAATTAAGTGAAGTCGAGAAGTTGTTATTCAAAATTATGATTACACTTAATTAGGTACTGTAAAACTATTTTTAGAATTCTAAATCGGCAACCAAATCAAACTCATCATAAATGGCTTTGTCTTTTAAACCATCAAAAAAACTTGTAGAACCGTATTTTACATCATATTTTGTTCTGTCAATCTTTAACGATGTTGTTGCTTTGCTACCATAAATGGAAATTTCAAAAGTTACAGGATTTGTTTTTCCTTTAATGGTTAAATCTCCAGTAACATTGTATGAATTTTTCCCTTTGACTTTTACATCTGTAAAAATTAAAGTTGCTGTTGGAAATTTTTCAACACCAAAAAAATCATCAGATTTTAAATGACCTTCTAATTTACCTTTATATTCTCCAGTTAAGTCTGTTGACACAAGAGTTGTCATATCAATACTACATTCTCCTCCTGTTAATTTTCCATCATTAAACGATAAAGAGCCTGATTTTATATTGATAGTTCCTTCGTGAGAACCTGTTACTTTGTAGCCTTTCCAAACTACTTTACTATTTTTTATTTTAATGTCTTTTTTTTCTGTTTCCATAGTTGTAAATGATAATGTTACTATTGCAATTATTGCAAACGTTACTGTTTTAATTGAGTTTTTCATTGTTTTTGTGTTTTAGTTATTCATTTATTTAATTTCTATTATAAATTGTTCTTTTAGTGTGCGTACTTTTTTCATATTTACCAACCAATCATTTGCTTCATCTCTATATCCTAAAGCTAATAAAGCCACACTTTTAAGCCCTAATTGGTTCAACCCTAATAATTCATCTAATAGTGGTGGTACAAAGCCTTCCATTGGTGTGGCATCTACTTTTTGTTCTGCTGCTGCTGTCATTGCAATCCCTAAAGAAATATACGCTTGTTTTGCTGTGTGGTTTGCGTGCCATTCTTGACCAAGAGGTTCGTACATACCCCAGATTTGTTTTTTGTAAGCATCCATAGTATCGGCTGGAAGCCCTCTTTCTTCTAGTGTTTTGTTAAATACGGTTTCTATTTTTTTTAAAGTATAACTTTCCCAAGCAGCAAAAACGATAAGGTGTGATGCATCTACAATTTGACTTTGATCAAAAGCGATAGGTTTTATTTTTTCTTTTAGTTCTTTGTTAGATATTACAAATAGTTGATATGGTTGTAATCCGGAAGATGAAGGTGATAATCTTGCAGCTTCTAATATGTATTCTAATTTTTCTTGAGGAACAATATTTCCGTTCATTTTTTTTGTAGCATAACGCCAATTAAGGGTGTCTAATAAACTCATTTTATTTGTTTTTAAAATTATAAGCCAAAAATACATATATTTGCTATATAAAAGTAATCGATATACTTTAAGTAATTAGTATACTTTAGTATATTACTAATAAAAAGAAATGGATACAGAAACTCAAATAGAAGAAATTAAAAAATGTTCAGTTCAATATATATTAGCACTTAATGACGCATTGAATGTTATAAACGGAAAATGGAAAACACCTATTATTGGAAGTTTATTGTTTGGCAAAAAACGTTTTAAAGAATTAGAACGAAATATTGATAAAATTTCGCCAAGAATGTTATCTAAAGAACTAAAAGATTTAGAGGTGAATGGTATAGTAAAACGTACAGTTTATGATACAACTCCTGTTACAGTTGAATACGAATTAACAGAGTCTGGAAAAACATTTCAATGCGTTTTAGATATTATGGTAAAATGGGCTGTGGAACATAGAGAACGTACTTTCTCTAAATAATTTTCGGCTATTTCTTTTATTCAAGTTCGTGAGTACGTATGATTTTTGTCTAAATTGTGCCTAACGGTCAAGTATAAGAGCAGTAGCGGATTTCAAGGCGATTACCTGTCCGCCACCACCAAAGTTTATTAAATGCAAAGCAGGCAAATTTACCACTTTTCCCGCTATTGCTCTTATACAATGTTGTAAGCAGTGGTTCTTTCTTCGGTCGAGTTAATTCAATGTCAGTGAATGGTTTTAGCTTCTTAGTCAACTTGTTTTCGTCAGTCGGTTTGCGTGTCGGCAGATTTAATTTTTGCGAAGCAGGGGAGATTTTTTTGTTTTTCTTTTTGGGAGGGCAAAGCAAGCTCTTTTGCAAACTTTGGTCTGCGTGGTGGCATTGAGCGGTTTGCAAATGTGCTTGCTTTAGGGTTGGGTTCATAGTTGATATTTGTATAATTCTGCCACTACTTTGTTGTATTCCATTTCTGTTTTTAGATAGTTTTTCAACGCCTCATAATAATAGGTCATTTCCATAAAATATTCGATGGTAGATATTTGTCCTAATGAAAGAGATTTATCTAAAAGTTCAACATTGTTCAATGAGGAAAATAATGTTTGGTATTCATCCAACGTGATTTTTAAGTTGGTCATTCGCTCATATTTCTGCTTGATGTCATAATAATGTTCGTTAATATGGTCTTGCAGGTTAGCTTCATTCAGTATTAACTCCGCTTGTTGTGTCTTTACTGTATTTTTGTTTTCCCAAAGTGGTATTGTTAGACCAAGATGTACACCATTAAATTGTTGACCTAAAATTGTCTGATAACGATAACCGGCATCAAATTTCGGTAGCGTAAGCGATTTTGATAAATTAACTTCATTCTGACCAATTACTTTTTCTTGTTCTAAATATTTCCGCACAGGGTCTTTGGCTTCTATTTCTTGTTCTAAAGTTTCAAAATCAGGAATGAGTGCAAAAGACGCAAAAGCTGTATCTGAAAACTCCATTGGTATTCCTCCGTTCAGTTCCGTTAATTTTTGATTTAGCTGATTGCTGATGGAGAGGTTTTCTTGAAATGCAGCATTGATTTCAATGAGTTGCAGTTTTGCCTTATTCACATCCATAATGTTGCCTTGACCTTTTTCTAAACTTGTCTGAAAGGCCGTTAGCCACTTTTCAGTATTTTGTTTGCGAATAGTCAATTCTGAATTGAGTTTATTACGATATATCAGCTCTAGACAAATCAATTTTGCTTCCAAAAGAATTTCCTGTCGGTTAGCGTTTAATTGAAATTCCGCTTGCTTTATCTGTTCATTAGACAGTTGTTTCTTTCGAGCATATACAGTCGGAAAATCAAATGTTTGCGTAATGGCAAATTCAGTTTGATTACCTGCATTTGATGGAGTCCCAATCAAATAATCGTAATTAACTTTTGGATTGTAGGGTGTTAACCCCGTTTGATATTCCAATGTTTTAGCTTCCCAATATTTGGTGTTTGCAATTATAGTCTTGTTGTTTCTTGCAATGTCTGCCAATACCGAATCAATGGATGTTTGCCCGTTTACTTTTATTGCCAAAATTAGAAATGGCAGTATTATATAAGTTATATTTTTCATTTTGCTTCTGATTTTGAATTGGATAAAAAGTACACCACAGGAACAATAAAAATGTTGAGAAGTGTTGATGTGAGCAGTCCGCCCAAGATTACTTTTGCCATAGGACTTTGTATTTCATTTCCTGGCAAATCACCTGCAATAGCCAATGGAATCAATGCCAATCCTGCTGTTAATGCAGTCATTAAAATCGGGCTTAAACGGTCTTTTGAACCTTGAATGATGGTGTCATATAAATTCAGTCCTTCTACTTGTAAGGTCTTATAATGCGATACCAATAAAATGCCGTTTCGTGTGGCTACTCCAAAAAGAGTGATGAAGCCGATAATGGCAGGAATACTTAAAATACCACTCGTAAAGTAAATGCTTAAAACACCTCCAATAAGAGCCAAAGGCAAATTCAATAATACGATGCCTGCAATTTTTACAGATTTGAATTCTTGAAACAGCAATAAGAAAATAACCAATAAGGAAAGTAGTGATGTTGCTATTAATGTTTTGGATGCTTCTGCTTCTGCTTCAAATTGTCCGCCATATTCAATGTGATAACCTTCGGGCAAAATAATTTTTTCATTAATGATTTTCTGAATTTCTTCTACCGCACTCTTTTGGTCACGTCCTACCACATTTGCGGAAACAACAGTTTTTCGTTCTACATTTTCCCTATTGATGGTGTTTGGACCTGATGTGCTTATTACGTCAGCGACATAATGCAACGGTATTTTTTGCCCATCTTCTGTATCAATAAGTACATTCTCTATATCTTCTATTTTCGACCTGCTATCTTTATCTAATCGCACGATTAAATCAAAGGTTTTAGCACCTTCGTAAATGTCAGATACCTTTTCTCCGGCAATAGCTGCATCAATAAATTCATTAAAAGCACCAATAGTAATGCCGTAATGATTCAATAAATCCCGCTTGGCTTTAATCTGAATTTGTGGAATTTCTACCTGTTGTTCCACACTTATATCTACCAATCCTCCCACACCTTCAATTTCGTTTTTGATTTGGTTGGAAAGTGAAAAAAGTTTGTTTAAGTCAGTTCCAAAAATTTTAATGGCAATATTGGCTCGAGTACCTGAAAGCATATGGTCTATTCTGTGACCAATGGGTTGACCGATGGTGATATTCGCACCCGTTACACCTGCGAGTTTTTCCCTAACCTCTTCCATAAAATCCGCACGACTTCTTTCGCCCAAGGTGAAAGGAGCATCAATTTCAGAAGCGTTTACGCCTTGTGCGTGCTCGTCCAACTCTGCTCTTCCTGTTCTTCTGGTTGTTACGTTTATTTCGGGAACAGTAAGCAATGCTTTTTCAATATTTACGCCTATTTTATTGCTTTCTTCTAATGAAATTCCGGGTAAACTCACCGCACTTACCACCAATGAACCTTCGTTAAATTCGGGCAAGAAACTTCTGCCTAATTGTGTGAATGCCAACAATGCCAAAACAAACAATCCTATACTGGAGAAAACAACTGCTTTTTTAAAACGCATTGCTTTTTCCAATAATTTACTGTAGCCATTTTGTAAGCGTTCTACCAACCAACTTTCCTTATGTTGCTTTGCAAGCATCTTATCGTTAGACAATAAATAGCTGCAAAGCACAGGTGTAAGTGTAATAGAAACTACCAACGAAGCGAATAAAGCAACAATAAAGGCAATGCCGAGCGGAGCTAATAATTTGCCTTCCATTCCCGAGAGGAAAAACAAGGGCATAAATGCTACGATGATGATGAACGTTGCATTGATAATTGAATGTCGGATTTCAAATGAAGCATCAAAAATTACTTTCAGTTTGTTGGCTTGTTGTTCGATTGGTTTTTTAGCATTTTCCTTTAGTCTTTTAAATACATTTTCAACGTCTATAATGGCATCATCAACCAAATCGCCAATGGCAATTGCCATACCGCCTAAACTCATTGTATTTATAGTAAATCCCAACCATTTTAAGGTTAGAATGGCTACAATCAATGAAATAGGAATTGCTACAAGAGAAATGGCTGTTGCACGCCAATTCATCAAGAACAAAAAGAGAATGATGATGACAAAGGCAGTTCCTTCCAACAATACTTTTTGAATGTTGCTAATGGATGCATTAATAAAATCTGCTTGTCTGAAAATTTGAGTATTGATGTGAATATCACTGGGTAGGTTTTTCCGCATATCGGCAACCGATTCATCTATTTTATCAGTCAGTTCAAGGGTGTTGGTAGCGGGCTGTTTCATTACTGTCATTATTACCGCAGGTTCACCTTTTAGCGAACCATCACCAATTTTTGGTGCAGCACCAATTTTTACTTCTGCTACGTCCTCAATTTTTATAGGATTTCCATCAATACGTTTTATAACCGTCTTGCCCAATTCATCAACTGAATTTGTTCTGCCTATCCCTTTAATGATGTATTCATTGCCATACTGATTGATAAAGCCACCTGATGAATTTCCATTGGCTTCTTCACTTGCTTTGAGCAATTCGGGAAGAGAAACATTATAATGCTTCATTTTGGTGGGAGACGCCAAAACTTGGTATTGCTTGTATTCACCACCAATTACAATGACTTGTGCTACACCACCGGTTGCTAATAATCTTGGTCGTATCGTCCAATCGGCAATAGTTCGCAAATCCATTTGGTTGGTGGAATCAGCCGTTAAGCTAATGAGCATTATTTCTCCCATAATGCTCGATTGTGGAGCAAGCGTAGGATTGCCAACGCCATTAGGCAATCTTTCGCCAATGACACTTATTTTTTCATTAACAATTTGCCGAGCTTTAAAAATGTCGGTATTCCATTCAAATTCCACCCAAACAATGGAAATTCCTGCCGAAGAAGAGCTTCTAACCCTTCGCACATTCGTTGCACCGTTTACAGATGTTTCTATGGGAAATGTAACGAGTTTCTCGACTTCTTCGGGAGCCATACCGTGTGCTTCGGTAAGCACAACTACGGTTGGAGCAGTAAGGTCAGGAAATACGTCCACTTCCATTTTTGTGGCTACAAACGAGCCAAACACAATCAACACTACCGAAGCTACTACAATGAGCAGGCGGTTGTTGAGTGCAAAATGTATTATTTTGTTTAACATAATTTCGTGTTTTTAATGTTCGTGACCGTGTGCAGGAAGTTCACCCGATGCAGACGAAAGTTTAATTTGATAAGCCCCTTTAGTTACAACTCTTTCACCTTCGGCAATACCTGAAAGGACTTGCACATACTCTCCATCACTTGCACCGATTTTTATTTCTCGTTTTTGAAAACTTTCGCCACCTAATTGTACATATACATAGAAATTTCCTTGCTCTTCCATTAAAGCCGAAACTGGAATTACCAAAGCGTTTGGAATAGCCGAAGATTTTAAAAAGACTTCTGCTGCTGAACCTGAAATAAGATTACCTATGTTGTCAATTTCAAAAGTGATAGGGAGAAAAGCAGAATTAGCAGTTGTACTTTTACCATACGAAATAATTCTTCCGTTCAGCATTTCTGTGTTGTAAATCTGTTCAGAACCAATCGGTTTAAAATTGGCAGATGTAATTGTTGGTAGTTTGCTGAAATATTTCTGCGAAACACTTGCCTGCAAAATCAGCTTTTTGTTCTTGGAAACTAGGGCAAGTGGTATTCCTGCCTCTACAAACTGACCTTCGTTTACCAAAATGTTTTTTACAAACCCATTCATTGGTGAGCGAACAGACTGACCAGATGCAGAATAGTTTTTAGCAATAGCATTGAAAACCGTTTGTGCATTTTCAAAAGCATTTTTTGCTTGTAAAAAAGCCGCTTCCGAAATAATTTTATCGTTTACCAACTCCTTTGCTCGTTCAAAATCCGCTTTGGTCTTGTCATAATTGGCTTTTGCTTCTTTGTAGTTCGCATCCAAATTGTTTTCGGCAAGATTTCCTCCAGAAATGGTGAATAAGGGTATGTTTTGAGATACTTCCGAACCAATGATTGTCTTGTTTCCTGTAAAGTTTACAATACCCCTTGCACTGGCTGTTACCACCATTTCATCACCGGGAGCGGATAGTATTTGTCCACTTGTTTTGATGATGTCGGAAAATGCAGTTTTGACCACAGAAACATTGGCAAATTCTACTTTCCAAGCTTGTTCTTTCAGGTAAACTATTTCGTCTGCTACGGCTGTTTCTGTTTGATTTTCTAATGCGGAATGCTCATCAGTATAGACCGTGATGTTATCAATAACAATTTGGTCGGTGTAACTTTCCGTTACTATGTCAAAAACAAGTTTCCCTTTTCCTGCCATTTTTGGAACTAATGCCAATCTGTAAATACCGGGAGAGCTTGTGGTATCTGCACTATGGCGTATGCCACTTTCACCAACAATCAGGCTGACAGTTACTTTTCCTTTGGTTAAGGGTAAAAACTGGTCACCTAAAATGGTAAAATGTGCAGCAAAGTTTGACTTGCTACCAACCACAAGTGGTTTAAACTCAACAAAGAGTTCTGTTTTGTCGGAGTACACAGTATAAGCAAGCGGCTCTAAACCGCCTGCTCCGTGTTCGTGACCGTGTTCATCTGCTGTTTTGTCGGCACAGCCAACAAATAGCATAGCAAACACAGCCATCAAAAGTGATGCTGTTTTCATTATATGAGAATTTAAGGGTGATTAATGTTTGTGGCTTCCGTCTTCGTGACTATGGCCGTGGTCCTTTTCTGTTTTCACAGCGGAACTGTCGCTTTCTACCTTAAATTCCTCTTGATGGTGTTCAGCATCCTGATGGTCTTCGTGTACAGAGCCATCTTCGTGTTCGTGTGTTCCTGTGGTATGCTCGTGAGCATCACCATCGTGAGAATGTTCGTTGTTTTTTTTGTTACCACATCCGGCAAACAAAAGGGCTGCAATAGCCAATGATAATAAGTACTTTGTCATCGTTTAAAATTTTTGAATTGAATAAAAAAGAAAATGCGCTTGCTGATTGGTTCAACAAGCGAAAACTATCCTTTGAAAAATCGAAGGATATTAAACGATGAAAAAAGGAGGGGCTCTCAGCCCTGATGGAAGGAAATTTTGGGAATTGTAATAATCGGAAATGTAGGGCGGAGCATTTTGCTTGACCTCAACAATTATCTGTTGAAGGACAAAATTTGATACTTGAATAGCCGTGAACTGAGGAATTTGTTTTGACAGATTGTCCGTTGAACTATGGCTAGTTAAAAAAGTCAACCCATCTGAACCGTGCTGTATTCCCGAAAATAAATGAGACCAATCATCACTTTCACCCTTGTTATCGGTATCATTATCATTATGGTGATGTTGTTCGGCATTATGATGATGTGAAACTTCGCTATGCTCAAAATCGTGGTGGTGGTGTCCAATAAAGTTATGCCCAAGCATAAATGCAAGAGCAGAATATAACATCAATATGGACACAAATTTTTTAAGCATTGGTTGCAAAGTTACGTTTATTTTTATAAAGATGCTCTTTTAGCGTTGGCAAAAAATGGCTCTTTTGCGAAACTTGGGTTGTGGGTAGGCTGGTGCGGTTTTGCAAATGTGCCATTTGAGCGATGGTAGAAAAACAAAAAAATGAGGGAGGGTAAAAATTAAATCTCTTTGGGTCGTGTGATGTCCAAGTCATTATGTTCTCCGTTTCTGTCGTCATTGTTAATTCGATTTTTCTATTTTTGTCGGTCTGTTTATTTTGGTGTCGTTGGTTTTTTCACCATTGCTTACAACATTAGTATAGACGCAACTCACCCAAAAACATGCGTCTATTTTCACTATGTGCGAAACGTACACAAGCTTGGTCATAGTTAGTGCCGGAAAATAGGATATGGAGTTTTGCATCTATTCTCATAATTTAGCAAAAGTATCAAATTTTACAGTAAATCCAATGGGCTCTTTAATGTTTTGTTATTAATATTAATCACTCGCGTATAGATCTCTGTGGTTTTGCTGCTATTATGACCCAGAGCATTTTGAATGTATCTGAGGTTTACTCCTGCTTGCAGTAGATGCGTAGCAAAACTATGACGCAATGTATGTGGGGTGCTCCACGCATTGGCGTTGGTTTCTTTTACTGCTTTCCTGAATATAGCTTGTATACTTTTAGCAGAATATTGGCCCCCATCTTGCCCCTCAAATAACCAATAACTGGGCCTGTGCTTTTTGTAGTATCGTCGGAGTAGAGCTAGTAGCTGTAGACTCAGTACGGTGTGCCTATCCTTTTTTCCTTTAGAGTCTTTCACAAAAATATAACCATCGTCACTTCGTATGTCTTCTACTCTTAGGCGGGTGAGTTCTCCTATGCGTAATCCGGCACTATATATGGTGGTCAATATTGCCCTATGCTTTATATTCTTAGGAGAGTTGATTATCCGTTTGACTTCTTCTTTGCTGAGTACATTAGGCAGGTCTTGGCTCTTTTTTGGTCGGGTAATGTTGTAGTACTCACGTGGTTTTCCAAGTGTATGCTCGTAGTAGCTCTTTACGGTTAGTGTATGGTGTCTTAGCATCCCGTAGGGTGCTATGCACTATACACATTGTTGTAAGCAGTTTTAATTCACTATTAATTTTTTAACAAATCGCTCATTGCCGTATTCGAACATTATGAAATTAACCCCTTTAGGTATTTCTTCTATTGTTAGTTGCGAATTGTCAAATTCTTTGATTGTCATTCGCTCTCTTCCCAAAACATCATATACGATTATACTCGATGGGTGTTCTCTAAAATTAATAGTAATTTTTCCAATGGATGGGTTCGGAAAAATACTTATTCCTAAATCGTTAATTAGGTTGTCTGCAACTGACAAAGGGTTGGTGGAA
>Ga0209532_1003012_pt1 | contig 11441 bp, 10 predicted proteins | sample COG_02_FD_184746 | JGI IMG/M metagenome (GOLD analysis project Ga0209532, IMG submission 184746) | Pelagic Microbial community sample from North Sea - COGITO 998_met_02 (SPAdes) (version 2) | ecosystem: Environmental > Aquatic > Marine > Neritic zone/Coastal water | place: Helgoland, sampling... | reverse complement strand
AGGAGGAGCTAGCCTAACCGCTGCACTACACAAGACCTAACAAACAATCAAAGCCCTTCACGCAAGTGAGGGGTTTTTTCTTTTTGCCCCTAGATTTGCCCCTCAATTCACTGCAAAATCATCAAAATGACCAAAAACGCATAGCTAAAATGGGTAAATTTGAGTATTCAAATCTAATCCACTTAAATCGTATATATTTTTAATCAGCAAGGGCATGGATAGCCTTAATCCCTGCTATTGCATAAACTTAACCAAATGACTATAGCTAAAGATTACGCATCATTCCTCCAGCAATTACAATGGAACTACTTTGCCACTTGTAGAACACCTTACAGGATTCATACGATGACGGTGAGAAACTGGCTTACAAAGCTTATAAAGAGCTCTAACAAGGTAGAACAGGCGTTCTTTGTATCAGAGAGAGACAAGGGTGATTACAACAACCTACACGTTCACATGCTTATTGGCACGAATACAGACATGACTTATCAGGAAGTGAAGTATGGAATGGGGAATGTATCTGTAGGAGACTATCAACTGATCTATGATAGTGAAGCAGTGTGCAAGTATGTAACCAAGCATATAGGTAAGGACGTGGACTATGATATTTTGTTTAGAAGCTAAGTTTCTTTCCAATACTAATCATGAAAGAGAATTATATGTTTTTAAAATGAATTATTAAATAAAAAAAGCTTTAATTTTTATTGTTTAACTTTAGGATTATAAAACGCCTGAATGAAGAATTTAAATTTTCTGTTTTGTTTATTAATTAGCTCAGTAATATTTTCTCAAACAAATGAAACGTTATTAAATCTTAATAGATTTGATGATAAACAAGCGATTGATTTTCAAAATCAAATTAGAGATTATTTTGATTTAAAGCCATATGAAAGAGATGATACTCTTTCAAAAATAGCATTTAATTGGGCAAGTCATTTAGCAAAAATAGATAGTCTGAAAATAAGTGATGACCAATATGGAGAATCTATTTTTTTAATTAGTAGAGAATATTTAAATTTTTCAAATAAGAATATTTTTATGGAAGCATCAATTAGTTGGCTCCTAAACAAAGGTAGCGGTGATGATTCTCCTTATTTGCAAATAATATCCGAAACAGCTACAAAAGTTGGTTTTGGCGTTTCTTATAATGATGAAAGGTATTATGTGGTTGCTAAGTATGACTCTATTTATTAAATGAAGTCAGTTACAAGCTTAATTCTAATCTTTCTCTTGACTTTAATAAGTATAAGCTGTTCAGATACTGAAGTTAATGAAGAAAATAAAATCAAAAAAACTTTAATTCAAGAGCATCCATATTGGTCTGAGTTGTTCGAAGAGGAGATAAGCGAAAAAGACACGATTTTGATTCCATTTATTTATGAAACGAATATTTTATTGCGTGATATTATTGACTTCAAAACGAATAAAACGGATTTTATAATTTCTTTAGAAAACTATGTATATAATGATTATAGTGAATTTGAGGAAACCAAAAATAATGATACTATTCCTTTAAATCCAATTAATTTTTTTGATATAGATCAAAGATTGACTGACTTAAGATTTGACACATATTGGGAATGGAGTGGCTATTTCGATGATGTAAAAAAAACAAAATATTATAGAGGTTGGGAAAATCAAATTTATCATAATTGGGATTTGAAGAATTATCCTTTTGATAAACAAAAAATAAATGTTGAATTTTCAGCATATCAGGATACCTCAATTGTAAGAATTAGACCATCAAAAGATTTTAAAAACTCTGTTTATGAAACACTTCCTAATTTGACTCAAGGGTTTAAAATAGATGATATAGTTTTCAAAGAGATCTTTAGGGGATCGAGAGACACACTCTATTTAGATCAGGTTATTGACAAATCATTTGACAGAAGGGAAGAGATTTATAGTGTTGGTAGATTTGAAATCATCATATCGAGGAGTGGATTCTCTCTTTTTATCAAACTTTTCTTAGGGGCAATCTTAGCTCTAATATTATCAGTTTCTGTATTCTATATCCCAAAAGGCGAATTTGATGCAAAATCTCAAATTTCTGTAGGAGCAATATTTGCAGCAGTAGGGAATAAATATTTTGTTGATTCTAACACAATTTCAAACGTATTGACAATTGCCGATATAATAAATAACTCAGTAATTTTTCTGGTAATATTTAATGTCTTTATAATGATAGCTCAAAGAAGTGAGATTATTAATTGGAAATGGCTTGAAGAAGATAAAAATGCTGTGAAGTTTTCATTTATAACAATGGCAATTATAACCTTAACAATCCTAATACTTTATATTTGATTGATTTTATTCAAAATTTAGCATCTGCAATTTTACCTCCTCTATTTGTTGTTTATTATGTCTACAAAAACGACAAATATGAAAAAGAACCACGAAAATTGGTGTTAAAGACATTACTTATTGGCTGTTTAGTTGTTATACCAGTTTTGCTTTTTTCAATTGACAAGAGTTTTTATTCAGATAACTTTTCATATGCTTTGATTGGGGTAGCACTTTTCGAAGAGGGCTTTAAATTTCTTTTTTTAAGAGCTTTCATTTATAAAAAATCTGATTTTAATGAGCCTTATGATGGCATATTATATGCAGTTGTTATTAGTATGGGGTTTGCTTTAGTAGAGAACGTCTTTTATGTCATTGGAAATGAAGGTAGGGAAATAGGGGTGGCATTTTTAAGAATGTTTACAGCAATTCCATTACATGCCACATGTGGAGTAATTATGGGTTATTATGTTGGAAAAACTAAAATGGTTAATGAAAAAAAGTCATTAATCTTATTGATAGGTCTACTTACAAGCATTTTAATTCACGGACTATACGATTATTTCCTTTTTGAAGGATTAGGTATTTTGTACTCTCTCTTAGTTTTAATTATTGCAATTTATCTTTCAAATAAAGCAATAAAGACACATCAAGAAAATTCGAGTTTTAAGCTAAAAAACGAAGTATAATACACCACCAAAACTTCCCCTCGAAATATCGTAGAAAAACTCAGGGCTAAATCCTGTACCAGGTTTATTTCTAAATATCGAAAAACCTAGTGATAGTGATGTATAGTCTTCATATGAATAATTAAAGAAAGAAGACGCGTTATTAGCATTACCAATAGCTCCTTTTAAATAGACTGATGAAAATAATTTATAACCTAAAATGGCCTGCAAATTAGTTACTCCATTCTCATGAAGTGTAGTTCTGAAGCCAATAGATAAACCATCAAAATAATATTCTGTTGAAAGAGCAACACCCTCATTATACCCAATGCCTAAAACAAAACCATCTTCACTGTAATATCTTTTATTATAAGTTTTATAGCTTGGTGTTGGCTTTGGATTATAGCGTGTGGTTGTTTTTGATTTAGTATCATCAGTATAGGTTGAGCTAACTGATGTTTTTAAAATATAACCAGTATCACCATTGTCTATATAAACTCCGTAATAATCTAATACTGAGCTTAAAATCATCAATGAAGTTCCAGATTTAAGTGTTTTTTTATAGTTTTTAGATGTCCCTGGAGTTGAAGAATATAAGGCTGTTTTTTTAGTGATAAATGTCCAATTTTTTTGATTAGTTTTATTCACATATGAATTATTGGTTTTATAATTAGAATCAGATTTTTTTGAATTGCTTGTAGAATAGCTATTGTTATTTTCCTCTTCTTTTACTGCAGGCTTATTTTTAGGTAAAGTACTATTAGGCTTTTTTGAAATATAGCCCCCTATATTATAAACTTTTCTAATAGCTCCAATATAATTCGACTGAATTCCTCCAAAGTGTACCTTCATCATATTTCCTTCTTTATATTTAATTTGATCTATATATACAGAAAGCCCAAATAGTTCTTTTATCTCATTTGGAGTTAGGTAATAATATGTGATTTTATCATAATTTATTTTTTCATAGAATCCTTTATCAAAACATCTTATTATTTTTCCATTTTTAAGATAAATAGAAAATGTTCCGTTGATATACGAAGACCCTGATCTTGGTTGGATTTTTAGGAGTCCACCTCCGTTTTTTAAGATTCCTAATTCTCCTTGAAAATTATAGTTTGAGAAAACATTAAATGATTGATATCTTCTTTCTTTAAACCAAAAGCTTAATGGGGAATTTACAAATTTGTCTTCTGGTTTATATATATCTGTAACAATAGGCTTTGATGTTTTTTTATCAGTTGAAGTTTTTTCTCTGAACTTTGCCCCTTCATTATATCCATTTAATGCGGCATTTATTCTTTTTTGTCTATTAGGGTGTGTTGACATCGAATCGTCACCTATAGAAGAAAAGGTGCTTATTACATCAATAATACTTTGTTTATCTGCACCTAGCTTACTCAAAACAAATCCTGCAAACTTGTCAGCTTGTACTTCTTGCATTCTACTTAGGGATAGAGTTTCATCATCTATTATATCTGATGCATAAAGTATAATATCTTTAGTATGTCCATTTACATGATGTCCTATTTCATGAGCAAGAATAAATAAGTCTGACCAGTTATTACTGTTTGCATTTACACTTCTCATGAATTTAGTATTGTAGAAAATATAGCGCTCCCCCTTATAGGTAAATGCTGCTGCATTATCAGTATTGTTACATGGATATAATATGAATGTTTTTGATAACCCAGCAGCATCAAGAATAATATTTAGTGCTTTATCAGCAATACTGTTAGAAACAAAATTATCTCCCTGTAATGCCAAACATAACTCATAACCACTAGAATTTTGGGAATAAGAACTAACACTCAAGCAGAATGAGAAAAATACATAGTAAAATAATCTTGATCTCATTTATAATTTTGCATTTTTAAATCCTTCTTCAATAGCACTCAATCTTGAAGATTTATTCGGATGACTTGAATATGAATCATCTTCATCAGTAGCTACAAGATTAATAATTTCTTTTAGATCTTTTAGATTTGCTCCCATTTTGGATAGAACAAATGCAGCAAATTTATCTGACTCAAGTTCTTGTTTCCTTTTTTTCTTTAATGTAGGTGGGTCTATTTTTTTTGAAGAATAGAGAAGAATGTCTAATGAATGACCATTTATGTGATGTCCAACTTCATGGGCTAAAATAAATAAGCTACTCCAATTATTTGTTTCAGCATTTATTTCATTGATAAATTTTCTGTCGTACAATATGTACCTAGAACCTTTGTATGCTGTGGCTATTACATTATTTATTTTTTCACAAGGGGCTAAAATAAAGTTTTTAGAAACTCCTATAGTATTTAGGATATTATCCAATATGATTTGAGCATCTCTATTGTTTTTTATCTCATTAATATTGGATGAAATTATGTTTCCTGTTTGAAAAGATATACACAGCTTCTCTTCATCTTTTATTTGTCCGTTGGCTGAAGTTAAAAAGATAAAGTTAGCGAGTAGTATTTTTTTAAAATATTGATTAATTAGCACACATAAAACTAAATAAATTAAATGATATTAGTTTAAAAAAAAGCTCAAGTTAAAATCCTAAAAAAATTCAATAATTAAATTGAATAAATTACCCCCCCTGGGTTTTAAAAAACCACTTTTCTATTAATACCAAGGCTTAGACCTTCAAAGGGAAGCTAATGTCTAAAGGTTTAAGGATCTATCTTATTATAGCTTAAATATTTAAATTTTCTTTTAACACCATTACTTATTAGGCTAATGATAATTCTCTACTATTGTTAGCCCCTCTTTTAGTTTCTAACAACAAATATTTAATAAATCTTACATCTAATAAACACCTGTGTTTAGAACTAACTCAGATTTAAACAGCTTTGCATTCGCTCTTATTCCTATGTTTGAATATGATTAGCTTATATACATCACCTCTTTTCAATTCAATACTTCCTGATAGAATTGGATATATTATACAACAAAGAAGAAAACTTTTAGGACTATCTCAAGATCAACTGGCTAAAAGAACGCATTTTTCAAAATACATGATATCAAAAATTGAAAGAGGAAAGCACAATTTAAAGCTCATTGAGCTTGAGAGAATCTCCTTTGGATTAGAAACTACTTTAAAAATAATTATTGCTGAAATTTAATTTAGTGTCCTATATGGACACTCTATCTGTATATGTTTGCTTCATATAATACGAAGGACGTATTAATGGAATTTAAAATTACAGATCATGACAGCAAATAATACACATCAATTTGACAAAGCTACTATTGAAATTTTAGAAAGAATTAATGCTTCAGATTCGTTTATCAAAGGCATTAAAAGCGTTGTTGATAGTGAATTTACAGGGATTTTTGAAAATCAGTTAACTAATGCTTTAGCAATAGCGGAATCATTATTAAATGGAAATGAAACAACCGCTTTAGTGGCTTCTATGCAAAGCGGTAAAACGGATACAGCTTATACTTTAGCAAATTATATTTTACCAGAGCTTGGCCTTTTAAAAAAGAATGAGACCATTTTGTTTGTAACGAGTATGACGGATACTACACTTTTTAATCAGAATAAAGTTTCATTAGAAAAAGAATATTACAACTTTAACGAAAAAGGGTTTTGTCCTAGTAACATTAGAGTTGAAAAAATGAAGGACTTCAATAAAATCGGAGCTCATATTATAAAGAATTTCAATGTTAAATACATTGTCCGAGATGAAGACCAGTATGGTTGTGGACAAGAAAGCAGCTTCGATTTGATTTATTTCCAGGAACTGAAGAAAATTTTCAAAAAACTTCCTCTAATTGCCATTTCTGCAACACCATTTGATATACTTGATTCAAAAGTAAAATCTAATGATGTAGAGTTAATACATGGAGAAAGACCAGAAAGCTATTTTGGAATAACTGAAATGCTTAAGGAAGGTAACATATACGATTTGCCGCCCAGATACAAGCCTATCAGAGTAAGTTTTATGGAAAACAAGAAAAAAGTTTTTGTTCATGAAATTATCACGAATAGCATTGAGTATTTATTACGACAAGATGACGGCTATGGAATAGTCAGAGTGGGAAACACAAAGGAAGGAGATATCTTAAGAAAGGAATTATTAAAACATTCAAAAGACAAATACAATGTCATTATGATTGGATCAAGAGATGAATGTGATTATGATATTGAAGAAGGGTTAAAATATCTTCATAATGAAGTTACAAGAAAGAAAAATAAAGTTGTTCTAATAATTATTCAAGCCCTAACGGCTGGAAAAAATTTAGGAAAGCTTAAAGAATATTTTCGTTTTGGCATTGAGCCTAGAAAAAGTCAATTAGCTAATGGGGCCCAAGGTATCCCTGGAAGAATATGTGGATATCATGAAAACAAAAATTTTATTCTATATGCTAATAAAACCCTATTAACTCATTATTCTGAGTTTGAAAATGATCCTGAAATTTATGCAGATGAGGATTGGCGTTATTTTTTGATGTCACTTGGCAAAATAAGATCCGTTAGTACTCATACAAATCTTGAAAGGACTCACAATGAAGGTTTCCATTCAAAAATAGCTGATATTAAAACTTTTGGTGTTGATGATATTTACTCAAGTGAAATTGAAAATGAATTAGATTTTTTAGACGAAAAATCTATAACCAAATTGAGAAATTATTTTTCAAAAGAATATTATGAGTCTAATTCAAAGCAATATTCACTTAGTACAAATTGTTCAATCAGACTAGCCTCATCATATAGTGATCCCCATAGGCTTTACAGGGAATGGGATAATGAAATTGGAGAAAATTTTACAAAAACATTCTTTAGAGGGGCCAAAAGAGTTAAATATGGCATCTTAATAAGCAACTACCCTCAAACACATGAAAAAAATGAAATAAACTTTTGCGGCATTAAAGTTTTCACATCAGGCAATTATTATTTTCAAAGACATGTGACCTCAACGGTGAACAGATCTATGTATGTTGAGCCAGAAAATGATTAGTTTTATTATTTTATTAAGTTATGAAAGATAAACGATTGGCCAGATTTGTAATGTATGATAAGATGTTCAGAAGAGCAGGCCAATACTATGATTCAAATCGTATTTTGAAGGAACTTGATTCTAGTCTAAAAGTAAAAAAAAGACAGATTTACAAGGATATTTCTTTTCTTGAGCAGCAATACAGTATTAAATGGGACATTGAGTTAAGAAGAAATCATTTCTACAGATACGACGACGTCTCTTTTTCAATATTTCCAAAACAGAAAGAATTAAACGAAAAAGACATTGCTGGTCTTGGCGAGTTATTACATCTTTCTTCAAAATATAGCGGAGTTCAAGAATTAGCGTTTTTAAATGAAACTATAATAAGGCTAGAAAATTTGGTTCCCTATAAAAAGAAAAATAAAAAACAACTAATCGAATTTTTTGATGTCAATGATAACATTATTGATAGCGAAAGAAATCAGAAAACCTTGAAAGAATTGTCTGATCATATAACAAATAGTCAGAATATAATAATCGATTACAAAAAATATGAGGGGTTAAAGACCGACATAGTATCATTTAAGATCTCTCCACATTTCTTAAAACAAACTGTTAGCCAAAGATGGTATTTAATAGGAAAGGTTCCCTTATCTAATAAAAAACTTGATGTTTTTTCAGTCTCAAGAATAAAAGAAATAAAGGTTGATACAAAAAATTCTGATTTTATATATCCTATCATAAATTACCAAGAATATTTTAAAGATAGAATTGGAATCTCAAATACAGAGACAAAAAACAAGAAAAAGGAAAAAGTCAAATTATTAATTAGCGAAAACTATTTTAATCTTTTTGACTCAAAACCACCTCACCATTCCTATAAAAGAATTTTCAATAAGGAAATTAATATCAATGGTAAAAAATATATAGAAGTTGTTTTAGAACTTAAACCAAATCTTGAATTTGAAAGCATTTTGCTGAGTTATGGAGAAAATGTTTTAGTTCAAAGTCCAGAATGGCTTAAACAAAAAATGGTGCGAAGAATTACTTCTCTATTATCAAAATATAAATAGTGTCCTATATGGACACTCGCTTTAAGTTTATTTGCATTATTAATCAATTAAAACTTAAAGTTATGACGACAAATTCAACAATCAACTGCCCTAAATGTGACTCATCAATCAATATTAATGAGGTAATATCTGATAAGATAAAAAGCTCTATTCAGAGTGACTTTTTAATTAAAGAAAAAGAACTAAAACAATTACAAGAAAATCTTGAAAAAGAAAAAAATAATCAGGATGAGATTGTAAAAAGAAGAATTAAAGAGATAGAAAAAAAGATGCTTCAAGATTCAATCAAAAAAGCCGAAGAACAATATGATGTTAAAATTCAATCATATAAAGAAGAGCTTGAAAAGAAAAATGAAAGTCTTAAAGAGTTCTACAAATTGGAAGCTGAAAATGAAAAATTAAAAAGGGAGAAGGAAGTTTCCAAGATGGAAATTAAAAAGCAGCTTTTAAAAGATTTTAATTCAGAGGCTCAAAAGAAAGAAGAAGAACTCAGAAGAAATCTGGAAGAAGATTTTGCAATTAAAGTAAGAGAGCTTGAAAAAAAGATTACTGAGCAAAAAAAACTTACTGAAGAGCAAAAGAGAAAACTTGATCAGGGCTCAATGCAACTTCAAGGAGAGACCCAAGAGGAAGCAATTGAGAAATGGTTATTGAAAAAGTTTCCTTTAGACAATGTCCTTGAAGTTAAAAAAGGAGCTTTGGGTGCAGATTGCCTACATGTAATCAATGAATTTGATAAACAAAATTGTGGAACAATTTACTATGAGAGTAAAAACACCAAATCATTCAATGAAAAATGGATTAAAAAATTCAAAAAAGATTTACAATCTAAAAATGCAGATATTGGGGTAATTGTAACAAAGGCCTATCCAAAAAATACAAATAGGATGACAGTGATAGATGGACGGATTTATATCTGTTCTTATCAAGAATTTAAGGGCCTATGTAGTATTCTACGTAATGTTATTTTAGAGTTTTCTAAGCATAGAATCGTAAATGAAAATATTCACGAGAAAAAAGAACTTTTATACAATTTTCTAACCTCAAATAAATTTATTTCAGGTATTGAACGTATAATTGAGTCTTTTGTTACAATGAATGAAGACCTAGAAAAAGAGGAGAGAATTTCAATAAGAAATTTTGAGAATAGAAGAACGCAATTAAATATTGCAAGAGATAGTACAGTAAAGATTTTTACAAGTTTCTCGAGTATTGCTGGATCATCAATAAAAAATTTAAAAATGTTAGAGTATGATTCAGATCCTAGTTTATCAAATGTGGAATTATTACAAGAAATAATTAATGATCATGATAAGTGAACTATACAATAATTAAAAAACCGAAACACTAGAGAATAAGCTTTTATTCTCTAGTGTAAATTATTAACTAAATTAGATTGATCATGACATATTTAAAGAAATTATTCGACCAAGTTGAAGTCACAAAAAAAATATTGAGCAATGAAACTGTTTCAAGAAAAGATTTAATAGAAAATTTACAATTAGAGTTTTGGGAAAGTTTCAACCCAGAAGTATTAGGTAAACATCTATTTTTTGGGGATTATGACGGTCTAAAAATCGAGACAGATTTAGTCAAAAATTTATCAAATGACTTTGGATATAAACATTTTCTTTTTTGTCATCCAATTGATTTTGAATTAGTGGAACAGGTTAAAGACATTTACAGTTCTATTGAAGTTTACAGGCCTACTTTTGATCAATTCTTACCAGACAGGTATGAAAAATTAAATTTTGGTAGTATTTATTTTAGTAACAATAGTTTGTCCTATAATGCTCAAAAAAACTCAAACCCATTCTTCAAGGAAAAAAGAGATTTAATTTTCGTAGACTTATTTAGAATTTTCCATTTCAAACAGTTGTGGTTGATTGATAATAATGGGATTTTTTTGAATGGCGAAAATGAAATTGATAGTGAGTATCAAGTTCCAGATGATACCAAATTATCTTCACTAGAAAGAATTATTCATGCTGAAAAAACTATTGAGCATGTGATCGATTACCTATTTAATAATTTTTTATCTGATAATGGACGAATTGTGTTTAAAGCCCCGCCAGAAATAGAAATGCCTTCTGCTACCAAATATGATCCCAATTCACCCAATAAACAAATCAGAGCTTTTGATAGTATCAGAAATAAATATTCAGATAATATAGAGGCCATATTTAACATAGATAGGCATCCATATTTTAATTACCTAGTTTTTTCAAAAAAGAAAAGTCAAGAATTAAAACCATTTACGTTTTTAAAAAATAAATTTGATAACTACAAGACTATTACAGGATATATCAAACCAGATGATTTTAAACAATCATGGAGCATAAAAAGATTTAATTCCGAAAACCTTAAACATGCTAACTCTTTCGAGAATTCCAAAACTTTAAATGAGTTATTCCCTGATCTTGAATTAATTGCTCCTACACTCCTTGGTCATATCTACGAAGAAGATTTATTTCAATTAAAAG
>Ga0209532_1003011_pt1 | contig 11442 bp, 10 predicted proteins | sample COG_02_FD_184746 | JGI IMG/M metagenome (GOLD analysis project Ga0209532, IMG submission 184746) | Pelagic Microbial community sample from North Sea - COGITO 998_met_02 (SPAdes) (version 2) | ecosystem: Environmental > Aquatic > Marine > Neritic zone/Coastal water | place: Helgoland, sampling... | reverse complement strand
TAACTCAGCCATAAACTCTGGTGCTGTTCTTGAAAGAAAAACCTGAGGACCGCGCATTTCGGAGCGAACTTCCTTAATGTAAGCACGGATTCTGTCACCATTTCGAAACATCTCACGATTGACGAGCTGGTCGCGACGACATACAGCTTCGCCACGTCCCACATCAACTATTACATTTCCATATTCTACACGCTTAACGAGTCCGTTTATTATTTCCCCTTGGCGATCTTTAAATTCTTCGTATTGTCGATCTCGCTCAGCTTCTCTTACTTTTTGTAATATTACCTGTTTTGCTGATTGAGCACCAATTCGCCCAAAGTCCATAGGTGGTAATTTATCAATAATCAAATCCCCTACAGATGGATCTTCTTTGTGTGCCTTTGCCTCTTCTACAGTCATCTCTGTATACATATTTTCAGCTTCAGTACCCTCAACGACCACACGCACACGTGTCATCTCTAGTTCACCAGATTTACGATCAATAAATGCGCGGATATCTAGTTCTGCACCATATTTTGATTTGGCTGCCTTTGCATAAGACTCTTCCATAGCTTGTAAAACTAAATCTGGATCGATCATTTTTTCACGAGCAACTGAATCTGCGATTTGCAAAAGCTCTAGACGGTTAGCACTAGTAATGGCCATGGTTTATTCCTCTTCTGTTTCTATGTCGTCGAAATCACTTTCAACTATATTCGCGCGGCCTTTTTGAGATGCGGCCACTAATTCATCACTTAAAATTAACTTTGCATCAGATAGCCATTCAAAATCTAAGCCTATTGTTCCCTGAGGAATTTCAATCAGCACATCATTACCATCAATGCCGCGAGATATGCCCTTAAAGCGACGCTGGCCATCTATTAACTCTGATGTTTCTACTTTAATTTCAAAACCATCCCAAACTTGAAAATCTTTTAATCTTGTAAGAGGTCTGTCCATTCCTGGACTAGATACTTCTAATGCATATTCTGCTTCGATAGGATCTTCTACATCTAATACTGCACTTACCTCTGTTGATATTTTTGAACAATCATTAACATCAATACCACCATTTGGTTTATCTGCCATTATCTGTAATGTTGTTGCTTTTCCTGACATTAAGCGGATTCGTACAAGTTCATAGCCTAAATCTTCAATTATAGGCTGAACAATACTTGCCATTCGTTTATCTATAGCTGATTTTGCAATTAGATCTGACATTTTTCTCACATAAAAAAACGGGCTCACGGCCCGTCGTAAATTTCGATGGAAGGTTAGGGTGGAAGCTAACCTTTCCGGTATAAAAAATTACCTACAGATATAATTAGCAAAGTGCAAGTAGATTCGATTTAAGTATTTTACTTATATTTTTAAAACCCTAGAATATAACTCAAACTGTAATCATCTAAATTGAAAGTCCTGTTATGGAAAATCAAATTTCTAAATTTTTTTATCTAACAGGACTTTCAATTATGATCGTTTGGTTACTGTTTATTGGACAGTCAATATTATTACCAATCATTTTAGGTATTCTAACAGTATATATTTTAATAACGGCGTCTGATGCTATTTCACGTTGGCCTATGATGGATATTTTCCCCTCAATAGTGCATCGGTTAATAGTTTTATTAATTTTTATCGCAATTGTAGCCCTCATTTCATTAATGGTTTCAAACAATATAGAATACATTTTGTCTCAACTACCAATTTATCAAACTAATTTACAAATTGTGGTAAATAACCTCGCTACAAGTTTTGGTTTAGATAATGTCCCAAGTATTGATAAATTAATAGCTAATTGGTGGAGTAATATAGACATTCAAACATATGCTTTTCGAGCATTTGGTTCTATTTCCTCGATAGGGTCTGTATTATTCATGACTGCGCTTTATACAGGGTTTTTACTTTCTGAAGCTAGTAATTTCAGAGAAAAAATATCTAAAGCCCTAAAGAGTGATGCATCACAAGCTTTAGAAATAATTTCAAAAGTGAATAATAGAATTGGTATTTATTTAACCATTAAAACTATTATTAATATAATTTTAGCATCTGTTTCATTTTTAATAATGTGGTTAATGGGCATTGATAGTGCTGTTTTTTGGGCAGTTATGATTGGGTTTCTAAATTACATACCATATGTTGGTTCTGCCATAGGTGTTGGATTTCCTGTTGGGTTAACACTGGCACAATTTGGATCGCTGCATTGGGCGATTTTAGCTTTAGTTTTGCTGATGGCAGTGCAAACGTTTGTTGGTAATATACTAGAACCTAAAATGATTGGAAAATCTGTAAACTTATCAAGTTTTGTCGTCTTAGTTGCTTTAGTATTTTGGACAGCTATTTGGGGGCTACCTGGAGCAATTTTATCAATTCCATTAACTTCTGTTTTGGTAATTTTATTAGCTGAAAACCAAGCAACTAGACCTTTAGCAGTTATGTTCACTGCAGATGGAGATCTCTGATTGGATCGAATGGCTGAAATGGAAGTATTTGTTGCTGTTATTGATAATGGTGGATTCACTGGTGCGGCAAATAAATTAAGTCTCTCTAAGTCATCAGTATCAAAGCATGTAACAAATCTAGAATCTAGACTTGGGGTAACACTGTTAAATCGCACTACAAGAAATGTAAGCGCTACAGAAATTGGTATTAGCTATTATAAAAAATGTGTTAAATTTATTGAACAAATCCGAGATGCTGATTTGTCTGTTTCTGCAATGCAATCTGAAGCACAAGGAACTTTACGTGTGTCTGCTTCTTCTGACTTTGGATCAAGCCACTTGATGAATTGTATAACACCTTTTCTAAAACAGCACTCAAAAATAAAAATACATTTAACCTTAGACAACCGATTTGTTGATCTAGTCTCTGAAGGTTTTGACGTTGCTATTCGAATTGGTAATTTATCTGATAGCTCTTTGCGGGCAAGAAAAATCTCAACAACAAAATTAGCAATTATTGGATCAAAAGATTATTTGAAAATGAAAGGCACCCCTTCTATAGCCGATGACCTTTCTGATCACCAACTGCTTAATTATTCTCTTGATAAAAATAATGGCTTTTGGCGTATTCCACTTTTTGACGGAGAAGAGCGTCAATTTCGTGGAAGAAATAATTTAACTGTTAATGATGGTAAGTCATTAATGCTTGCTGCTGAAGCAGGTTTAGGTTTGGCTTATTTGCCATGTTTTATATATGGTGAAAAAGTAAAAGATGGTACACTACAAAAAATATTAACAGAATTAGTTCTACCAGAATTAGGTGTCTATATAGTTTATCCACCTTCTGAATATATATCACCAAAATTAAGAGTTTTTATAGACTACATAATTCAGCACTTTAAAGGTTTAGGAAATGAAACTTGGTAATTAAGGTTTAAGCCTATAGTGATAATATCCAACTTCTGACATTCCTATACTGAGATAAAGATTTCTAGCTGGAATGTTGTCTTTAACAGAAACAGCAGAAATGAATTTAGCTCCGTTTGTTGATGCCCAAACATTTATTTGCTGCATAATTTTTTTAGCAAGACCTTCCCGGCGATATTCTTTTAAAACCTCAAGGGCGTGAAACATTGCTATATCATTATGAATAGCCACAAAAGCAACAGCTTTATTATCAATCAATATAAAAGTCTTTGATACTTTTGTGCGTTTCATTATATTTAAGCGAGCGCTGCTAACGCCACCATTGAGCCAAATGCGCTTCATGATTGTATTTGGCTTTGAATGAAAAACTCCTTTAATTGATTTATTTATTAAACTGATTGGTGAACAAAAAATTACCACTGGATCAATTAAATCATAGCCTAATTTATCTAATTTATGATCTAAAACACTATCATTTTCTCTGATCATAAATAGATAGTTTTGGCTAAGAGCTTCCATCATTTTTTCTGCATTTTTTATATTGGCTTGAGGATCAAGCTGTAAAGTTGCTGAAACTCTCTTTCCTCCACCTAACCCATTCTTAACTAGCCAACCTTGGTTTACTTGAATAGATGCAGATGGCCATGTGTAATCTATTGTTTCATATAATGTTTTGATACTAGGCGTCATGATAAATTAAATTTAGAACGAACTTCTTTTTCAACAACTAAAACTAAATCTTTCTCAGTCGATCTAATAACAATATTAGCACCATATTTTTTTTCTTCATAAAAAGGGTATGACCCAATTGATACATCAGGAAAATTATTTGCTATTATTCCTAATGGTTCAGCAATTCGGCTCTCTGGTAGGTCAACTCTAACAGTTGAACTAATCATTTCTGCACCTCTTTTTAATTTTGGTAATAACCACTCAATCATACAGTTAAACACACTTGGAACCCCTGCCATTACATGTACGTTTTCCATAGAAAAGCCTGGTGCTTTTGAGATTATGTTATCGATTAAAATAGCACCATTTGGTATTCTAGCCATCCGTAATCGTGCGGGAGTAAGGTCATCAATCCCATTTTCATAATTTGTAGCTAAGATAAGTTTAGCATCTTCACGAACATCTATTTCAACACCAAAAGCGTTAGCAATACAATCTGCCGTAATATCATCATGAGTTGGTCCTATGCCACCACTTGTGAAAACATAATCATACTTTTTTCTAGTTTCGTTAACAGCAACTATGATCTCTGTAGGATTATCAGAAATAACCCTAACCTCTGATAAATTTATGCCATGATTTGTTAGCTTTCCAGCCAGATTGAACATATTTGCGTCTCTTGTACGCCCCGATAAAATTTCATCACCTATTACTATCATTGCAGCGGTTGGATTGGTCATTTATATATTCCTTATGAAATTTGAAAGCTCCCTAATCAAGGGTACACTTATAAAGAGATATAAGCGTTTTTTAGCAGACGTCACGCTAGAAAATGGTTCGGTTGTTACTGTACACGTAGCTAATCCAGGTTCAATGCTTGAATTGGCAAAGCCTGGTACAAAAATATGGCTGGAACCAAATAATAATCCAAAAAGAAAATTAAAATATTCATGGAAGCTTATTGAAATAGATAACACATTTATTGGAGTTGATACGAATTATGCTAATAAAGTAGTTAAAGAAGCTTTAGATAATAAGACAATTGATATTAATTTTGATAAATATAAATCTGAAGTAAAATATGGAGAAAATTCTCGTATAGATTTTCTTCTTTATTTCAAAAAAGATCCTGAAATGTATTTAGAAGTAAAAAGTGTTACGTTGTCTCGAAAAGAAGGCCTTGCAGAATTTCCTGATAGTATAACTCTTCGTGGTACCAAACATATGAATGAACTAGCTCAGAAAGTAAAAGAAGGTTATCAATCTACCATATTATATCTAATACAGCGTTCAGATATTACTAAACTAAGTATAGCAAGTGATATTGATCCAAATTATCAAAAATCATATGATAATGCCATTGCAAATGGAGTAAAAGTTTTATGTTATGATTGTATTATCTCTAAAGACGGTATTGCCCTTGGCAAAAGACTAGACTTGGCAAATGTAATTAATTCTGTTTAACCAAAAAGAAATAAAAACAAGGTAAATATTGTGAATATCAAACCCAGATTAAATGCAGATGGTATTACTATTCATACACCAGATGAATTTGAGGGTATGAGAAAATCTGGAGCACTGGCTGCTAAAATATTAGATATGATAACTGAATATGTTGTTCCTGGCGTAACAACTGAAGCATTAGACAAGCTAATTCATGATTATATGATAAATGCAGGTGCTATACCAGCCACACTGGGATATCGTGGGTATACAAAATCATGCTGTATTTCGTTAAACCATGTCGTTTGCCATGGAATACCTTCGGATAAAAAACTAAAAGACGGTGATATTCTTAATATTGATGTTACTTGCATACTTGATGGCTGGTTTGGAGACACATCTCGTATGTACGTATGTGGGAAACTTTCAAGAAAAGCTGAGCGCTTAATAGATATAACTCATACCGCTTTAATGATTGGTATTGATCAAGTTAAGCCAGGAAATACATTTGGAGATATTGGAGCGGCAATACAGTCATACGTGGAAGCACAGCGGTGTTCTGTCGTTCGTGATTTCTGTGGCCATGGTTTAGGCAGAGTGTTTCACTCAGCACCTAATGTTGTACATTTTGGGCGGTGGGGTACAGGAGCAGTTTTAGAAGAAGGAATGTTTTTTACAATAGAGCCAATGGTAAACCTTGGTAAGCCACATACAAAAATATTGGCAGATGATTGGACTGCAGTAACTAAAGATAAGTCTTTGTCAGCGCAATTTGAGCACTCTATTGGTGTTACTTCAACTGGATATGAGATTTTTACTAGCTCACCATTAAATAAGTTTTATCCTACTTGGGATTAAATTTATTTTAATGCGCCATGACAGTGTTTAAACTTCTTGCCTGATTCACATAAACATTTATCGTTTCGACTTAAGGGTGGCCAAGTTTTTGGATTATTTTTATCAATTTCAGGTGGCTTTGGTGCCTCTAACTCAATATCAATTCCGTAAGCTTCTTTTACACGAGCTTTAATTGCATTGATTTCCATTCCTTGACTTAATGCTGTTTGGATTTGCTGTTGCAAAGCAGCCATTTGCTGTTCTTGAGTTTGTGGCTGTAAGCGAGCCATCTGTTTTGTAATATCAGACCTTAAACCTTCAAGCATTGATTCAAAAAGTTCAAAAGATTCGTTCTTATATTCGTTTAATGGATCACGATTTGCGTATCCACGCATTCCAACAACTGATCTTAGGTGCTCTAAAGTAATTAAATGTTCACGCCATTTTTGGTCTATTGTGCCTAATAGCAATTGTTTTTCTACAGAGCGTATATTATCTGAACCAATTACTTTAATTTTATTTGCCATTTCTTCATCACCCGCTTTGCGAAGGCGATTAATAATGTCTTCGTCATCAATACCTTCTTCAGCTGCCCAATCAGATATAGGTAAACTTAAACCTAGTGTTTCTTTAATTGATTGCTCAAGCCCTTCAATGTTCCATTGATCAGCATAAGACTTTGAAGGAATCGCTTCATCTACTAAATCTTCAATCACTTCATCTCGCATATCTTTGACAGTAATTGATAAGTCATCTGATTTCATAATTTCCAAACGTTGCTCAAATATTGCTTTTCGTTGATCGTTCATTACGTCATCAAATTTTAGTAATTGTTTTCTAACATCAAAATTCTGACCTTCCACTTTTGCTTGTGCGCGTTCTAGAGACTTATTAACCCAAGGATGGATAATAGCCTCACCTTCGTCCATTCCTAGTTTGCCAAGAACAGAATCTAATTTTTCTGAGCCAAAGATACGCATTAAATCATCTTCTAAAGATAAGAAAAACGCTGAGCGACCTGGGTCTCCTTGACGTCCCGAACGCCCACGTAATTGATTATCTATGCGCCGGCTTTCATGTCGTTCTGTTGCAAGAACAAATAAACCACCAGAATCCAAGGCCACTTTTTTTGCTTTTTCTATTTCCTCAGTAACATCTTTACGGATTTTTAATGGGTCAGATTTTTTTCCTGCTTTTTCTAACGCTGAAGTAATCCGAATCTCAAGATTTCCACCCAGCTGGATATCTGTTCCTCTACCTGCCATATTTGTTGCGATGGTGACTGCGTGGGGTACACCAGCATCTGCTATTATTGAAGCTTCTTGTTCATGAAAACGAGCATTAAGTATTTTATGAGATATACCTGTTTTTGAAAATTCAGAAAAAGCATCTGAATAAGTCTTTAAGCTATTAATATCATTTTGCTTTTTTGCTTTTTTAGATTGCAACAGCAAATTATCAGAAATATCTTTTAATAATTTTTTATCATTTAAAAGGTTTGATAAGTATTCTGACTTTTCAATAGATGTTGTTCCAACTAAAATTGGCTGTTTATTTGAATGGGCTTTACCAATTTCTTCTACGACTGCTGTAAATTTTTCATTTGCTGTACGATAAATTGCATCATGTTCGTCAAGTCGAGCTATTGGTCTGTTTGTAGGAACTTCAACTACGCCCAAGCCATATATTTCAGAAAATTCTTCAGCTTCAGTTAAAGCTGTACCTGTCATTCCAGCTAATTTATCATAGAGTCTAAAGTAATTTTGGAAGGTAACAGATGCTAAAGTTACATTTTCAGCCTTTATATTTACACGTTCCTTTGCTTCAATTGCTTGGTGCAATCCATCAGACATTCTACGCCCAGACATCATCCTACCTGTAAATTCGTCAATAAGTACTACCTCATTGTCTTTTACAATATAATCTTTATCGCGTTTAAATAGCGTATGTGCACGTAAACCTTGATTTATGTGATGTACTAAAGACGTACTTTCAGGATCATACAATGATTGTCCAGCAGGTAATAATTTTAACTCAAGCAAACGTTTTTCAACAAATTCATTTCCATCATCTGTAAGAGATGATGAGCGTGACTTTTCATCTAGATCGTAATGTTCAGGTTGTAACTCAGGAATTAAAGCATCGATTGATTTATATAACTCAGTTCTGTCTTCTGCTGGTCCTGAAATTATTAATGGAGTTCTAGCTTCATCAATAAGAATACTATCCACCTCATCAACAATAGCAAAATAATGATCCCTTTGGGCCATTTGTGCTAAATCAGACTTCATATTGTCACGTAAATAATCAAACCCTAATTCATTATTAGTAGCGTATGTAATATCACTTGCATATGCAGCTAATTTCGCTTCTTCTTCCATGTCAGGAACAACAATACCAGTAGTCATACCTAGAAAGCTGTATACCTTACCCATCCAATCTGCATCACGAGAAGCAAGATAGTCGTTTACTGTAACAACGTGAACTCCTCTTCCTGTTAACGCATTTAAATATACAGGAAAAACGCCAACTAAAGTTTTACCTTCACCAGTTTTCATTTCTGAAATATTTCCTTGATGTAAAAATATTCCACCAATTAATTGTGTGTCATACGCGCGCAATCCTAGGGCCCTGAAAGCGGCCTCTCTTGCGTTAGCAAAAGCTTCTGGTAACAATTGATCTAGTGTTTCACCACCTGATAGGCGCTCTTTAAATTCACTGGTTTTTTCCATAATTTGCTGATCAGATAATGCTTGATAATCAGCTTCAAGTAAGTTGATTGCAGACACTAATGGCAAAGTGGCTTTAATTTTTCGATCATTTTTCGATCCAAATATTTTTTGAGCTACTTTTGTTAATCCGAGCATTACTTACATTCCTTACTGGTGCCAAAATTTAATGACAAACTGATGTGATATTAAAACCATTTTCTCTTCATTGCTCTTGTAGGGCTATATAAAGCCACTTAATAAGATCATAAAAAAATAGATTCCTTACAAAAACGTCAGAAAAAACATGTAAGCAGGTGTTTCAGTACTGTCAACGTCACCTTAGCAAAAGGTATAAGATTACACTATAAAAGATTAGTATAAGTGAAGAGACTTTATGATCTTTATCAAGAAAATATTATTTTTGTATAAACGCCATAAAATAATGATTTGGTAGAAATCAAAATTAAGGAAAAAAATTAATAGATTTCAAAAAATAAATAAAATAGATATCTTTAAACCACCATTTAACTTTAAAGAAATTTTTTATATTGAATTTTTGAATTAAGGATTAAATTTTGAAAAATAATAAAACAATTGATCAATTAGAAGCAGAGCTTAAGAGCCTAAAAGCTAAGTATCATATAAAAAAGATTTCCCCATTAGCACCAAAGGATGGGTTTCCAAATCTACCAGTTATTAAAGGTGTTCGCTACGCTTCAACAGCAGCAAATATTAAATACTCAGACCGTGATGATGTCATGCTAATAGAATGCATACAGGGGAGTTCTATTGGAGGTGTATTTACACGTTCAAGTACAAGATCTGCAAGTGTATTAGATTGCCAAAAAAAACTAAAAATTAATTCAAGTAACTCTCCAATAGCAATATTAGTTAATTCAGGTAATTCTAATGCATTTACAGGTTCATATGGTGAAAAATCCGTATCAAAGATTTGTGAAGCCATATCTAATGAATTAAAAATCCCAACTAATTCTATATTTACATCCTCAACGGGTGTCATTGGTGAAAAACTTCTTCATGAAAAGATTATAAAAAAAATTCAAGAATTAAAATTTAATTTAAATAAAAATTCTGCCGAATCTGCTGCTCGAGCAATAATGACAACAGATACTTTTCCAAAGGGAGCAGGTAGTTCGTTTTTAATAAGTGGGTGCCCTGTAAACATTGCTGGCTTTGCAAAAGGTTCAGGAATGATCTCACCAGATATGGCTACTATGTTAGTTTATATTTTTACAGACGTATCAATTGAAAAAAATATACTGCAAAATATTTTAACCAAAATTAACGAAAAAACTTTCAATTCTATTACAGTAGATAGTGATACATCAACATCTGATAGCTTGATAATTGTAGCAACAGGGCAATCAGATTGTAAAAAAATTACAGATGAGTTTAGCGCTGAAGCGTTGAAATTTACTGATGAGTTACATGCTATAATGTCTAATTTATCAAAACAGGTGGTTCGAGATGGAGAGGGAGCATCAAAATTTTTAGAGATATTAATTAATGGCGCTGTATCTGATTCATCAGCAAAAACTGTTGGCCTTGCCATTGCAAACTCGCCACTCATTAAAACAGCACTTGCGGGAGAAGACCCTAATTGGGGAAGGGTTGTAATGGGAGTCGGAAAATCAGGAGAACCCGCAGATCGAGATAAAATTTCTATCTGGTTTGGTAACATTTTAGTTGCAGAAAATGGCTGGGTTGCTCCAAGCTATAATGAGAGTTTAGGGCAAAATTATATGAAAAATGAAGATTTAAAAATTACAGTAGATTTAGGTGTTGGCAATGGAAGTTCTACAGTTTGGACGTGTGATCTGACTCATCAATATGTTGCAATAAACGCAGATTATAGATCATGAAAATGGTATTAGTATCAGCGGTTGCACTTATTGACCGCGATGGGCGAGTGTTATTAGCAAAAAGACCCAAAGGTAAATCTATGGAGGGTTTGTGGGAATTTCCAGGTGGTAAGGTTGAAGCAATGGAAACGCCAGAGATTGCTCTTATACGTGAGTTAAAAGAAGAAATTGGTATTGATACTTGGTCTAGTTGTTTGGCACCATTAACATTTGCTAGCCATAGCTATGAAGATTTTCATTTATTAATGCCTGTGTTTATATGTAGAAAATGGAACGGAATTGTATCACCTCAAGAAGGGCAAGAACTAGCTTGGGTTGAGCCAAAAAAACTTCGTGATTATCCTATGCCAGCAGCTGATTTACCTCTAATCTCAGTTTTGCGTGACTTTTTATAGTTAAAAAAATAAATCTAATTATTTAGTCTACCCATCCAGACAATTCATTTTTTAAAATACCCATCATCATTTTAATATGATCATCGCTATCATTTAAGCATTCAATATATGTAAAAGTTTCTCCTCCAGCTTCTTCAAAGCTTTCAAATATTTC
>Ga0209532_1003006_pt1 | contig 11452 bp, 6 predicted proteins | sample COG_02_FD_184746 | JGI IMG/M metagenome (GOLD analysis project Ga0209532, IMG submission 184746) | Pelagic Microbial community sample from North Sea - COGITO 998_met_02 (SPAdes) (version 2) | ecosystem: Environmental > Aquatic > Marine > Neritic zone/Coastal water | place: Helgoland, sampling... | reverse complement strand
TGGCGTGATGTTTGACGCATTCGCACATGGTGTTGATGTCAGTATGCAGGCGCTCACAAAATATGTGGGCGGTCACAGCGACCTCTTGCTTGGCTCGGTTTCTGCGCGTGACAAAGCCGCTTACGAAAGGCTTGGACCAATCTACCAGCAGCTGGGCCTTGCCGTCTCGCCCGATGATTGCAGCTTGGCCTTGCGCGGGTTGCAAACCCTGGCTGTTCGGTTGGAGGTATTGGAACGAAACACCCTTGAGATTGCAAATTGGCTGATTGATCATCCTTTGGTCGCGCAGGTGCTTCATCCGGCACTGCCGTCTTGTCCGGGGCATGACACTTGGGCCCGAGATTTTAGCGGATCAACGAGCGTGTTTTCTTTCATTTTTAAGGATACCATTGGCGCAGGCCAGGTTGTGGAGTTTATAAATCAGCTGAACATTTTTAAAATTGGAATGAGCTGGGGTGGGGTACACAGCCTTGCGGTGGTCTATCCAGATTTACAGCGCCCCAATCAAGATTTTGGCGGCCGGATTGTGCGGCTCAATATTGGTCTTGAAAAGGTAGAAGATTTGACCAGCGATCTTGCCCAAGCCATGGCGAAGATAGGCTAATCTAAAATCCCAAAAAAAGCGGCTGGCCCCGAAAGACCAGCCGCAGAGTTGTACATTTACTCAGGGAGAAGAAATGTTATCTTTAGTTACGCAGTCTCAGCGCTATTAGAACACCTCCTTTGCATAGGAACACGCGTTCCACATTTAGCCAATCACTCCGGGGGGTCCTTCCAATAGCTGCAGTTTCCTTGATCAAAGCAGGGATAACCTTCTGTGCAAATAAATGGAGAGCAGGGATCAAGGTCAAAAAGCCATATCTCCAGCAGCATGTAAGCGGTAACTAATACAACAGGGGTTAAAAGAACCCAGCCTATTATTCTCAGCGTCGACGCTCTGAACATTATGCAATCCGGATACAGGTTAAAGTTTCAGAGCCAAACTACATGAATCAAAGGACAAGAACAGCCACCTATCAATTCAGAACATTTTGTAAATCTAATTGTGGGGCCAATTGGGGGGTCAAAAGTATCAATATGACATAAGTATATGTTTTAAAATATATTTATACATGTAGGTGGCGGAGGAACAGGGATTCGAACCCTGGGAGGACTTTCACCCTCGTCGGTTTTCAAGACCGGTGCATTCGACCACTCTGCCACTCCTCCGACACGGGTGAATTATGTGGTTTCAATGACGTTATCAAGACGTTAAGTGCAAAAAATAACAAAGAACCAACTGGGAACTTTTAACCTGTTGTTTTCTCTGGCAACCCTTTTGGCAACAAACACCTAGAATATTGTTTTAGCATCATTGAAATTTGTCATTTAGAGCGCGCCGTTAAGGAGCCCTAACATAAACTTGCGAATTTCAGACTCACTTGCGCGAAGTCTTTTGGCCCGTCGCTCTAGCAAACGAAGAGAAGCATTCTGAGCCTGACGAACCGTACCCAAATCGTCATAAGCATTAAGCTCGGCTTGATCGCAGCGGCTTAAGAACTCAGCTAAACCATCTTTGGGCAGTAACGGTAAGTGACCTACAACCGTTTTGGCCCAACCAATGTATTCTAAGCGTCGCTCCAATGACCAACTGTCAGGTGGCGAATGAGCAATAGCACCGATGTTTGAGGTTTTATCGGCGAGTTTTACCAAACTGGCCTCATTGCTCTTTTTAGAAGCATTTAAGATTTGTTGCCGCTTTCGCTCTGCCTTCGGTAAAGACTTGTCGTCAGTGAGCTCAGCTACGATGCTAGCTACTTCTTTGCCGAATAGAGCCTCTAATTCGGCCACAGAGGTAGGTGGGCAGTCCTCGACAGTGTCATGCAGCCAAGCTGCTGCTACGGCTCTCTCTGAGCCGCTCCAGCGCTCAACTAGAGCAGCTACCTCTTCCAGGTGAATTATGTAAGGTTCTTGGGCTTTGCCTTTTCGGAATTGCCCTTCATGGCGCACTCGCGCAAACCGCTCAGCGCGGTTAATTAGGTCTGTCATTGACCCTCCTAAGTTTTGTTGAGGTTTTGCTGTGGCAAAATTTTTTCCACTACAACTCTGAGATATGTACTACTCTTAGATAATCAATAGATGTGAGCTTGCAGCAACTACTTAATATTTATCGGCAAGGCCTGACAAAAGACAAATTTGCGGCTCGTCCGTAATGGGGTAGCAAGATCTTCAGTCGGGTATCAGAGCCCATTTTTTGGTCTGCCTGATCTTCCTTGAGATTATTAAGTTTAAACCTCTTTGCTCTTTTAAAATTAATTACGATTCGTCTGACCCTCAAAGAGCTTTAGCTCACTAATAACCCGGCTCTGGTCCTCTATAGCACAGTGTTGCACTCCCCTAAATAATCCACCTTCACCAATCAACTAGCAACAATAATAAAATCATAAATAGCGCACCTTTCGCCCGCCTGTGCCCGCATCCGATGGCTGGAGTAGATTCGCCACTGCATTGTCTTATATTTTGGAATTTTATACGCATCTAGAATAGCTTTATGATATGTGTTCTATTTCGTTTGAGAGAGCCTGCTATATCAAGGCGTCGCTGCAGTGGCCTAGGATCCTGTAGGCCGACTAAATAAAACGTCTTTCACTAATTATTGCTGATGCAAGTTCCAGCTCCAAACAACCAAAACGAGAATGAACTTACTTTTCCATTAGTTGAGCGTTTCAACTTCAATGTTTTTGGCGAGCCACTCCGGGTCGCCCCCAAAAACACTTTAGCAGATGTAGCACGTGTATTATCTTCGTAAGAGATACCACCAGACAGCTTCTGCCCTGACCTATATTTTATTGTAAACTCAAGTAAATTTTTTCCTGAGTTCAAGTTCATTATTACATCGCCCACCATGTTAGGTGCGCGCGAGCACGAAAAATCATATTTCTTATGCCACATCCGAGAATGCACTGTAGCTAATTTCGCATTTTTTTGTACAGGCGCATTTTCAAAGGATCTAGGCACTGAAACTTGGCTAAGAATGCTTTTGAAAACCCTTTCAGGATTGTTGATATTAATACCCTTAGCCGTTGCATAAGCAGTTAAAGCTTTTTCTGTCCCCGGACCGTATAAGGCATCAATTTTACTTTTGTAGTACTCCAACTTCTTGAGTGCATATTGGAGTTGTTTACGTCTAAGGACATTTTCATTTTTGAATGCTATCTTAAATCTAGTCGCAGTAACACCACAAGCCAGGCCACGCTTTACTGCTTCGGTCACATATTTGTAGGTTGTCGGACCGCTGGCGGCATCCCAAAGAACTCTATCCATAGAATTAACCGTGGCACGCTTGCACACCGCTTTATCATTACAAGCATCAATATTATCGCTAGAACATCTGTTGATTTCAACATCGCAATTAAGGCCACGACTTTTAGCTTCTCTTACAGCATTATAGTTACTGGCTAATGCCCACGAAACTTGGAAATTAGCATTCGTATATGTGGCTTCAGCGCATAGTTGTTCATCATCATGCACATCAGCAGTTTCTGGCGCATTTTCACCTACATCCGCCTCCTCGACCTGACAGAAATCCTTGATGTATCCCTTAGCAATTGGCGCAAGAGCATGGCCTCTACAGCTTTCAAAATAGGCTTCATAAGCAAAACAAGCCTTCGCCTCGGCTGCTGCGCTATATAGCGCTTCACAGGCTGTTATCTCTGCAGTCTTAGGCGCTACTTGCTGCACATTTACAGGTGCCTTAAAGGCAGTTAAAACTTTTGAGTTAGCCAATATCTCAGACATTAGTATCGCAAAATTCACGCTATCTGCCTTTGATCCGGCGTGATGGAGAGCGACCACCTGTTGTAACCCCGCATCAATTACCGGCGAACCTGAGTTTCCCGGGAGTGTGTCACAAGTGTGGAGTAATTTTCCCGCAGATAATGCTGGATTGTTAGCTTTACACTTTTCACGGCTAATGCGTTGTCCTTCTCCCATTGGATGGCCAATAATCCAAAAAGGATCGCCCCCAGCAGGACTAGTGCTTGCTAGTTTCAATTGTCCATATTCTTGAGATGGGTCGCCAATTACCTCGAGAACCGCATAATCTAACGTCTTACTGGCTTCGACGGGTGTGGGGATTACAGTATATTTTTTTGTCCCCTCCTCTATGCCTGTTTGGGTATAGCCAGCGACAAACTGAGTAGCATCAATACGAGAGGCCCCAATTTTCTCATTATCCAAAAGCCCTTTACTACAATGATAATTTGTAAGGATATGCTTCTCTGAAACAATGAAGGCAGTACACGGAAACATCCCTTTATCAGTTAATACATCTAACCGACCAACTGACCTGCCAATTTGAGCAAACACGGAACCAGATGAATAGTTAATGATTGGCTCGTTTTCGTAATTGCCGATAGATAGCTCTAGCTGTAGATCTGATCCGGCTGACTGGCTCTGCGATAACACCACGAAACCGTAGCTCGCACGATCAAAGCCCATCAGGTCTTGGGAATTAGCATTGCTACTGAAAGTAATTAACGCCGCTGCGATTGCTATAAGTCTGTTTATCAACTTCAAGTTCCATATCCCCACATTCCGAAAATATGTTATGCTGTTTCAGTTTAGCCATCCATACTAAGGTTATAATGGTAACCAGCTACCGTCAGCCAGGCGATGCCACGAAAGAACAATTATCAGATGTTGTACCTTCTGCGCGCCTGTAAGATGAACTGAATTTTCCGGAGCCTGTACTACTAATATCTCTATCGACCATTTTCATTCTAAATTCAAATTTTGTACCCACGATTTCCGCCCGACCTCGATAACGTCCGCCACGATCATTCGCATAATAAAGCGAGTACTGCGTCTTGCCCGAAACTATTTTCCTATTTTCGAATATTGCCGCTCCGAGTATTTTTTGACCCGAACAACTAATATCAAGACTCCAATTTCTAGCTATGCGTATTGGGTCCGGTTTAAAGGAGCTTGGAACTTTAACTTTAGACAAAAGGCTGCTGAATACTTGTGCTTCGGTGTTAACCCGAAGTCCGTTGCTATTTACGAATTTATCAAAACCAGCACTTGTTCCTTTGCCCCAAAGACCATCAATGCCATAGGAATAGTGTCCCAGCTTTTTTAGGGCGTACTGCAGCTGCTGCCTTTTGAGTTTTGGCTGGGAAACGAAGGCTTGTTTGAAGTTAAATGTGTTTACCTGTTTGACCCCACAGGTAAGCCCACGCTTTTTGGCTTCTTTCACGTAGCTTTGGAGCTTATAGGATACTACCCATTCATCAGTTGATTGGTTAGCAGCATAGTAGCAAAGGGTTGTAGACGTGCAAACTTCAGGAGTTGAGGCTGTACATGTTTTCTTGACTTGAGCCTTAACCCCACACGTCAGCCCACGCTTTTTGGCTTCTTTCACGTAGCTTTGGAGCTTATAGGATACAACCCATTCATCAGTTGATTGGTTAGCAGCATAGTAGCAAAGGGTTGTAGACGTGCAAACTTCAGGAGTTGAGGCTGTACATGTTTTCTTGACTTGAGCCTTAACCCCACAAGTCAGCCCACGCTTTTTGGCTTCTTGAAAATAAAACTGATTTACAGAGCTTGTATCCCAACGGCCATTTTTGGTGGCTAATGAACAGATTTGCTCATCGCCGCATTGCTTGGCATCTTGGCTACAAGTCTTTGTCGGTCGCGGTTCAATTTGAGTTGTCTTTTGAACTTGGCAAAACTTCTCGATGTAGCCTTCAGCAATTGGCGCAAGAGCATGGCCTCTACAGCTTTTAACATAGGCTTCATAAGCAAAACACGCTTTGGCTTCCGAGGCAGCACTGTAAAGCGCATCGCAAGCTGTTTGTTCAACTGTGTCGATTGGTTTGACAACGTTAACTGGCGCTTTGTATGCAGCTAATACACTTGAATTAGACAATATTTCAGACATCAATATTGCAGCATTTACACTCTCATTTGAAATTCCTGCATGGTGCAGTGCAACTACAACCTGAAGTCCTGCATCAATGACGGGAGAACCAGAGTTACCCGGAAGGGTATCACAGGTGTGCAGTAATTTATTTTTCGAGACTGCAGGCGCACTTGCACGGCATTTCTCTCGGCTAATGCGTTGACCTTCTCCATTTGGATGTCCAATCACCCAAAATGGTGTGCGATCTTTGGGCACGAGGTTCACTAAGTTAAGTTTGCCATACTTTTGAGATGGATTTCCCAACACCTCTAGAACTGCATAATCTAGTTCTGCACTAAATTCCACAGGCGTAGGGATTACAGTATATCTGTTGGTTCCTTCATCAATCCCAGTCTGGGTGTAGCCTGCAACAAACTGTGTTGCGTCAATGCGCGTAGCGCCGATGCGTTCATTATCGAGCATGCCAAAGCTACAATGATAATTTGTGAGTATATACTTCTTGGAAACAATAAACGCCGTACAAGGAAAGTTTCCCTTGTCAGTCAAAACGTCCAACCTACCGACAGACTTACCAATCCTAGCAAAGACAGAGTCATTGCCGTAGTTTAGAATTGGCTCGTTATTGTACAAACCAATTGCGGATTCTAGCTGGATTTCTGAACCCGCAGATTGGTTTTGAGACAACACGACAGAACCAAAGCTTGCCCTGTCAAAGCCCATTAAGTTTTGAGACTGGGCAGCCCCTCCAAATGCCATTAGCGCCAAAGCAATAGAACTAGTAATTTTCTTAGCCACTTTCAAAAGCTGAATCAGGCGCAGTGCTAAAAACATTAACCACACAGCGCTTTAAACGCATTGATTATGGCCTCTGCGTTTTCGTCCAATTTTAAAAATGAAACCCGCCTGTTTTTGGCATTAGCTGGGTTAGCTGCATCCTTTAAGAGTACTTCACCAACTCCAATCGGCTGAAGATTTGCTTTAGCACCACCCACCAATAGCGCACTCGTGATAGTAGCCGCCCGTTTTTCTGAAAGTTTGCAGTTGTAACCGTCAGTGCCTTTTCCATCTGTGTGGCCCACGATCGCATATAGTTTTCCAATATTTATGTCATCTGCCAAAGCTTTTGCTAGCACTGACACCTTGTCCAGTTGGTCAGCACGAATTTTATGGGAATTAAAATCAAATTCAATTTCGATACCAGCCGACTTAACATCAGTACTAGCCGCATTCTGGCCAATGTCCTCATCTTCATCGTTTTTAACAGTCACATTCGGTTTTTCGGTCTCATTGTCATCATTCAAATCAATCACGAATGTTTCAAGTGTGATTTCAGAAATGCCATTGCTTTCGAATATGGCTTCACCCTGACCAAAAGAGATGCCAACACAATATTCTTTCAGCCCCGTTGCAAGACAACGAGCCAAGATATTGTTTGTCTCCGGAACGTCTGCAACATTTGTGTGCTGGTTCGGAATGTAGATCTCTACCTCCTGCCCTAAAGCGGCCCCTGAATAGAGGGAAAGCGAAAATAGAAGCGGTAAGGCACGGGTTACTGTTCGGATCATTTGGCACTCACTGGAATTGAAATTGTGGCCTTCACGATCGCTTTGCCCTGGCTATCGATATCCGTATTGTTGGATAATCCACTCAGACCGGTGTCCGTGTCGGTGGCATCAAACGTGAATGTTTCCAAAATAGTTGCTTCTTCAATTTTGGCTTCGGCATAGATACGCTGACTTTTGTCACAAGATACCCTGGAGGTATCACGCAACTCTGCTTCGATTGCTGCTTTGGAAAAATTACAAACCGCAATGACGGTTTCTACGCCACTTTCCGAAAATCTCAAGCTGCCCTTGGGCGGGAATATGAATGTGCCGCCAGCCGCAATTGGCTCATCCTCAAGTTCTGGATGTGGAAACATCACACAACTGTCACCATCGTCATCAATATTGATCAATGTGAGGCGACATTGACGCTGTGGCTCGATGAACAGCCTTATGGCGTCCCCTACGCGATACTCTCTATCTTCCGTGTAGATCGCCAAAGTGCTTGCCATTGGCATGTTGCCGCTAACCTCACACTCAAGACCTCTGCGCCGGGTTTCAGAGAGGTATGACTGAATGGAAGGATCCGTACGCCAAATCTTAATACCATTTTTAGACATGGTAACTTCGGTGCACAGCTCCTCTTTGCTACACATTTTAGGGTCACTGATGCAGGTAGTTGTTTTTTCTATGACGTCACAGCTTAGACCTCTGCGTTTTGCTTCTGATACAAACTTTAATTTTGGTGGGCTATCTACCCAGAGATTGTTTTCAGTTGCTTTTTCGCACAATTGTTCAGGTGAGCACTCTGCAACATCCTCGTTACAAGCCTTCTCTTTCATTGCAATATTCAAATCATCGAGAAAATTTTCAATTCTTCTAAGCTCACCGTCTTCGTCGAGGATGGGGACTAACCGTTTTATTTCTGAATCCCATTTCCATTTAACAGTTTTATTTTCATCTGAATTGTTAATTTTTGCAAATTTTTGAAGTTCTTCGGTTGTAAAATAATACATGTCGTCTGGCTGTGTTTCGAACATTCTTTCGTACACAAACGGCGGAGTATCAAATTCATTCAGAAAACCAATTATCTCTGAAACAGTATATTGAGAGATGAAATCTACAACGCCTTGGGGCACCTCTTTCTTTCTGGCTTCCGCATCTCCTGAAAATTGATGAACACCTAAATCACCCGTCGCAATTTTTAAGTCCCCTGCCAAAAACATAAATGCACAAGCGGAAACACAATCAGTAAATTTTGGAATGTAGGTATCAATTTTTCTATCATAGATAATACCCGCCATCTGCAGGCCTTCGAAAACCTTTCCACCTGGACTTGCAAGGACGACAATATCAATCTCATGGTTGCGGAGGGCCTTGCGAAATTCAAATGTATCGTTTTCTTCAATTTCATCAAAAAAGAAAAGAGCATTTGGAAGTGCATCAAAGTGTATAAAACTTCCATATGTTGAAGATGCAAAAGGCTTATGCTTATCGGCTTTGACATTTGAGAATGCGCCAAGAAGAGCAGCTACGAGCAGAAAAAACTTCAGTTTCATTTGAAATTTCATATTCGATGACCTCGTTGTAGTTTTCTTTTCGATTCCGTTGGTATCATTGTAAGTGTATCGACAGACTTAAAACCAGCATAGAATGTTTAGAAGCCTTATCGCAGTCGCATTTTCTCCGGATTAAATATTAATTCTACACGTCGCCAAGATTCATATCGATCCTTCGGCAATGCGAAGCCCTGAGCACCGCACACTTGTATTGCAAACCGCGCTGTTTCAAAAGCCCGCTCAGCACTGACCGCATTTCCGCCCTCATAACCACGCAGTTGAATGCTATCAAACACAGGCTTTCCATCCCGCGTAAGCTCCATTTCAACCACAATAGTTGTAGACAATGCCGCCGATGATAAGGCACCAAGATTCCAACATTCTGCGATCGCAAGCTGCATGCCACGAGCGATCGTTTCAGCGTCAAAAGGCATTGAGTCGCCTGAAAGTTAAGTCATTGGCTTTGGCCGGTGCATTCGAGCCGGCTATCAAAGCAGCATTCAAAGCGGCGGTAACCGGATCGATTTTAGGCGTTTGAACTGTTAGTTTGGGCGCAAGTGGTTCAGCTACAAAAGTTGGACCACTATCTTGTGTTAAGTTATTCGTCTTACGATTACCTTGAAATTGATCATTTTCCCAAACACCGGCCCGTTCCACCCCTGATGGGTCCGTTTGGACACCGTAGCCCGAGCGTTGCCCCGCTACGAACGATCCAATGTATGTTGACTTGTCCGAATACACCAAAGTACCCAATCCGTGAAAGGCTCCGTTTACCCACGACCCGTCGTATCTATATCCAGTTTTTGACGTCAGAACACCTTGACCGTGGTGCAAACTACTTTTGAAATTTCCTTCATAAGTAAGTCCATTTGAGTAAACAGCTTTTCCGGCTCCATTGGTTTGACCGTTTTGCCAATTTCCCGAATATTTACTTCCATCGCTATATGTAATTGTTCCAAAACCGTTTGGACGTCCCGCTGAGAAAATACCCTCATACATAGATCCATCGGAATATTTGGCGGTGCCTTTGCCAAACATTTGCCCATTCTTCCATTCACCAGAATACACGGACCCAGAAGGCGAAACAAAAGTTCCAGCTCCATTTTTTTGACCATTAAAAACATGGCCCTCATAACTACTTCCATCATCATATTTAATGGACTGAAATAAAGAAGTTTTATTAGAAGTGTCATCCAGTGTAAGTACTGGCTCTTCGGCTACTGGATCTTCTACTAAGGGTTCCACGGATTCATTGCAGAACTCGTTTAAGTAACCGCGGGCCAGCGGTACCAGTGCATGCGAGTTGCAACTCTTAAGGTAAGCATTGTAGGCATAACAAGCTTTGGCTTTGGCTGCTGCATTATAGAGCTCGTCGCAGACCTTCGGCTTTTCAGTAATTTCTTGCGGCAGAGCAATAGGCGCTTCAAACGCTGTAAGTATTTTGGAGTTTTGTAGAATATCTGACATCAGAATTGCGTAGTTTACGCTATCTGCTCTGGAGCCGGCATGGTGAAGTGCTACTACTTGCTGCAAACCGGCATCTATTACAGGCGAACCAGAGTTTCCTGGTAATGTGTCGCAAGTATGCAGAAGTCTTCCTGCTGACAGAGCTGGGTTATTTGCTTTGCATTTTTCTCGGCTGATACGTTGGCCCTCTCCCATCGGGTGCCCTATAATCCAGAAGGGGTCTCCGTGAGCTGGGGCAATATCCGAGAGCTTTAACTGTCCATATTTTTCGGCGGGGTTTCCAAGTACTTCCAATACGGCATAATCAAGATCTTTACTTGTCTCGATTGGGGTTGGAATTACTGTGTATTTGTTCGTCCCTTCTTCAATACCGGTTTGAATATAACCTGCAACAAACTGAGTTGCGTCGATGCGAGTTGCATTGATTTGTTCATTATCCAACAGGCCGAGACTACAATGGTAGTTTGTTAAAATATATTTTGATGAGACAATGAAAGCAGTACACGGAAACATCCCTTTATCAGTTAATACGTCTAACCTGCCTACGGACCGTCCCATTTGCGCAAAGACCGAGCCGACAGAATAATTGATAATTGGTTCATTTTCATAATTACCGATAGCGAGTTCAAGCTGGATGTCATTACCTACTGATTGATTTTTTGAAATGACAACTGAGCCGAAGCTGGAACGATCAAAAGTTACTAATTCTTGAGACAACAGAGAAGTTCCAAAACTTGCTATACCTATTGCTAGGATTGCGACCATTGCACAGAATTTAAACATTTGATCCATGGTAAAAACTCAGTTCGGTATTGAAAGATTTGGAATTAGTGTGTTCATTTCTTGTGATCTATTTTTCAGTCAATTTCAGCTCAATCCGCCGATTTTGCGCCCGTGCAACTCGGGAATTAGCTGGGTTGATGGGTTGATACTCACCAAACCCATTGGCAGAGAGCCGACGCGGAGGCATCTGCTCC
>Ga0209532_1002992_pt1 | contig 11489 bp, 10 predicted proteins | sample COG_02_FD_184746 | JGI IMG/M metagenome (GOLD analysis project Ga0209532, IMG submission 184746) | Pelagic Microbial community sample from North Sea - COGITO 998_met_02 (SPAdes) (version 2) | ecosystem: Environmental > Aquatic > Marine > Neritic zone/Coastal water | place: Helgoland, sampling... | reverse complement strand
GGTTATTATCGTAGGGCTATTCAAAAACTCTCTGAATCAAAAAAGATTTCTCTCTACGTAATCTTTACGAATGACGTGCAGGCTGCGACTATTATTTTTGAGGAACTGGGTATTAACTTTGTTTTTAGTAGTGAAATCGGATCTAAAACTTTTCTTGAGGACCTTTGTAGTATGTCATATTTTCCTAATTTAATAATGTCTAATAGTAGTTTTAGTTATTGGAGCGCAGCTACTTTTTCACTAGAGAAGGTGGTTTTATGTCCGACAAAATATAGACATTATGATGACATTGATATCTATCTTGAAAATTGGACACAGGTGTAAATGATTTTTTTTAGTCAATACCAGAAACTTTTGAGTTTAGTTACATCTGATCAGAAAACGGAAATAGCAATTGGAATCTCTCTGGTTGTTTTTACTACTTTTTTTGAGATGTTGGGTATTGGACTGATTCTCCCACTCATTGGAAGTTTTGGTTCGCCGGAAGTGAAACTCCCACTTACCGAATATTCGATTCAGGTGATTAATTATGTCTATTGCTTACTAGCAGTGTATATCTTTAGGTATGTTTTCATCCTAAGCTCGAACAAGTACATAGCTGGCTTGATTTATTCCTTAAAATATGAGTTCTCTAGAAGATTGTTTTCATCATACGTCAACTTAGATTATGAATCTAAACTCTTTCGCGATGATGCCGAAATAATTAGAAACCTAACAACTGAAATCAATCAGTTAGTTAATAATGTTTTGATCCCATTGATGATTCTATTATCGGAATTAATACTGGTTTTGGCTCTTTCTTTGATTTTCCTTTATCTTTATCCTCTCGCTGCACTTTTTTTAGCTTCAATGCTGTTGTTGCCAATACTTGGGTTTAGGTTTGTTATCAAGAATAAAATTTCCATATGGGGTCAACAGAGGATGAGTTTTGACCATAAAATTATGAAGAAGATCTCGGAGGGTTTGAGCGGTTTTGTCGATCTAAAAGTTTATCAATTACAATCTGTGGTTACCGATGATTACACACAGAACCTTAGGGCGAGTACTAATATAGAAGCAAAACAATATTTTTTCTCTCAAGTGCCTCGCATATCCTTAGATACATTCTTTGTTTTAGTCGTTTTAGTGGGTTTTTTGTTAAATGATGTGGTCAATGCTCAAACGGACATGTTTTCCGCGTTCGCCCTATTAATAATAATTGGGATAAGAGTTTTGCCCTCAATTGGTCGTCTCGCACACTGCTTCCAGGCGCTTAAGTATGGTGATCATGTTGTAAAGATTTTCCTAGATATCAGTATAAAGAACATCCCCAAGAGACTACCATTGAAAAATTGGAGATCCATTAATGTGTCTAGCATTAGTAAGAATATTGCAGGTAAACCTATCATAGATAATTTTTCTTTAGAAATAAATCGTGGAGATAAAGTCCTAATTACAGGGGTAAGTGGTTCGGGTAAGACTACGCTTATAAATATTTTGTGTGGACTCCTGCCGCTTTCAAAAGGTCATATTACGATCGGTGGAAGAGACCTATGCTATGAAGATGACTCTTGGTTTCAAGAAATTGCTTTTGTTAAGCAGCAAAGCTACATTATCGACGCTAACTTAATTGATAACATTAAAATTGTTTCTAAAGAGTACGATGAGAGTTATCTCCAAGAAATTATCGCCTTTTTAGAGCTTGAGGAACTTCTAGATCACGCAACATTAGGTGAAAATGGAGTCTTAATTTCTGGAGGGCAAAGGCAGAGGGTATCCATTGCTCGAGCCCTTTACAAAAAGGCGTCATGCATATTTTTGGATGAGCCCACTAGTGCATTGAATGATGCGTTATCTAATAAAATTCTCGACTATATTGTCAACGACCCTAATCTCACTGTGGTGTGTATTTCTCATAACTCAGATTGGTTCAATTCTTTTGACAAGCATGTTGTTCTTGGTTAAGGACAAGTTTCGAGCATGAGTACCTAAAACTGAATGACTGAACCTACGAACAAAAAACCGCTGGTGAGTATCCCATTGGCCGCATTCAACGGTGCGTCGTATATCTCTCAGCAGATTTCGTCAATCTTGTGTCAGTCCGTTGCTAACTTTGAGCTAATTATAATTGACGACTGTTCCACAGACGGCACATGTGAAATAGTAAAAAACTATCTCTCTGATCCGAGGATTACGCTTTCAGTTAACACTACTAACTTAGGATATAAAAGGAATTTCGAAAAGGCAATAAAGAAATGTAAAGGCGAATTTATAGCTCTAGCTGATCAAGATGATATCTGGCATCCGGATAAGCTAGCAATCTTACTTGATAATATAGCGAGTAATGATTTGATTCATAGTGACGCTGAGTTGATAGATGGTGATAATAACATAATCGATTCGTCGTTCTCTCGTTACTCATCAAAGTCACTCGATACGTCTCCAAGAAATATTTTATTAAATGGATCAGTTACTGGGTGTACATGCATGTTTCGGGCAGATATTCTTAAAGTGGTCCTTCCATTTCCTACAGGGGACTTTGTACATGATCGATGGGTTTCATTGGTCGCTAGTTTTGGAGGTGGTATTATTTACCTAGATAGTCCGTTGATTCAGTATCGGCAGCATACATGCAATGTATCCGGAGCTTCCAGCTCCTCTTGGAGTTTCTTAAAAGTTAAAAATGCAATCTTTGAGACTAGCAGAGTAGAAGGTATTATGCAGCACTATTCATTTGCTAGCCATGTACGACAAAGTTTCACGGAGCGTCTTTTCCCTAATGCTGATTTAGATCAAGCACATAAATTCTCGACAGCAATCAGGAGCGGACATATTAGGCAGTTCTTGAGATACAGCTATAATTTGAGAGACGCCATCTATGTTGGTCTTCCAACTCATTTACGGATACTAAAGTTTTTTAATTTATTTAAGATTGTTGTGTTAAAAAGATTAAATAATGATAGTTAATCTGGTATTACTCCTTTTTGCAGTAGCCCCTTTTTTTGATCCCGTTGGGCAAAACTTCGGTATTCGATGGGTTTCACTTTTCCTGATGTTTACTTTGTTTGTCCCGCTATACAAGTATAGAAAACAAATTTCTAGAAGAATTTTTTTTGCATTAGTTTTTCTAATTATCATCATGCCAACGCATGGGCTATTTATGACTGCTATAAATGGCGGTTTCATCACCACCGACTTCTCTGATACCTCGTACCTAGCATTCGCTGTGCTTCTTTTAGCATCATCACCTATTATGTTTGTCACGGATATATATAAAAAGTATTTCAAACTATTATTATATGTCTCCGTCGTTGCTAGTGTCTTGTCATTAGTTCTGTATTTTTTTTCTTACAACACGCATGCTTCCATTATAGCTAATTATCTGACCGAAAAAAGTATAGCGATAATTGCCCACCGAGGAATGATGGGAATTGAAGTGAAGATGATTTATTTTTTGGGGGCACCACTTTTTTTTATACCATTGGCATATTTTCTGAATAAAGCGGTTAGTAAGCGATCCTACTGTATTATTGCAATCCTCCCACTCTTTGCCCTAATTGCTACCGGCACACGGTCTCATATTGTGCTTAGTGTGCTGTATGCCGCCTGGATGATACCCAACATTATATTTGATAGTGCCTTTACAAGACGAGTCACTTATACCAAGCTTGCCTTCGCAGGGGTCGGGATTTTCATTGTCTTTCTTTTTTATTCTCCTGAGATCTCTGAGTTCTTGCAATCTCCAAAAAGAGTTGAGTTGATGTCTTACTATGCAGATACGTTCAACAATCTAAGCACTATACTTTTTGGTCAAGGTTTTAATGCTACGACATGGGACTATGCTTTGGCAGAATGGGCTGGGGGGGGATCAAAACTTGAGCTTACCTATTTCGAATATGTTCGAGTTTACGGTATTATTTCTTTTGCACTGTTCGCACTATTTTGTACTTACCTACTGATGAGCTTGTTTAAAAGTAAGGATTTTTTTGAATTCCATCTCCTATCTTTGATTTTGATTAATGCTAGTATCAACCCTTATCTGATTTCCATCAATGGTGTGGTTCCGATAGTCCTAGCCATAGGGAGGCTTAATGCAAATAAGAAAAAGTGAGAGGTTTTGTATTGGTGTTATTTTATTTCATCCATCGACCGATGAGATCGATTCACTTTTAGCTCTAGCTAAAAATCATGATGTGTATGTTTTTGCCAATTCAATTCTTGAAAATGATTTGCGGGAACAGCTGCAAAAAGACACCTTCTATCTTCAGCATCCAAGTAAAAACTATGGTATTTCTCAAGCATTGAATGTTTTATTTAAGCAGGCTATTGCCGACGGCTTTGATTATTTTCTATGCCTAGATCAAGACTCAATTGTTGGTGAATTTTGTTCGAACAGCCTTTTAGATGAAATATCATCTCTTGATGCCGAACATGGGAATGATCGCATCGTTGGATTTTGTCTAAATTTCAATTTAGGAAATGGCGAATTTAAAACGTTTTTCATAACAAGTGGAACTGTTTTCTGTCTTAAGTATTTGTCGGAAGTTGGCTTCTATAACGAACAATATTTCGTTGATTTGGCTGACTATGAGCTATCGTTGCGATCCTATGTTGAGAACTTCAAAATCATAAACCTCGAAAACAACATATTCTTCGATCATACGACCGGACAGGTGGACACGCTTCACGGATTTTTTGGTATGAGGCTCAAATCTAGGAGATATGGCTTAGATCGATTTAAGCAGTCTATTTTTGGGTATGTCCGTTTATCATACTACTGTCTTCAGACGCTTCGTTTTAACCTTTTGGCCAAAACGTTTAGGAGTTTCATGATTTTTTTCTTCTACAGGATCGTCTCATTTTTCCCGGTCATAGATAACAACAAATAGTTGATTCCAAAATATGCTAAGTAATTTATTTTTGTCCATTGCAGTAACATCATACTCTCGAGTCGACGAATTGGAGCGATGCTTATTAAGTATTGATTCTTCATTGATCGGTGATGTTGAAATTATAGTTAGTGAGGATTGTTCACCTAAGAAAATAGAAATCAGGTCTTTGGTTGAAAAGATCGCTCAGACGTCGCAGTTCGTTATAAAGTTTAATTCAAATGAGATAAATATCGGTTACGATAGGAATATCAAAAAGCTGATCGATATGGCTTCTGGTGAATATATTCTCTTTATCACTGATGATGATAAATTTTCTCAAGGTGCATTGGATAAGTTAATACGACAACTGAAAAAAAATAGCCCCGCATTTCTTTTAACGCCATTCAGACATGTCAAGTCTGGCCTCGTTCAAAGGAAGTATAGTAATTCTCATCATATTGCTGGTGGGCTGAAGTCGGTGAATAAATATCTATTCGATAACATCTTAGTGTCAGGTCTCGTTTTTAAACGATCACTTATCCCTGCTTATGAAGAGACTAAGCTTGATAAGCTGATATATACGCAAGTGTATATATTTTGCGTAATTGCGTTGAGGAATGAAGGTGGATACCTGGATGTTGAATTAATTGAGTGTATAGAAGATGGAGAGAATGCTTATGGAAAGAGCTCAAGTAATCTTAACGAAGATCTTGCGGATAGATCGAGGCCAATATCAAATCTGGAATTTAATAAAGGTCTAATCCGGATCGTGAGGATGTTTGATGACGACTATAATACCTCAGTTCACAAAATGTTTTCACAAGAATATTCGTTTCGATCGTGGACGGGTCTATCAGAATCGAAAAGAATCTCTCAAAATGAAATGAGAAATTACTTTGAAAAACTTATAGCATTAGATGTTAAATATAATATTTGTCCATACCTATATTTTGGTGTTTTAACATTGTTTGGGTATCCTTTCTCTCAGATTATTTTTGCCTTTCCTAAATATACAGTAAAAAAAATACGGTCATTGATTTCTTTTTTATAATCTGGGGTGAATTAGGTGTAAGAAGAACGAATTAAATATCTAGTTAGCCTTAATTTTTGGGATTATTCTTTAACATTCTTTAATTATGCTTTATTCAATTCATTAGCTTTCAATGGTCTTATTAAATTATTTATGAAAACTACAGTTTTATCAGCAAGTGGATTCAACCCTGGGCACGTTTCTAATTTACTGGCATTTAAAAAAATGCTTAATGAACAAGACTTTTCCGTAAAATTTTTATGCAATGAAAATTACTCTGAATTCAGCAAAGATATTCAAGCTGGTGCAGTAGGGATTTGGTATTGTTTGTCTAAGTTAAAAAAAGATGACCTTTTCATTATTTGGTCTCCGAGTATTTTATCTCTCGTCCATTGTTTACTTCTTCGGCTATTCTGTCGATGTGACGTTCTTTATGTTTATCATGAGCCTTTTGAAAGTCTGCGTTCATATCGGAATGCAGGATTCGCACATAAAGACATTTTGAGGATTTTTTTGATTTCGGTAGTGAGTAGTTTAAAGTGCCTGTTGTCGACATTAGTTATCCTTCCTTCTTTAAAAGCTCAGGCCACCTTTGATGCTAGTTTTATTGGAAGGAAAAATAATATTAAGCTTAATTTGATATTTGATGACGAGGCCGGTGAAACTAACTTACGTGAAAAGAAGTATATATCCTATATCGGCACCATAGCGAAAGATCATGCATTCTATGAGTTTGTCGATTTGGTGAGCCAAATGTGTCGCGAGAATATACTGCCGGATGTTGAGTTTTTAGTGTGCACCAAATCAAGTATCCCAAAAGATTGTATATCTAAAATTGAAAAGTGCGTCAACGGCGGCAGATTGACGGTTGTATCGGGGAAACCAATGCGAACCGATGAGATTAATGACTATTATGCCAAGAGCCTCGTGATCTGGAATGCGTATAAGCGGTCAATGCAGTCAGGCGTATTGCCTAAGGCCTATATGTTTGGAGCGCCGGTGATCACCTCTTTTTCGGGCTCTTGTGAGTACTTTATTAGTGATTCTACTGGGTTGGCTATTTCGTCTGATTATGAATTAGAAGATTTTGTTGGCGCAATCTCTTTAATACTGGCCAGTTTTCCGAAGTATTCATTATGTGCTAGAGCTTATTTTCTTGAAAACTTTTATTACAAATCACTGTCAGACGACTTTTTAAAAGGGTTGAATTCTTAATGAACAAAAAAGTAACTGTTGATCTTGATATTGACTCTCCATATATTGAGAACGATACTAAATTCCATGATTTCAAAAGAAGAATGAGTTATCGGCTTCCATTTAAGCTGATACGAAAATATTTAAAAAAAAATAGACCTACCTCTACTCACATTGATATTTTAGAGGTTGGTGTCGGGTCGGGCTATTTTGCCAAATTTTTTCTTGAGCAATATCAGACTTCAAATTACACCGGTCTTGAGTATGATTCTAGGCTTATTGATGTCACCAAGCAAAAGGCTCCTCATGCAAGCTTAGTTCAAGGAAATGCAGAGGCATTTTCCCTCGATCAAAAATTTGATGTGGTCGTGTCTTTTCAGGTTTTGGAACATTTATATAATCCTGAAGCAATGATTCAACATGTAAGTGATCACCTGAGGTCTGGTGGATTGTTAGTGGTGACAACGCCCAATTTGAGCGGATATGGCGCTTCTATAATGGGAAAAGGCTGGCATGGGTATAGATATGACCATGTGTCGCTTAAAGGACATGATGAATGGGTGAGTTTAATTGAGGGATATGGATTTGAACGGTCATTTTCCGGTAGCACTTTTTTTACGGGACTTCCTTGGTTTAATAAAATGCCTTTAGTAGTAGTTAATTGGTTGATGCTTATGGCTTTTGGAGCATTGAAATGGTCTAAAGGGGAGTCATTTGTAGGTGCGTTTATTAAAAAAGGAACTCAGAGTGGATCAAATGAATAAAACCAACAGCCTAGCCGGTGCAACTCTTCTTATTACGGGTGGAACTGGATCATTTGGCAATGCAGTGCTCAGGAGATTCCTATCTTCCAGTGTTAAAGAGATACGAATATTCAGTCGAGATGAGAAAAAGCAAGATGACATGCGTAAATTATACAATGACGACAAGATTAAGTTCTATATCGGAGATGTAAGGGATTACCAATCAGTGCTTAATGCAGCGCGTGGTGTGGATTTTGTATTTCATGCTGCAGCGTTGAAGCAGGTGCCCTCCTGCGAGTTTCACCCTATGGAAGCCGTTAAGACAAATGTGCTTGGAACTGAAAATCTTCTTGATGCCGCTATTGCTAATGGTGTTAAAAAGGTAGTTTGTCTTAGTACTGACAAGGCGGTATACCCCATTAATGCAATGGGAATCTCTAAGGCTATGATGGAAAAAGTAATCGTTGCGAAGGCAAGAAACAGTTTAAATACGGTTATCTGTACCACCCGGTACGGGAATGTAATGGCGTCACGCGGATCAGTTATTCCTCTTTTTGTGGATCAGATCCGCGCTGGTTTATCTGTGACTGTTACGGATCCGGAAATGACCAGGTTCATGATGACGTTGGATGATGCTGTTGAATTGGTAAAGTATGCTTTTGATAACGGAAATGCCGGAGAGATATTTGTTCAAAAGGCTCCGGCCGCCACCATATCTACGTTAATAGATGCCTTAAAAGAGTTGGCAGGGGTTCCTAGTCATGAAGTTGTCACGTTGGGGACCAGGCATGGCGAAAAGCTTTATGAAGCGTTATTAAGCAGAGAGGAGATGGCTGTAGCAGAAGATCTGGGCGGTTATTTTCGCGTTGGGCCAGATCTGCGAGATCTAAATTATAGTAAGTATGTTGAAGAGGGTGAATTAAAAATCACTAGAACCACTGATTACAACTCTCACAATACCACTAGATTAGATGTGGCTGGAATGAAGAATCTCTTATTAAAACTGCCGTATATTCAAGCATTTGAGCGTGGGGCGTATATTGCCCCAGACCAATAATATGAAAGTTTTAGTTACTGGACCCAACGGTTTTATCGGTAAAAATTTAGTTTTAAGGATAGGAGAGGTTGACGAGTTTTCTGTCATTCTGTTTACTAGAGATATGGGAATTTCTTCACTATCATCTTTAGTGGACGCTGCCGATGCTGTTGTGCACTTAGCTGGAGAGAATCGTCCGGAGAACATTGACGACTTCGTTATTGGAAACGTCGGGGTTACGGAAGCAATCTGTGCGGCAGTGCGAGATAGTGGCCGTAAGATTCCTGTTATCTTTACATCATCTTCTCAAGCACTGCTTGAAAACTCATATGGTTCAAGCAAGTTAGAAGCAGAGATAGTAATTGAGAAACTGTATGCCGACATTTCAACCAATTGTGTGATTTATCGTCTGCCTGGAGTATTTGGAAAGTGGTGTAGGCCGAATTATAACTCGGTTGTTGCTACCTATTGTCACAATTTAGCTAGGGACTTGCCGATTAGAATAGACAATCCAAATGCTATATTAACGCTTGTTTACGTGGACGACGTAATTGAGGACATAATATCTGTACTGCGCGGAGAATCTAAAGGTCTTGATCGTAGAGATATTACACCTACTTACTCCATAACGCTCGAGGAGCTCTCAGCGCAGATTGAACGCTTTAAGGTGTCTAGAGAAACCCTTGTGTCTGAGGAAGTAGGAACAGGATTCGTACGAGCGCTTTATTCGACGTATGTTAGCTATCTACCATTGAATAAATTTACGTATCAACTTCCTTGTTATGCCGATGAACGTGGTGTTTTTGTCGAAATGCTGAAAACACAAAACAGTGGCCAATTCTCTTTTTTTACTGCTCACCCAGGTGTTACTCGTGGTGGACATTATCATCATAGTAAAACTGAGAAATTTCTAGTTCTAAATGGAACGGCACGGTTTGGTTTTCGAAGCTTAAACACTGGTGAGACTTTTGAAGTCATAGTTGACCAGTCAGTGCCAACTGTTGTTGAGACCATACCGGGTTGGGCCCACGATATTAAAAATATAGGGTCCACTGATTTGGTCGTTATGCTATGGGTAAATGAAATATTCGACCCTCTATCCCCTGATACAATTACAAGTAAGGTCTGATAATGAAAAAATTAAAGGTTATGTCAGTCGTCGGCACGCGTCCTGAGATAATTAGATTGTCTCGTGTGCTCTCAAAACTTGATGAATATTGTGACCATGTTTTAGTTCACACCGGCCAAAATTACGATTATGAGCTAAGCCAAATATTTTTTGACGACCTAGGTCTAAGAAAGCCGGACTACTTTCTGAACAGTGCTGAAGGTAGTGCCGGTGCTGCTAATACTATTGGCAACTTGATTTCAGCGGTCGATATTGTCTTGTCTGAGGTGAATCCCGATGCGATGTTAGTGCTAGGTGACACGAATAGTTGCTTGTCGGTTATTCCGGCTAAGCGCAGGAAAATACCTATTTTTCACATGGAGGCTGGGAATAGATGTTTTGACTTGCGAGTGCCAGAGGAAACTAATAGGCGGATTGTAGATCACACAGCGGACATTAACTTAACATATAGTGATATAGCTAGAGAATACCTGCTGCGAGAGGGGTTGCCACCTGACCAGGTAATTAAATCTGGAAGTCCTATGTATGAAGTACTGCATTATAATCTTCCTCAGATCGATAGTTCAGATGTGCTGTTGCGATTAGGGTTGGAATCCAATGGCTATTTTTTAGTAAGCGCGCATCGTGAGGAGAACATCGAGCCCGATGTCAATTTCAAAAAACTAGCTGTAATTCTTAACGAATTGGCTGAAAAGTTTGGTATGCCGGTGATTGTCTCAACTCATCCGCGCACGCAAAAAAGAATTAGTGAATCGAAGCTTACATTTAATCCGTTGATAAATTTTTTAAAACCCTTAGGATTCCATAATTATGTGAAACTCCAGATGGAGGCTAAGGTAGTTTTGTCTGATAGTGGGACCATTAATGAAGAGGCTTCTATACTGAATTTTCCCGCTTTAAACTTGAGAGAAACTCATGAACGCCCTGAAGGTATGGAGGAAGGCGCAGTTATGATGGTTGGGTTGGAAGTTGATCGCGTCCTTCAAGCATTATCCATAGTTAATAAGCAAAACCGTGGTGACATCCGTGATTTCAGAATGGTAGCTGATTACAGCATGCCTAATGTAAGCGATAAAATCGTACGCATAATTCATAGTTATACTGATTACGTTAATCGAGTAGTGTGGAAAAAGTATTGATGGGTGTGAATAAGGACATTACAATTTGTACACAGTTTGTTAATAGTAAGTCTAATTCTACTGGCTATATGTGGGATAAATTAATATCTTTTTTGGAGAAAAATTATAATCTGAAAGTGATATCTACAGATGATGAACGGACCGATGCCAATCATGTGATTGTTAAGTCGCATCAGTTAAGTAAGGGTTTTTTTACTCGTTTGGTCAGTTTAATTATGGTGTCGACATCTTTAATTGCAAAAATTGTCAAGAATGTGCATCCTGATGAAATAGTAATAACAGGGACAAACCCGATAGTTTTGTTGTTTTTTATGCCGATTTTGAAGCGAACTAAGCGGCTGAAATGGGTACTGTTGGTGCACGACCTT
>Ga0209532_1002981_pt1 | contig 11513 bp, 8 predicted proteins | sample COG_02_FD_184746 | JGI IMG/M metagenome (GOLD analysis project Ga0209532, IMG submission 184746) | Pelagic Microbial community sample from North Sea - COGITO 998_met_02 (SPAdes) (version 2) | ecosystem: Environmental > Aquatic > Marine > Neritic zone/Coastal water | place: Helgoland, sampling... | reverse complement strand
TCCACGAGAACATACATCAGATCCGAGATGATCCCGACCACAAGACTGATCAAACCGAAGATAAACAGCGTTCCGAAAACAATAGGATAGTCGCGCGCCACAGCCGCCTCAAAGCCAAGACGCCCAAGGCCATCCAGCGAGAAAATCGTCTCGATGATCAGCGACGCCCCAAAAAAGACTCCGATAAACACCGCAGGAAACCCCGCAATCACAATCAGCATCGCATTGCGGAACACGTGCCCGTAAAGCACACGGTTTTCAGTCAATCCCTTGGCCTTGGCGGTCATGACATATTGCTTTTTGATCTCGTCGAGAAAGCTGTTTTTAGTCAGCAGCGTAAGGGTCGCAAACGCGGAAATGGTGGATGCCAGAACAGGTAGCGTAATATGCCAGAAGTAATCTAAAACTTTGCCGATCATCGACAGTTCTGACCAATTATCAGACGTCAAACCGCGCAGCGGGAAGAACCGCCAGAACGAACCGCCCGCAAAAAGCACAATCAACAGGATCGCGAACAAGAACCCCGGAATAGCGTAACCGACGATGATCGCACCCGATGTCCATGTGTCAAACTTTGATCCGTCGCGCAGCGCCTTTTTGATGCCCAGCGGGATCGAGATCATATAGGCAATCAGCGTGGACCACAGGCCAAGCGTGATCGACACAGGCATCTTTTCAAGGATCAGATCAACCACAGAAATCGACCGGAAATAGCTTTCGCCAAAATCGAACCGAATGTAGTTCCACATCATCGTCAGGAACCGCTCAAGCGGTGGCTTATCAAAGCCAAATTCCTTTTCAAGTTCGGCGATAAATTCGGCGGGTAAACCACGCGCGCCGATATAGTCATCGCTCGCGCCTTCGACGATCTCGCTGCCACCGCCAGAAATGCCTTCGAACACATCACCGCCGCCTTCCATCTGAGCGATGATCTGCTCAATCGGGCCACCGGGCACAAACTGTGTCAGTGCGAAATTAAGGATCATGATCCCAAGCAAAGTCGGGATCACAAGCAGCAGCCTGCGCAGGATATAAGCGCCCATATTGGGGGGTGTCCTTGCTAACGGTCTATTGGAACGCGCCAGCGTCTTTCAACGCCGCAGCCGCATCGGCGTCATACCACCAGAAATCCAGCTCGCCTAATGCAAACGGCGGCAGTGCATCGGGGTGCCGATACTGGTCGTAATAGGCGACCGTGTGCACATCTTTGAACCACTGCGGGATCCAGAACCCTTCGGCGCGCAACACGCGGTCCAACGCTTTTGATGCGGTTTGGATGTTGTCCAATCCTTCGGCTGCCACGACGGCGTCAATCATCCGGTCCACAGCGGGCGACCGCAAGCGCATGATGTTGCGCGAACTGTCATCAGCGGCCTCGGAGCCAAACCATTGGCGCAGCTGTTGACCCGGCTCAAACCCTTGGGTCAGCGTGTGGTTGACCACGTCAAAATCACCAGACCGGCGGCGTTCAATATATTGCGACGTGTCAACGCGGTCCAATACGGCATTCACGCCAAGCCGTTTCAGGTTCTCGATCATCGGGTTCACGATCCGGTCAAATTGCGGAGAATACTGCAAGAACACAGCGTCCAGCGTTTGCCCGTCCTTGCGCCGGATACCGTCAGCGCCTGCGGCCCAACCTGCATCATCAAGCAAAGCAGTGGCGCGACGCAAATTCCCGCGGTCCAATGGGCGCTGGGATGTTGCAGATGGCGGCGCCATCGCGACTTCACTTGTCAGCATCGACGCGGGCAGCAACCCTTCGTCAACCAGTGGCTGCAAAATGGCCAATTCCCCCTCGGAAGGGGTGCCTTTGGCTTCAAGGTCAGAATTCTGCCAGAACGAATTTACCCGCGCATAAAGCCCGTAAAACAGCGACTCGTTTGACCATTCAAAGTTGAACATCAGGCCGACCGCTTCGCGGACACGGGGGTCTTGCCACTGGGGGCGGTCAAGATTGTAGACAAACGCCTGCGCAGAACCAATGGATCCGTCGGGCAATTCCGTGACCTTCACCCAGCCTTTTTCCACTGCTGGAAATTCATACCCCGTCGCCCATTGTTTGGAACTGTTTTCAACACGGAACGTGTAGGCCCCCGATTTGAACCCTTCAAATGCAGCAGAACTGTCAGCGAAGTATTCAACGCGGATGGTTTCAAAATTGTTGCGGCCAATGTTGGCAGGTTGGTCAACGCCCCACCAGTTTGGATCTTTGCGGTACACGATTTGACGGCCGATATCGACGCTATCCAACAGATACGGGCCAGTGGCCAAGAACGGCGCATCGGACGATTCATCAAGTCGGGTGCCGGTTTCTTCCCACCATGCTTTGGAGAACGCCGATGTCCCGCCAACCCAATTGACCACGTCGCGGCGCGGCGCATCTTCGGTAAAGCTGAATTTGATCTTATAGGGGCCCAGAACCTCAACGCTTTTGAGAAACCGGGAATAGACTTCGCGGTATTCGGTGATGCCCTGTTCAAGAGATAGATTAAAGCTGAACGCGAGATCCTCGGCAGTCATCCCCGTGCCATCTGAAAACGTCACATCGTCGCGCAGGTTAAAGATAACCCAATCGCGGCTTTCGGGGTATTCCATTGTTGTGCACAAATAGCAGTAGCTGCCGTAGGGATCGTCAGCCGTCCCCACCAGTATAGCTTCGTATCCGATGGTGGCCAATGCAGCAGGCGTGCCCTTGCGCGTGGACATGTTAAAGCTGTCGAACGTGCCTTGGGACCACTGCGAAATCTCACCACCCTTTGGGGCGTCTGGGTTCACATAATTGAAATGCGGAAAATCTGCGGGATACATCAGTTCGTCAAAGTTGGAATAGCCGTGGCTGACTGTCACCGGATCATGCCCATCGGATCGCGCCTGCCCTGCCCAGACAACAGCGCCCAACAAAATCGCGGACCCCGTAAGGATCAGCCGTGTCGACGCAGTGTCGGATTTGGCAGCTACGCGGGTATTTTGACGTGATTGCATGGTTCTCTCCCAAGGTGGCGGACACGGTCTTGTTACACTTACATGAAGCTAACGGCCAGATTGGCAAACATTCAAGTTGAGATTGCGTGATCGCCGCGTGAACGCAGCACGCGGTGACCCCGGCAACACGCATGAAAAAGGCCGCCCCAATTGCTTGAGGCGGCCCAAAATTCAAAAATGTGACAGACTTAACCGCCCAAGCTATCAAGGTATGCAATCAGATTGGCGCGATCTTCAACTTTGCGCATCCCGTTGTAGCCCATCGCGGTGCCCGGTGCGTAGCCTTTGGGATTTTCCAAGAACGCTTGCAGGTTTTCTGGTGTCCAAACGTCGGCGACAGCCTTCAAAGAGCCGGAATAAGAAAACCCGGGTTCTTCGCCAACAGCGCGATTTACAACGCCGTAAAGCGATGGACCTACCCCGTTGTTGCCAGCGTCAAGCGCGTGGCAAGACCGACAGTTGCGCCACAGGCCTTCACCGTCTGACGCGCTGGCGGATGCCATCACAACGGCAAAGTCGATTTCTTCTTCTGGCTCAGCCGAATCGCCTTCAGCTTCAGCGACTTCGATTTTGTAGCCTTGCACTTCGTCGCCATGGCCGCCTGCGCCGCCATGATAAATCGTCTCAGAGGCCCAGCCTCCGAGCAGAAACACCAATAAAGCACCACAAGCGCCGCCCATTACTTTCGTCATCGTCATTGTGTCGAACATGTCGCGTTCCATTCCGTTCGCAGTTTTGCGGTTATCTATCCGCTTCACACCTCTTTATGCAAGGTATAGTGCCGCGACCAATTGCCCATTTTTTCGACTTTACACAGGAAGTGTCCCCCAGATGTCATCAAATATCGCATTTCAAGGCGAATTAGGCGCCTACGGCCACCAAGCTTGCGCCGAAGCGCGACCTGATTTTTCGCCCCTGCCCTGCGAAACTTTCGATGACGCCATCGAATCTGTGCGCAAAGGAAATGCTGATCTGGGAATGATTGCTGTCGAAAACTCCACTTATGGGCGCGTGGCCGATGTGCATTCGCTGTTACCGGAAAGTGGTTTACATATCGTGGACGAGGTTTTCGTGCGGGTGCACGTCAACCTTTTGGTAAAACCCGGTGCACAACTGGCCTCCATTAAGACGGCCTATGGCCACCCTGTTATCTTACCACAATGTGCCGGATTTCTGCGCGAAAACCTGATCACAGGACGCGCCACGTCAGACAATGCCCGCGCTGCACGTGAAGTTTCCGAAGGCGATGATTTGACCGTCGGAGCACTTGCATCGGAATTGGCGGCTGACATCTATGGGCTCAACGTAATTGCGCGGCACATTGAAGACGCAGACAATAACACAACCCGCTTTTTGGTCATGGCCCGCGAGCCTGATTACAAAAAGCGCGGCAAACATGGCATGATGACCAGCTTTGTCTTTCGGGTGCGCAACATTCCTGCGGCACTTTACAAAGCGATGGGTGGATTTGCGACCAATGGGGTCAACATGACCAAGCTAGAAAGTTATATGGTCGGTGGCAGTTTTCGGGCGACACAGTTTTATGCTGAAATCGAAGGGCACCCGGATGATCGGAACGTCCAACTCGCGCTCGAAGAACTGTCCTATTTCACGGATCACTTGCACTTGATGGGTGTTTATCCAGCTGCGGCACGGCGTCACGAACGCTAGGCACGTTTGCGGTATGAGTCTTCGACATCTTCGGCAAATTCGGTCACACGCATCTTAAAACGGCGGGTCAGGTTATTTTTAGCAAGCTTTAGTGATTGCAGCAAAAGCCGTGCAGACAGGCTTTTGGGCGCCAATTCCAAAGACACTGCAATTCGCGTCCGATTACGAGAAAGAGGCACCAACTCGACGTAAGTAACACCATCAATCCCGTTGCCAGCCGTATCAATACGGAGCTCAGTCGGCGCATCAAGGCGTGTGATCATCGCATTTAACTTGCGATCTTTGCCACGAAATTTGAACGCCACATCCCACGCCGACCCTTCGGCAGGAACACCCGCATTATCAACTCGCTGAACATCTGCCCCACGTCGCAAGGCTTGGCGTTCGAAACCCTGAAAATCGGTGATCCGCGAGAACACGTAGTCAATTGGGGCTTCAATATCTTCGCGGGTACTAAATTTCATTATCGTGCCTTCAATCGCCACGGCATCGCGTGGCTGGTTATTATTATTTGGCTCGATCCAAGCGGTCTGCCAGCCAATTTTCCAGTAAAAAATGTGCGATTGCGCCCTTTCGGGTCGGATTTATCTTTGGGTGTTGCCCCGCAAAAACAAGTGTCATGTCTTCTCGGCTGACCCAAAGCGCATCTTCGATCTCTGACGGGTCGATTGTGATTTTGCTATCCAGCGCTTCGCCCGCACATCCAAACATCAATGATGCAGGGAATGGCCAAGGTTGGCTGGCCAAATAACGCACGACACCAACGCGCACGCCGGACTCTTCGAAAACTTCGCGGCGCACGGCTGCTTCCATTGTTTCGCCCGGTTCAACAAAGCCAGCAAGCAGCGAATACATCCCCTCTGGCCAATGAGGAGAACGTCCCAACAACACATTATTTCCATGCGTTATCAGCATGATAACAACAGGGTCTGTGCGTGGGAAATGATGCGATCCGCAGGCCACACAGTCGCGCTGCCATCCCGCCATTGTGGCGGTGCTTTCGGCGCCACAGCGTGCGCAAAACCGGTGACTCCGGTGCCATTCCATCACGGCTTTGGCCGTCGCGGCCAGTTCAGCATCGCGAGGAGACAGGCGCGTCATCACGGCACGAATATCTGCAAAACCAGCATCAGGTGCAGCAGGATGCTCCTGTCGCGTGTCATCGAAAAACGAAAACCCAACGGAGGCATCAAACCCATCAGGTACCCACGCGGATAAATCTGCGGCGAAAAGCGGGCTCTCGTCTTCAAGGCCCAAAAAGATCAATTCTGCCGATGCGCCATCTAAAATCGCAGCGGTTAGTGGCAAGCGGCACAATTGGTCGTCGCCAGTCATCAGGATTTTGCCGCGCCACAATAAGATCGCGCGTGCGTCTTGCCGTTCCGACAGTTTGTTTGCGTGCACGCGCAGATGCGCAGCCCGATCAAGACCGGAACCACCAAATGTCACTTTTTCTGCATTTTTCATTCTGTCGTCAATGCCACTTTAATGTAACTTTTTCAAACGATTGTTCCCCGCGCCGTGGCTATTTCGAAATAACATCTTTAAGTTGCATTTTGTGCCAATATCGGCACCTCATTAGAGTGATCTATTTGTAATGCAAAACGAGCCGCAGGCGACGATTCGCATCCTTGAGACAACAGATTTGCACATGCAGCTGTTGGGCTACGACTACTTTGCTGACCACCCGACACTGGGAAACGGATTGATCCCACTGGCCGCGAAAATTGAAGCCATCCGGGCAGAAAATCCAACTGGCACGTTTCTTTTTGACAATGGGGACTTCTTGCAAGGAAATCCCTTGGCCGACTACATCGCGGCCCACAACCTTGATGACGAACCACACCCAATGATCGCAGCGATGTCGACATTATGTTATGATGCCGTTTGTTTAGGAAATCATGAATTTAATTATGGCTTAGAATTTCTATCCAAGGCGCTAAAATCCGCACCCTTTGATGTCGTTTGCGCCAACGTAACCTACGCTGATGGCAGCGAATTTCACCCGCCCTACACCATCATCCGACGCGATGTGCTGTGCAGTGATGGCGTATCCCGCCCGATAAATCTTGGCGTTCTTGGGCTCGTGACACCGCAATTTGTAAGCTGGGACAAAACCATTTTAGACGGCAAAATCGTTGCGACCGATATTGTGCAAACCGCGCAAACCATGGTGGCCCGCATGAAGGCGCAGGGTGCGGATGTCATTGTTGCGCTGTGCCACGCGGGTATCGGTGCAGATCATTGGTCCAAGGGCATGGAAAACGCCGCAGTGCCACTGGCCGCGATTGACGGGATCGACGCCGTCCTGACGGGGCATACGCATGACCTGTTCCCCAATAATCGTGATCAAGCCAGCGTCAACATTGATCCCTCAATCGGCAAACTGCATGGTAAACCGGCGGTGATGGCCGGATTTTACGGGTCTCATCTTGGGGTCGTATCGTTGGACATAACGTGGTCCGAAGGCAGCCTCACGATCGGCGCCTCGCGCGTTGACCTTGCCCGCGCGGATCCGGATGCAGCGACAACGGATCTGCAAGACCGCATGATCAAAGACGTCATGCCCGCACATACCAAAACGCTAAACTACATCCGGCAACCATTTGCGGCCACTGAAGTTCCGATTAACAGTCATTTTGCGACTGTAGCGCCGAACTTGTCTCTGCAGATTTTGGCCCAGGCTCAATTTGATCAAGCCACAAAGCTGGCAAAGGGATCAGAGTGGGAAGACCTGCCAATTCTATCTGCCGCAGCACCATTTCGTGCCGGCGGGCGGGGCGGACCTGGACACTACATCGATATCAAACCTGGCCCCCTAACCCTGCGCGACGCCGCTGCGATCTATCCGTTTTCCAACCGCCTTTATGTCATTCGCCGCACTGGGGCGCAGATCCTTGCTTGGCTCAATCAATCGGCCCGACTGTTTCAGACATTGAAACGCGGGATGGCAAATCAAGAGTTATTCCGTGTCGGTGTCGCGCCATATGATTTTGATGTAATATTTGGACTAACATATTCAATCGATATCGGGCGCGACACAGATCGGGTCAGCGACCTTTGTCTTAATGGAAAGCCAGTTTTGGCAGACGATTCTTTCGTTGTTGCAACGAACAGCTATCGGGCAAATGGAGGTGGCGGTTTCTTTGCCGCCCCACGGCAAGACATTCTGCACGTTACAGCGAATGGTACGCGCGACATCCTGATCGAAAGTTTGCGTAATTGTGGCGAATTGCGGGAAGCACCCAATAGCAATTGGAGCTTCGCACCGTTGCCAGACACAAGCGCCCTGTTTGTGACCGCACCACATGCAACTGCGCCGAGCGGGCAAGACAAAATCTCTCCGACCGGTCGTAAAGTCGATGGATTCGCTGAATTTCGGCTGCAGATGTGATCCCTTGCACCGCATCGCACATCGGCCTATATGAACGTTGAGAGGTTGGCGCGGGCGAGTGCCTCGCCAACTTGGTCAGGTCCGGAAGGAAGCAGCCACAACGAGCCCCACTTGGGTCGATGTCCAGCCTCTCACCTGATTCGCGCCCAGCCACTGGAGGGTTGATAATGTCTGCAATCACACACCTTCTGGCAGGCGCGCGCTAATTCTGGCCCTGCTCAGATCGCCGTTTTTGGGCCGCTTTTTTGGTGGCAAAACGTATCCCCACGCGAGGGCATCATAATGACATCTGAAGTGACCAAAGCAGACCTTGGCTGGTCCGCGTTCTATACATCCCAGCTTGAGACCGACGAAATTGAGACCGCGACGCCAGCGCGTGTCAGCGCCGTGCACCGGACCCAGATTGCAGCCCTGACCGAAACAGGCCCGATCAGCCTAACGCTTGATCCAGGTATGTCGTCGGGTGAAATTGCCGTTGGCGATTGGGTCCTGTGCGACCCTGATGCGGCCCGCATGATCCGCCGCTTGGACCGCCAAAGCACGCTGCAACGTGGGTCTGACTACCATTACGGCGAACGCCAGTTAATCGCGGCCAACATTGATACGCTGTTTATCACCACATCCTGCAATGCAGATTTTAACGTGGCCCGATTAGAGCGGTACCTTGCGCTTGCGCATGATGCAGAGATCACGCCAGTCATTATACTGACGAAAGCCGATCAGACAGACGACCCCGATGACTATAAGGTCCAAGCCCAAGCATTGGGCCGCAATTTATCCGTTGTCACGCTTGATGCGCTGCATGGCGATGTCGCAGGCGTGCTGGCCCCATGGATCGGGAACGGCCAAACTGTCGCGCTTGCCGGATCATCGGGTGTGGGCAAAACCACGCTCGCCAATGCGTTGACAGGCGACAATGCGGCGACCCAAGGCATCCGCGAAGATGACGCGCGCGGGCGGCACACCACAACAAAGCGATCGTTACACCATCTGCCAACAGGTGGCTGGCTGATTGATACGCCCGGTATGCGTGGCCTTGGTGTAGCCGATGTTGCTGCAGGAATTGCCGCGACATTCCCCGAAATTTCTGAGGTCGAAGGCAATTGCCGGTTTCGCAATTGCGAGCATATCAGCGAACCAGGATGTGCTATTCAGGCTGGCATTGCTGCAGGGGATATCGACCCAGAACGGCTCAAGCGATTTCAAAAGCTTGTGCGCGAAGATGCCCAAGCCACAGAAACCATCGCGCAGGCGCATTCACGCGGTCGCAAGTTTGGTAAAATCGTCAAAGCAGCCAAGTCCCGCAAGAAAAACTAGGCAGATGGGTTAAAACCCATCCTACGGATTTCGCGCCCAGAGCATTTGTGCGTCGGTCTCGATGGCACAAGGCCGAATGGTCCGCAGTCGGTGTAAGGCAGCATCGGCATTCTCTCCAGCTGCAATCATGATCCGTAACACGGCCATGCCAGAGCGCCCGCAGCCCCCATGACAATGAACCAGAATGCGCGCGCCCTCGGACAAACGCTTCACCGCGTTCGCAATAGCATCATCCCAATCGCGGCCATCATCGGCAGACGGCGTTCCAAAATCCACCATTGGCAAATGAACCCAATCCACACGGGCCTGCGCAAGTGCAGCGCTCAAACCACCGGCACCCTTCGCATCCAACTCGGCCTGTTCAACCAAGCTGACAACAAGATCAGGTCGCCATGCAATGATGGCACGCAAATCGCGCCCAAAGTCGCCATTGCGACCCGGCATAGGTGACAGTGCGATCACGCCACTGCCAACCGCGATTTCATAGAACGCGAAATCCGACATTTTCGACCTTTGCTCTGTTCTGGTCTATCTTCCGACAGTGACCTATAAAATTGACCTTACACAAGACCACCACTGTAATCACGGTGGACGGGGCCACTTGTGCACCGTACCCTCGCAGTCGGCCCCCGAATCCAGATGAAAGCGCCCATGACCGACACCCCCGCCTATCAAGTCCTTGCCCGCAAATACCGCCCAGAGACCTTTGTTGATCTGGTTGGCCAAGACGCAATGGTGCGCACCCTGCGCAATGCGTTCGCAGCAGACCGGATCGCCCAAGCGTTCATGATGACGGGTATCCGGGGGACAGGTAAGACAACGACGGCGCGGATCATTGCCAAGGGAATGAACTGCATCGGACCTGACGGGACTGGCAAGCCCACGACCGAACCATGTGGCACATGCGAACACTGTGTCGCCATTATGGAAGGCCGCCATGTCGATGTGATCGAGATGGATGCCGCGTCCAACACTGGCGTCGCCAACATCCGCGAAATCATTGATAGTGTACATTACCGTGCCGCCTCGGCCCGCTATAAAATCTATATCATCGATGAGGTTCACATGCTGTCCACAGGTGCATTTAACGCCCTGTTGAAGACGCTTGAAGAACCGCCCGCGCACGTCAAATTCCTTTTTGCGACGACAGAAATCCGCAAAGTTCCGGTGACCGTCTTGTCGCGGTGTCAGCGGTTTGATCTGCGCCGGATTGAACCAGAAGACCAAATCGCCCTGCTGCGGAAAATCGCGATAGCGGAAGGTGCCGAAATCTCGGACGATGCACTGGCGCTGATTACACGGGCCGCGGAAGGGTCTGCGCGCGATGCGCAATCGTTGCTCGACCAAGCGATCAGTCACGGCGCAGGCGAAACCACTGCCGATCAAGTGCGTGCCATGCTCGGGCTTGCTGATCGTGGCCGCGTGCTCGACTTGTTTGACATGATCCTCAAAGGCGAAGCCGCTAGCGCACTAACCGAATTATCTGCGCAATACGCCGATGGGGCCGATCCGATGGCCGTGCTGCGCGATCTGGCCGAGATTACCCATTGGGTGTCCGTCATTAAGATCACACCAGAAGCCGCCGAAGACCCGACCATCAGCCCAGATGAACGTACCCGTGGCCAAGCCATGGCCGCTGACCTGCCGATGCGCGTCATGAGCCGGATGTGGCAAATGTTGCTGAAAGCATTGGAAGAGGTCGCTATGGCCCCCAACGCCATGATGGCCGCCGAAATGGCCGTGATCCGGTTGACCCATGTGGCCGATCTGCCGTCCCCCGAAGAACTGGTCAAAAAGCTCAAGGATGCGACACCGCCACCAACCAGCGGCGGCCCATCTTCGCGGGGACCCGCACCAAATGGTGGGGTGACGCAGGCCCAATCCCACGCGCAGGCCCCGACACATAGCGGACCATCAGGCCCTTCTGCATCAGGCGCCCAAACTGCCGTGGCTCTTGCGACTGACGCGCTGGCACATTACGCGCGGTTCGAAGATGTCGTTGAGCTGATCCGCCAACACCGCGACGTTAAGCTGTTGGTCGAAGTCGAAACCGGCCTGCAGCTGGTCAACTACCAACCCGGCCGGATCGAAGTGAACCCCACGGGCGACGCCGCACCCGACCTTGTCGGACGGCTTGGATCGCGGC
>Ga0209532_1002972_pt1 | contig 11535 bp, 10 predicted proteins | sample COG_02_FD_184746 | JGI IMG/M metagenome (GOLD analysis project Ga0209532, IMG submission 184746) | Pelagic Microbial community sample from North Sea - COGITO 998_met_02 (SPAdes) (version 2) | ecosystem: Environmental > Aquatic > Marine > Neritic zone/Coastal water | place: Helgoland, sampling... | reverse complement strand
ATGAACCTGTTAAATTAGCCGAACCTGTAAATGAACCTGTTAAATTAGCCGAACCTGTAAATGAACCTGTTAAATTGGCCGAACCTGTAAATGAACCTGATACAGATCCTGATCCAAAATCAAATCCAGAGCCACTATTCCAAGATAAAGATCCTGAAGAAGAACCACTAATAAAGTAAATAGTACCTCCATCTACAAATAATTCTTTCCAAGGTGCAGTTGCTGTACCTAATGTACCATTAACCTCTGATGGAATTATGCTTCCTGATACTGTTAATGAACCTGTAATAGAGTGTGAGCCTGTAAAATGAGCAAAGTTAGCATCTAACTCATCTATTGTTAGTGCTGATCCTTTTACTTTTCTGTAAGTTAGTGCCATTGTTTTGTTTTATTATAAATATTAAGAAGAAGCTACAACGTATTCAATTTGTATACTTCCGCTGTAAGTTAAATCGTTATCACCAGCTTTTGCTTTAATTTCACTCATGTAAGTAAAATCGTCAAAATATTGTTTATCAGCATATGTTTCATCTACATAATCTGCTGTAGAAGAAGCATCAAATACATCATTACTCAATACTAAAGATCTACCTGGTTCTACTTTAAATACTACTGATTCAGCATTTTCTTTAATAATGTAAATACTAGCAAATTTATCACTAAATGAATAATTAGTAATCCTAATATATTTAACATTCGCATTTACAAAGGATCCAGGAGTTTGTTCTTGTTCAGATCCTACAAAATCTATAATGCCAATTCCTGATCCACTCCAGTCATGTTGAATGACGTCAGTTCTAGTAACGTAATTGTTTATACCACATACAGTAAATTTATTAAACGATTCCTGAATGTTAAAGTTAGGAAGAATAATAGATTCCTGAATGGTTACGTCTAAACAACCAGTAGGGGGAGTTTTAGGAGCACAATTTGCCATGTGTATTTTTAGTTATAAATATTAGAAAAAATATTATTATTTACGTTTATTACTAAAACCTGATGTCCCTAGATTCATTCCTTTTTCTTCGGCTTCATTATATAGATTAATTAAATCTTCTACAATTGAATCTCTATGGTTCGTTGTTAATGTAATAGCACATAGGTTTTTTACTTTACGGGCTGCTGAGTATAGGAATCTAAAACCAGATTCAGATTTTTTCTTTAAATCAGTCTGGTGTGAGTCACCACATATCATCATTTTGGAACGTAAACCTAAACGCGTTACAATCATCTCCATTTGCTCGTGTGTAACGTTTTGAGCCTCGTCTACAATTACACATGAATCTAAAAATGTTCTACCACGCATAAACGATACAGGAACAATTTCTATTTTACCTTCTTCAATAAGCTTTTCAATTTTTACCTTATCATAAAGTGCAAACATATTTTGATAAATAGGTTGCACCCATGGGTCCATTTTTTCGCGGAGATCACCCGGTAAAAACCCGATTTCCTCCTTGCTCACCGTAGGTCGCGTTATAATAATTTTATCGATTTCTCTCATAAATAATTTCTCGAGAGCGATTTGACAAGCTAATAACGTTTTACCTGAACCCGCAGAGCCACCTAATAGTGTGACTGTGTTTTCTAATATTTTTGCTTTGGCTTCTTTTTGTTCCTCGTTTAACGTAATTTTAAACTTGATTGGGTTTTTAGGCTTTCGCTTTTCGCGGAAAACCTCATCATTATGATGATTGGTTGCCATAAAATAGTAACATTTAATTGTTTATTATACATATAAAAAAGAGCCCCGCTAATGCGGGGCTCAATTTTTCCTATTCTAGGTTATATATTAAAGGGTATTTAAACCGTTTACATATACTTTACCATAGAATTCTGGTCTGATCATCTTCTTAGCGTAACGAGTTAAGAGACCTTTACGTGGAGTAAATGTTTCTGGATCGTAGATAAGAGGAGTCATGATTAACGGAATGTATGGAGCGAATACAGCACCGCTTTCCAAGAACTGAGAACCTCTATACCCCATAAGGATAATGTTTTCGTTCATGTAAGGGTTTTTGTATACGTCATATCTGTTATTCAATGAACCAGCTTTCTGTACACCAAACGCGTAGTTTTTAGTAACATCACCATCAGAAGTAGCAGCGAATCCAGGGATTGACTCAAGGATAGTAGCTACAGCAGGAGAAATTACCATAAAGTTAGCACCACCTCTAAGAGTTAATTGGTGAATCTTGTTAGATAATTTCTGTAGTTTAGTACCTAAAGTTTGGAACCAACCACCTTGAGTGTTGTAGAAACCTGAAGCGTCAACGTTAACAGTACCATTACCGGTTGGATCTACTTGTCTGTTGTTTTGAGCTGACCAGTACTCAGTACCAGCGGCAGCATCTTCAATCAACATATCTAAGATTTCAAGGTCGATCTCTAATGAGATGTACTCACTCATGATATTAGTTACTTCAGCTTCAGCATCTAGAGCTTGGTAAGCGTTTAAATCTTGAGCGAACTCAGGAGTCCAAACAGCTCTTAACTTCTTAGTCTTAGCTACGATAGCCTCTGAACGCATTTGAATGTTAATCTCTGGGATTGCAATCTCAGCAGCATTCAATGAGTTAGGGAAAGAACCTTCAGTTGTATCTGGACCATTACCAGCCTCAAAGTCACCTACAAAGTAAGGACTCATTGCAGTTTCTTTCTGGTAGAATACTTGATAATCACCAGTATTGGTTACAACAGCAGCATCTCTCTTGATTACGAATACGATGTTAGCACCTACAACTTTAGTAAAAGCAGGGTATACTTCGTCTAAAGCAATGATACCTGATGAAGTTACAGGTACAAAACCTCTAACAGCATCTTGATCAAAGTTAGGTATTGCTGAAGTAGCAATTGTTAAAGTTGATAAAGTAGCTAAATCTAATCTACTATCAAAATTAACAGAAGATGAATTTACTAGGTTAGCAACTGTACCAGCTACTAAAGATGATGAGAATTGGTTAGTTGAGTAAGTAAACTTACCAGCACCATATAGACCACCATCGTCAAAAGTTTGACCTAAATTACCAGCAGCATCCGTTTCGAATGGGAATCTACCTGAATTTTTAGTACCGTAAAGTGATTCACCTTGGGTAAATGGATTCTTAGTATCACCATATTGGAAATCTAAGTAAAATACTAGACCTGAAGGCAAGTTCATAGGCTGTACAGAAACGAATTCTTTAGCAGCGATTTGACCGAATACTTTTCTTACCAATGGTAAAGCGATACCAGCCCATTGCTCACCAGTACCTACTGTAAAGTTAGCAGAACCACCAGTTGATGATTGCTCTACTACTAATTGCTTAGCTTGGTTTTCGAGGATTAAACTCATGTTGTTTTTATCAACTTCTTTGCTGAAGCCTTCTAACAAACCTGTTTTTTCCCACTTATTAGCCAATCTAGCAGCATCTGATTGCATGTTTTTCCAACCTGCACCAGCGCTTTCTAAAAGTGTGTTTAATTGTGACATTTGTCTAAAATTTAAAATTTAAAATTAATTATCTTAAGCCTGCAAGTTTTTGCCATCTAGCAACCTGTGGATCAACTTCCATAATAGGTTGTTTTGTTGGCGCATTGCCTGAAGCTTTAGAAGCTCTACCTAAGTTTTCTCTAATTGGGGTAGCAGTTTTAGCAACCATACCTTCGTTTAAAGTTTCAAAAATAAGTTTTACTTCTTTTACATTTGATGCTTTATCAAATGCTTCTAGAACTTTCACTTTCTGAGCTTCTTTTAAGTTTTTAGCTCTGAAAATTTTATTTGTGTAAAGCAATTTAGCATTTAAAAGATTAGTTTCGTGAAGATCAGATCTCAATTCCTCGATTTCTTTTTTCATTTTATCCATATCTTCTTTTTCGTCTTTCATACCGTCGAGGTAACCCTCTTCTTCGGCATCAGTACGAGCATCTTCACCAATTGATGATGTTTTACCTGATCCAGATTTAGCCATACCACCAGTTGCACCTGCACCTGCTAGTCCTAATAAATCTTTAAGAGAAACTTTTTTACCATCTACAGTAACGATTTTAGCTAATAGCTCTTCGTCATTATACATAGACTTAAGTTTATCTACGATACCTTCATCCATATCCATCGAATCATCATCTAGGTTTCTTTGGAAATAAATACTATCTTCTTTTGCTTCGTTAACTTCTACGTCTACTTCTGTGTCATCTTCTACATCGATTTCTTCGTCGTCTTCAACATCTTCGTCTTCAACTTCGAATTCATCACCAGCTTCTAATTCACCAGCAGTAACCATATCAGCGATTACGTCTTCGATAAATGATTTAAGATCATCTTCTGACATATCATCAAGATCAATTTCTTCATCTTCTTCTTTGTCTTCCATGTCTTCTTTTTCATCTTCCATGCCGTCCTTGTAGCCTTCTTCCTCAGCGTCCGTTCTTGCATCTTCAGATACATCACCTTCGAGTTCAGCTAAGATTTCGTCTAAGTCCATTTCATCGTCCATGTCTTCAGCTTCAGCTAGATCCTTACCGTACTTCATTTTTTCTGTACGTTTAGTTTCTTTGCTTTCACCTCCGTCTTTACGATCATCGTCCTTGTACTTTTTCTTAGCTTCGGTCATTTCATCGTCACCTTCTTCCAATTCTTCCTTTTCCATTTCTTCAAGTTTAGCTGAAAGCATAGACTTGAGTCTTGGTTCGAAAGCTTCTTCTAGAGCGACTTTTGCATTAGCAATAGCAGTTTCTTTAAGTGCTTTTGCGTCAGCGATTGCTTCTTTAAGCAGATCTCTGTTTGCCATAATTACCTCAAAATTTAGTTTGTGGAGTACGCCTATTAGGAGACGTAATAAGAATTATTTAAATAGTGAATACTATATAGAACATAGTATATTGCTCACATTACAGCTATACATATATAAAAAGACATAAAAAACGCCCCCCTTTCGGAGAGCGTTCTTTGGTAGCGCCTCAATACAGAGGTATTAGTCTAAATAACAAGTACAAGTATTAGCACATAAAATTTCATTTACGATACTATTAACACCTTGATATTTATTTATTTGAGCTTTTTTACCTTCGGTAACAATTTCCATGTATGAACCTGGGTTGGAAGGTGTTGAAACAAAATCCCAACATAGTAATTCGAAGTCGTCTTGTACCTCTAATACACCATTTCTATCTTCTAATGAACCCATTCCACGAGAGGAAACACCTACTGTGATATTATTTTCAATTAATGCTTTAAGTATGTTACCTGATGGGGTAGGTAGTATTTCAATTTTACCATATACTTCATCTCCGTCCCACCACATTTCAGTAATATTATGGGATACATTTTTTAAGTTAATAACAGAGGATTCAGGGTGATCTAATTCACCTAGTGCTCTGTTTTGTTTAACTGATTCCATATATTTATCGATCTCACGTTCCCATAATTCTCTTGGGTAGTAACGACCATTACCATTTTTTACTTCAGCAGTTGCTAGGATACCCTCAACCATAGGATTACCTCTATTAGAGAGTTTTCCTTCAGTAAGCATTAAACCCTTAGGTTTAAAGAGTTGAGTTTCTACTAGTACTTTTTTCATTCTAGTACTCCATTTCGTCTACTTCGTCTACCATTTCTGGTTTTGAGTAGGCTTTACCACACATTTTTTCATACAACTTCTCCATTTTAACCTTTCTTTTTTCAAGGTCTTTAACTTCGCGTTGCATTTCTTTCATTTTAGCTTTATCAACTAATTCAGATAGATTTTCATCTTCTGATACCATTGAAATTCTTTGGTTTTTAGTCTCAATAGCTTCATCTAAAGCTTCAATTTGAGCTTCTAAAGTAGTTACTTTACCTGCGTTTTCGATTTCAGCTAATTTAGAATCAATTGTTTCTTTTTTAACTTTTTTCTTTTTGTCTTTAGCTTTGTCTTTTAAGTCTTCTTTTTCGTCACGCATTCCATCTAAGTAGCCTTCTTCTTCAGCATCAGTTCTTGCGTTTTCAGTAGTCATCCCTATAGGACGTAAATCAACGTAACCGGCAACAGCTTCGTTAATTAAATCTGTTAATTTAATCATATTTTCTTTTACTGGGACCATTTGGTCTGATTTTGAAGCTTTTAGACCGGGTGCTTCGTCAGTATACCCTATACCTTTAATACCAAACTGAGCTTCAGTAGTATAATAAGTTTTATCTTTAGCTAAATTCTTAGCTACAATTTCTTTTAGTTCAGCTACATCTTTACCTTCGTTAGCTGGGTCTTTTAATTCAGTATAGTAACCTTGTAAAAATGCTTCACCATATAAATTATCAAGATCTTTAGGATCTTTATAATCAAAACCCGTTTCGTTTTGAAGATCTTCTACTTCTTTAGACATTTTTTTATTGTCAACTTTTACATCTTTGGCACCCATTGTTTTAGGAGCATCAATAGGATTTTCTTGAATAGCATAATCTTCAGCTAAAAATTCTTTCCAATTAATAAAAGGATTAACAGCAGTTGTAACAACACCACCAATACCAACTTCAGAAATAATTTGTTTTTTCTTCATAACTTTAATAGTAGTGTCAAAATTTGACAAATTATTAAAGATGTTAGGAAACTGAGCACGGGCCGATTTCATAAAAGTATCTTTACTACCTTTACCTTCTTTAATAAGATTGTATTGTTCTTGTAATGTTTTCATTATTGTTGTTTTAATAATTTGTCAATATCTTTTAAATAATCTAATATCAAATCAGTAGCATATAAAACACTATATGATTCGGGTTTATCTTGATAGTAGGCTATTGTTTCATCTTTAGCTTTATCTATTAAAGGGTATAAACTATTTAAATATTTTTCGATATCTTGAAAAGCAGCAATACGTTTTTCTTGAAATTGAGCTCGTTTTTCATCTCGCTCATTTAAATTTAGTTTATACTTATACATATTATTATTCTTTAACGAATGTATCGGGTGCCCATAAATATTTAGTATCTATAGCTTTTGAATTTTTCGCTAATTTTTTAGGATCAACTAATTTATATTTAAATCCTTTTACGTAATAATTATCTTTAACCCCTTTATCTGTTGCTTTAGGACCTAAACCTAAAGTAGAGCCTGGGTTTGATTCTTTAATATCTTTTTTCTTTTTAAATGCTTTTGGAGTAGCGTATTGTGCTCCTGTACCTACACTAAAAGAAGCACCACCGCCTCCAGTACCACTCATTTCATCTAACCCTTTAATACGAGCATATTCTTTAGCCTTATTATTACGTAAATAAGTTCTTAACTCATTTCTACGTTTTCTAATATCTAAATAATGGTCTTTGAAAAAAGCTTCACCTGTTATATCAGCTACCTCTTTAGCTGTTTTCATCAGATCAGTAATATCCTTGAATAATTTTTGATAATCAGCTGAATATTCAACGTCCCAACTGATTTGGCCTGTTTCCGGGTCAATATTAGTTACAGTAGTTTGTATACCACCTTTTACTTCAGTATCGCCAATTTTAGCCATGTGCTGTTTTTAATTCTTCTACTAATTCTAAGTATTGAAGAATATTTACAATATTATCAGATGTTACATTTGAAGTTTTATCTAATGTTTCAATTAGATTGTTTACTTCATTAATTTTAATTTGAACTGCTTTATCAGTAATTTCAGATAATAATTCAGTTAATTGAGATTTAATTTTACCTACTTCAGTATTATAAAATTCTCTTAATACTGGGGTAGAGTCAACTGAATTAACGTATTGTCTTAATACCTCTTTTTGACTAGCGTGTAGCCCATCATACTTACCATTGAATTTTTCCATTAGGATTCTATAGGTAAGCATACGAGTATCTTTATCGTATGATTGGAATTCTCTTAATACTTCGGCTTCAACTTTTTCTCCATTAATATTTGAAGTAGAAAGATGCTCTAGAAGAGTCATTTTATTATTTACAATAATATTAGTATCTACTAAAGCTTCAGTATTTTGCACTTCCGATAACATATAATAAGCAGCATGTACTTTATAATGTGGAAGTTTTGTTTTAAAGAATTCTTCTAAGTTATAACTAGTTTTAATTTCATTAATTAAGTTATATTTCTCTTTTTTAAGAGCTCTACGGTTTAACTTTTTAGAAGATTCTAACAACGTTTGAATTAAAACATTAGCCTTACTTTCAGTAAGGGTTGTTGTTTTAGTTAACGCCTCGTATAATTTATATTCCTTTCCTAATTCGGACTTAACGAAATATTTTTGAATCAATTTAATAGCGGCAGACTCTATACCATTTAAGGTGTCAGCAGTTACTTGACGAACTAATAGTTCGAAAAGGATACCAGTATTTTTATACTTTGAATGTTTAATGTTCATTCCTACTAGGATTTATTATAAATATATAAGGAGATATTACTCTTTAATGTTTCTTTCATCTAATAATGATTCTGTACGTTTACCTAGAGATTCTAAAAGTGAACTATTTTTAGAATAAGCTAATCTAGCATTTTCTCTTAAACCAGGTTGATCGTCTACTTTCATTTCTTTTTTACCTAAACGATCTTTACCAAAGACATTTTGTTGGGTATTGATATTAGATACTTTTTCTTCAGGACGACCTAATGGTTCTTTTTCATTATACCCATCTGGCACATTAGCTGGGTCGCTTTCCATTCTACCTTGACCATACAATGATGCTAAATCATGTGGTGTACCATATGAACGACCTGTTGTTAATGGATCATTACCTTCAGTCTCAATTTGAGCTAAACGGAATCTACGTTTTTGATCCTGTACAATTAAGTCTCTATATTCTTCATACTGATCTTCACTAAAGTGGAATACATGTTCGTAAATCCAATCTGTTGGGAACATTTTGTTTTCCATCATTTGAGCAGCTAAATCTACTTTTTCTTTCATTAATGCGATCTTTTCTTGATCGTAGATAATTGAAGGGGTAGTTAAATCTAATTCAAAATTAGTCATTTGTTCGTCTCTATACCCTTGAGCATATAAGTGAATGAGAGCAATTTTGTATAATTCTGAGATTAAGATGCGTTGAATACGATCAATAGTACGACCGAAACGAATATCTTCAGCTGCTAACGTTGCTTTACCTGATAGATTTTCATCATACCCCATAAATGCTTTTGGTACTTTAAGAGCAGCAAATAATTTTTCTCTTAAGTATTCAACATCTTCAATTGCGGCATATTCTAAACCTTTAGTAGTATCAATTTTTGTTGCTTGATCATTACCTCTAATTGGGATATAAAAATCTTCCATAACATTTTGCATGTTATATTTTAGATTGTACTCGCCTGTTTTCTGATCCATAAATGGGGTACGCTTCATTGTAGAAATTGTTTTCTGCATAAAGTTTTCTACCTCATTTGGTGGAATTGAACCTACATTAATATAGAAGATACGTTTTTCAGGTGCACGAACAATTCTATGAATTAACATAGCATCCTCCATTAGTGAATATTGTTTAAATAATTTACGACCTGGTTCTAAGTAAGAACGTCCGTATGGAAGGTAATTTACATCAGATAATAATCTAAAGTGAGCAATCTCGTAATTATCAAATTCAATAGTATTTGAATTAGAATTATTGTTTGGTGTAGTATAATAACCAGAAGAAGAACCACCGTAAATACCTTCTGGGTTGTATGTAAATACTACTTTAGATGGGTTTTCTGGGTCGAAATTTTCTTTTCTTTCAATATGGTATGCTGAGTAAGGAATGACATTATATACACCAAATTTTTCAGAAATTTCTAGTTTTAAGAAAAAATCACCATACTTACACATTTGACGAGTCCAAGACCAAAGATTAAACTCAATGTTTAATACATCGTAAAATAAGTTGTATAGGATTTTTTGAATATCTTCATCCGAGGATTTTATTTGTAATACCTCACCCATATCATTTTTTAAACTACACTCATCAGAAATAATATCTAGAGCAGAAGCAACAATAGCATCTGTATCCATTAAATCATAATCTGAATAAAGATAAGTTCTTAGATATTGATAATTAAGGTTAAATTGTTGGCCATATAATGAAGTAGATGCTGGGTTTTGGTAGATGCCTTTAAATCTATCCATTAGGGAATTTGTAGCAAATTCACCAGAAGTTTGAATATGGTCTGTATCGATTACTTTAAGTTGGTTACCACCAACATTTCTAATGACTACGTCAGAAGCAAATAATCTTTCTAATCTTTTAAATAAGCCTTTATCAGCCATAATGTAATTTATTATTATAAATATTACCTAAGAATCCAACTAATGTCTTCTTTTCCACCATATGGATTATCTATTTCATATGGGTTTTGGATATTTTGGTTATTATTATACCCTCCTACAAAAGGTGTTTTAGCAGTTGAAATAGAATTTAAAGTAGCTTTACTCATATCTAAATGTTGTTGTCTAAACTTAAAAGAAGTATCACGCATAAACATAGCAATTCCAAATGCCATAACCAAATCATCGTTATAACCTTGTTGTGCCTCTGCTCTACCATTCTTCCAAATAAACACTTTCATTTCTTCTATTAATCTACTTGATTGTATTGTTACACTTTGATCCGAGATATACTCTTGGAATTTACCAATTATCATTGGTCTAACTCTTGAAGTCATACTAAATCCAGGAACCATTTTACTCGTATCCATGTATTTGTCAAAATACGAATCTACTCTTGTGGAATCACCTTTAGTTGAGTAGTGAAGATTAGTATATCCTCTATCTATTACTGTTTGGATAGTAGACCAACCAATTGAGGCATTCTCAACTACAAGTAAAGCTTCATTATATTCAGTAGCTATACCTACTAGTAAATGGCCATATTCTTTAGTACCAATTTGGCCCTTATATTCTGCTACTTGTGTATTTGTTTCAATGTCAATAACGTGGAACGCAGAATAATCCTTCCCGTCTCCACGAGCCACATCAGCAACCACAAGGTAGGATCTTGAATAATCAGCGGGTTCCCAAATCCATAAGTTCTGGTCAGCGCCTCGTTTTTCAAGTGGGTCTTTAATATATGTTTTTTCATAAAATTCAATATATTCAGGATAGAATACAATATCACCTGAAGTAGAGAAATCACAGTCACATTCTTGTGCTGCCATTCTAGGATCACCTAGTAATTCATCTTGTCTATCCCTCCATGTTTGATCACGTTCAGGGTGTACATTCCAAGGTAGTTTAATAGGTAAAAATTGATTTTCACCATTTTCTGCTCTAACCCATGTTTGATGAAACCAGTTACCTGTACCATAGGGGGTTGATAATGCTATACATCCACCACCAGTAGCTAGTGTTTGTTGAGCTGAGGCCCAAATTTCACCAATATTATCAATAAAAGCTGCCTCATCAATTAATAGCAAAGAAACGGCTTCTGATCTACCAGCATCACTTGAGGCTGATGTTGCTTTGATTTGTGAACCATTACTTAATCGTAATGTTAGTTTATTATTTTCAGGTGCATCTATTTTAAGCCATGAAGGTAAATTTTCATACATAAATTTAACCTTCGTAACCATGTTTTTTGCAGTTTCTTGTTTAGTTGCAATACAAAGTACGTTTTT
>Ga0209532_1002963_pt1 | contig 11551 bp, 9 predicted proteins | sample COG_02_FD_184746 | JGI IMG/M metagenome (GOLD analysis project Ga0209532, IMG submission 184746) | Pelagic Microbial community sample from North Sea - COGITO 998_met_02 (SPAdes) (version 2) | ecosystem: Environmental > Aquatic > Marine > Neritic zone/Coastal water | place: Helgoland, sampling... | reverse complement strand
CCAAAAGACCAGAAATGCACTTACCGGACCAATGGCCTTCATATTTCGATACGGCCAAAGGTATTAATGTGAAAGATTTAGACGGTAATGAGTACACAGACATGTATATCATGGGTATTGGAACCAACACGCTTGGGTATGGGAATTCATATGTGGATGAGGCTGTAAGCGCTGTAGTTAAGAAGGGTAACATGTCTACTTTTAATTGTCCTGAAGAAGTTGAGCTGGCTGAGAAATTGGTTGAACTACACCCTTGGGGTCAAATGGTTCGTTTTGCACGCTCTGGAGGAGAAGCCAATTCAATTGCTGTTCGCATTGCTAGGGCCGCTTCGGGAAGAGATAAAGTTGCAATTTGCGGCTACCATGGTTGGCATGATTGGTACATTTCTACTAATCTAGTTGATAATGCTGGATTAGATGGACACCTCCTTCCTGGCTTAGAACCAGCAGGAGTGCCTAGATCCTTGAAAGGGACAACAATTCCATTTACCTACAATGACTTGGAAGAAATAACGCAAATTGTTAAGTCGAATCCTGACTTAGGGATTATTAAAATGGAGGTTACCAGAAATATGGGACCTAAAGAGGGTTACCTAGAAGGTATTCGTAAACTATGTGATGAAAATAATATCGTTCTGATTTTTGATGAGTGCACATCTGGCTTTAGAGAAACATACGGGGGTATACATTTGAAATACGGTGTAGAACCTGACATGTGTATGTTCGGCAAGGCACTCGGAAACGGTTATGCAATAACGGCGGTTCTTGGCAAAAGAGAAATTATGGAAGCCGCTCAAAAAACTTTTATTAGTAGCACTTTTTGGACAGAAAGAATAGGACCAGCTGCTGCGGTAGCTACTTTAGAGGAAATGCATAGAATTAAATCTTGGGAAATCATAACCGCTCAAGGGAAAAAAATTCAAGAAGGCTGGAAAAAGCTTGCGCTAGAGAATGATATTGAATTAAAATGTGCGGGTATACCCGCCTTGTCCACTTATTCAATTGAATCTGAGAACTGGTTGAAATACAAGACTTTTATCACCCAAGAGATGCTCAAAAAAGGCTGGCTTGCTGGGAGTAGCGTGTATGTTTGTATTGATCATACAAATTCAGTAATTGAAAATTACTTGAATGAGTTAAATCCTATTTTTAAGACAATTAGTGATTTCGAAAAATCACATCGAGATATTTCTGAATTGCTCGAAGGCCCAATTAGTCATGGAGGTTTTAAACGATTGAATTAATGAGAGTCTATAAGGCTTTAAAAAAACAAGAGTTTAAACAAGGCGAATACTGTCTTACGCCGCTTCGACATGAGGACAGGTTGAGTATAATGAAATGGCGAAATGAGCAGATTTACCATTTGCGTCAGAGTGAAGTTTTAACGGTCGAGAAACAAGAAAATTACTTTAATACCACTGTTGCTTCACTATTTAATGAAGAAAGGCCAAATCAGATTCTTTTCAGTTTTCTCGAAGGAAATGAATGCATTGGCTACGGAGGCCTAGTTCATATAAACTGGATCTACAAAAATGCAGAGTTATCGTTCATAATGGAAACTCAACTTGAAAAAGACGCATTTAATTTTTATTGGTCAAAGTTCTTAGCGTGCATTGAAAAAGTGGCTTTCGAAGAATTGGGCTTTCATAAAATCTATACTTACGCTTTTGATTTACGTCCTCATTTGTACACCGTATTAGAGGGAAATGGATTGAAAAGAGAAGCAGTCTTGAAAGATCATTGTCTAATTGAGGGGGAATATAAAGATGTTATTATACACTCTCTTGTAAACAAACATATCGAGCTTAGAAAAGTCGACAGTGATGATGTCAACTTAACTTACTCATGGGCGATTGATGCAGTAGTTAGGCAATATTCTTTGAACAAGAGTGAAATCACACTAGAGAGTCACAAGAATTGGTTCAATTCTAAATTGAACGATAATAATTGTCTTTATTTTATTGCTGAAAAAGGGAAAGATCAAGTTGGATCCTTTCGTTTGGACCTCAATTCAGACGGTTCCGGTTATATAAGTTATTTAATCGATCCAAAATTTCATGGAAACCGATATGGTAGTGAACTTTTAAGACGGGGCGTTCGGATTGCTCAAGAGAATGGGAGTATTAAAAACATCATCGGTGAAGTCATGATTGAAAATAAGGCATCAGTCAAAGCATTTGAGAATTTAGGATTTACAATAATCGGTAAAACGAATAGCCTTATTCGATATAAATTAATAACAGAATGAAAATTGCAAATTTCACAATAGACAACAATGCTCCTGTTTTCATTATTGCTGAATTATCCGCTAACCACAATGGTAACCTGAGTGTAGCATTAGAAACAGTTCGTGCAGCAAAACGTGCAGGAGCTGATGCTATCAAATTGCAAACTTATACAGCGGACACAATCACGATTGATTGTGACAAAGAGGATTTTCTCATAAAAGGAACTATCTGGGACGGGAAAAAATTATATGATTTATATAAAGATGCTTACACGCCGTGGGAATGGCACGAAGAAATCTTCGATTGTGCTAAAGAGGAAGGATTAATATGTTTTTCTTCACCTTTTGATAAGTCAGCTGTTGATTTACTGGAGAACTTAAATGTGCCAGCCTATAAAATTGCCAGCTTTGAAATTACTGATATTCCGCTTATTGAATATGTGGCATCTAAAGGGAAGCCAGTAATTCTGTCCACAGGAATTGCAACTTCTGAGGACATTGAATTAGCTCTTGACGCTTGTGGGCGTATGGGAAACCACAACATTGCGTTACTGAAGTGTACTTCGAGTTATCCTGCTCCTATTGAAGAAGCAAATATGGCCATGATCCCTGATTTCAAAGAGAGATTCAATGTTATCCCGGGCTTATCTGATCATACCTTAGGAATTACAGTGCCAATTGTTGCTACTACCTTGGGAGCAAGAATTATTGAAAAGCACTTTATCCTAGACAGATCAATTGGTGGTCCTGACGCTTCGTTTTCCATGAATGAAGAAGAGTTTACTGAGATGGTAAAAGCAGTAAGAGAGGCAGAAAAAGCTATCGGCCAAGTAAATTATGAGCCAACTGAAAAACAGAAGAAAGGAAGGGGTTTTTCACGATCGTTATATGCGGTAAATGATATTAAAAAAGGTGAAGTTATTACCGAGGACAATGTGAGAAGTATTAGACCAGGGTTTGGGATGCATCCCAAATTTCTGAACGAAATATTAGGGCGCAAAGCACAACGAGACTTTACAAAAGGTGAAAGATTTAAAAAATAAAGGCAAGTATGAAATATTGTAAAAACTGCTTGTCACCTGATACGCGCCCCGGAGGCTACTTTGATAATGGAATGTGTCTCCCATGTAATTATTTGACTACCAACACTAACATAAATTACACTGTAAAACTAGAGTTGCTAAGAGAGGTATATCGCGCGTCTAGGAAAGGTCAAAAGAACAAGGGTGCATATGATTGTATTGTAGGAGTAAGTGGAGGAAAGGATAGTTCAAGACAGGCTCAGTGGGTTCGAGACAGACTTGGATTACGACCACTATTAATATCTGTTGCATACCCTCCTAAGCAAATGTCTTCTATTGGCGCCTCAAATTTATCCAATTTAATTGAAATGGGATTTGATATTATTGCGGCGACTCCAGCGCCAGACTCTTCTCGTAGGCTTTCTAAAGAGTGCTTTTATAAATTCGGAAATGTGAGCAAAGCTTCTGAAAAAGCATTGTATAGCACGGTGCCAAGAATTGCGATTGATTTAGGAATTAACACGATTTTTTGGGGCGAAAACGATGCTATTCAGGTTGGGGAAAAAACGGTTCAAGGTAAGGATGAATTCGATGGAAATAAACTCAGACAAATGAATACAATTTCGGCTGGAGGAGACGAATGGATACATGAATTAGTTGGTCGCGAAAAAGGCGAGCACTATATCTATCCTGACGAGTTCGATTTTGAAAAACATAAGATTAACGTATTCTTTTTGGGACCAGCATGGGATGATTGGTCAAACAGTAATAACGCAACATACGGAGCTCTGCATGGCCTAACACTTCGTCCAGGCGAGGAGGAAAAGACTGGTGATATATCAAATGCATCGATGCTAGACGAAGAGTTTACTAATATTAATATGATGATAAAGTATTATAAATTCGGCTTTGGGCGAACTACAGATATCGTTAATGAATCTATTAGGTTAGGTGAAATATCTCGGGAAGAAGGTATCCAGCTTGTAGAAAAATTCGACGGAGTGTGTAGCGATGAAATTATCGATAGATATTGCAGATATATTGAGATTTCACGCGCTCAATTTTGGTCTGTTGTTCACACTTATACGAATAAGGACTTGTTCGATATTATTGCAGGGGTTGATCGTCCACGGAGAAAATTCAGTATTGGTTGATGGTAGGAATAATCGATATAGGATTAGGAAACATAAAATCCATCACGAATTGGCTAGACCGTTGTGTTGTTCCTTGGAAGTTAATCTGTTCACCGAAAGATCCACAAGAGTACGAAATGATCATTCTTCCTGGCGTTGGATCTGTTCTAGAGTTTATGACCAAGCTCGAACAGTTGCGCTTTGTAGACTATCTACAGACAAAATCCCAGCTGGGTCAAAGAATACTCGGTATTTGTTTGGGGGCACACGTGCTATTCGATTACTCAGAAGAAGACGGTGGTGTGCACGGATTAGGTCTAATACATGGAACAGTTCGTCAAATTCCTTTAAAAAGTAGCAATACAGGGTGGTTACCTTGTACATTCGACAAAAGACCTATGAATGAACTATGGAAAAGTCAAAAACAGAATATATCGCGAAAGCAAAGGGTGCATGGTCGAGTGTTCTTTAATCATAATTACGGAATTCAGTTAAAAGAAAGTGTGGACATTGATTTAAAAATCCAATTAGAAGAGTTGTCAGAATTTTCAGCCTTGGTACACAAGAACAATCTAATTGCTTGCCAATTTCATCCTGAGAAGAGTCAGTTGATGGGAGAATTACTTTTAAAAATGATTTTGTAATGCGTGTAGGAACTACATTATTATTCAAAGACGGATACTGTTATCAGTCCTATGGCTGGAATGTGTTAAGGCCACTTGGAGCTCTACAAAACGCTCTGGATCATTTAGATAAATACGAGCTTGATGAAATCTGTATCATACGTCCGGTACGTGACAAAGATTACTACTACAATAAAGATATTCAGCTCTTGAAAAATGCAAAATCGTCCACGCCACTTGCTTTTGGAGGAGGTATAAGAAATCTAAACGATATAGATCTTTTAGAAGGAATGCCTGTCGAACGGTTCGTCGTTTCATCAGCCTTATTCAATATGAATACAGCCCTGATTGAGAGGCTTAATGCGAAATACGGCGAGCAATCTATTGTAGGCTTTATTCCATTTTCACTTACGAAGCAGTTGAAAGTATTCAACCCTCTGGAGAATTGTTTTCAAAGTCCTAAGTCTTTAAATAAATCTGCTTTAAGATTATGTGATGAAGTTGTTTTGCACGATTGTGATTCAGAGGGAGAATATACTGGTTTTGACATAGAAGTTGTGAGTACTTTAGGAATTGATAAGAATAAGTTAATTTTCTCAGGAGGTGTTTCTCAAATCGTAAGCAACGATGAGTCTATTTCATTTAAACCCAAATCTATTTTGATAGATAATAAGATTCTTCACAGGGAAAACTCAAAGAAGGCATATTATGGCGCAATGTAAATCTTGTCTATATACAACGGATCACCCATTCGGCCTCACTCTCATTGACGGACTTTGTTCAGGATGCATGACCCACAAAGAGAAATATAGTATTGATTGGGAGAGGAAGTATCAAGAACTAAAGAATATTGCTAATTGGGCTAGGGAAAGGTCAAAAACGTATGACTGTGTAGTTCCTGTGATTGGCGATGCTGAGGATTATTATGTAGTTTCTAAAGTTCTAGAGTTGGATATGAATCCATTGATAGTATCAGTAAATTCTTATTTTCTAAATGATATAGGTTGGTCAAACTTGCAAAATTTGATAACCCATTTTGATCTAGATAGTTGGATCTACAATCCTGAGATTCATACATATAAAGAGCTTATAAGAACTTCACTTAGGAAGTACAATCATATTTATCTGCCTTGGCTGCAGCTCCATACTAGCTTTCCAGTACATGTGGCTAAAGAAAAGAAAATTCCTTTGGTTGTGTGGGGCGCTAATCAAGCGGTTGAACAAGTTGGCAAATTTTCACATCATGACAAGGTAGAGATGTCTTCTTGGTCTAGAGTTGAGCATGATCTATTTGGAAACGATATTAAAACTTTGATGGGTAATGGCGCTCAAGTGAATGAGAGAAAGGTCAATTATTATCACTATCCTTCCGTCTCTAGCCTTGGGAAAAATCTTAAAGGAATATACTTAAGTAACTTTATGCTATGGGATCCGCTTAAACAAAATGATTCTGTTAAAAATCATGGGTTCAGCCCGGAGAGATCTAATTCTACATTTGATCCATATGAAAGGGCTGGCTCTTCAGTTTATTATAATATCCATGACCTGTTAAAGTTCGAACGTTTGGGTTATCGAAAAGTGGATGATCAGTTAACACGTGAGATAAGACATGGTCGAATTGCTAGTAAAGAGGCATTTGCGATTTCTAAAACATATTTTGAAATGGGTATCCAGCAAGAAGAAATTCGTATGTTCTTTAACTGGATAGGCTCTACCAAATCGGGCTATGACTGGTTTAAAGAACACAAGCTAAAGAGTTCTAAGGTACTGTTAAAAAACCACTCTACCTCAGACCTTATTGTACTATCTAAAAGTATTAATTCACTTGTTTCTGAAAGTATTTATTCTAAAACCGGGTATTTAAAGTTTGCGAAGAAAATCGATATATAAGGAATAAGGACTTTATAATTAAACGCGGTAATAATAAAAATTAATATGGCACATCACTCAAGAGACATACCATTCACCTCAATTCAAGCAATAAACAAAAAAAGTAAATTCAGAGAAATTATCTTATTTGGTGTTGGAAATATTGCCGAAAAAACACTTAGACTAATTAACGACAATAACGTTTTTTCTATTGTCGATAACGCTTCTAATCTATGGGGAACTAATGATCTTGGAGTAATTGTCAAACCTCCAGAAATACTGAAAGAATTAGGCCAACGTACCTTTGTAATTATTTGTACTACCTCATTTGTTGAGGTTACCGAGCAATTATTAGGATTTGGGTTGAATGCTAATATTGATTTTTGTGTTAGTCCGGTTCTTAATGATTTAAGGATTATTGACGAGTTAGAGTCCATAGAGAAGAAGCTCCTTTTTACCAGTGGTTCACCAAAAGTAGATAACTCCAATTTTGGCGGTGGTATATATGAAATGTTTGTATCAGGAGATTCTTGGTCTCACCGCAAGGTAATTAGCGGAAACTGTTATGGCTTGATAAAGTATGGGGATAATTTTATTTCGGTGGATACGGAAAGAGGTATTTTCGAGTTTGACATCAACTATAACATAATTAGACAGGCCTCACTTCCAGAAGGTATTAGAGCTCATGGGGTTGACTTTTCAGCAAAACATGAACGTTTTTTTATTGTGGGTAGTCATCTTGATGGCGTATTAATACTTGACATTAATTTCAAAATAATTGATCAGATTAATTATTCTTATAAAAAGTCGAGAACTAATTCCCCGTGGCATCATTCAAATGATTGCTTAGTTATAGATGATAGTTTGTTTGTTTCAATGTTTTCTAAAACTGGAAATTGGAAGAGAGATGTTTTCGATGGCACTATTGTTGAATTTGACATTGTTACGAATGAAACAATTGGATCTATAAAAGAGAATTTATGGATGCCGCATAACGTGAAGTTTATTGACGGCGGCATACATGTTTTAAATTCTTTGAATGGTCAGTTGCTATCTAATAATTTCCAAGTTATCGGAGAATTTCCAGCTTTTACGCGAGGATTAGATTATGATGGGGTTTTCTATTTCATCGGCCAAAGTCGTAACCGAAACTATTCGAAAAATTTGGGAGTTTCAAAAAACATCTCTATTGATGCCGGTATAATAGTTTTTGATGCTACAACGAAAGCATCGCGGTTCTTGCAGCTTCCGCCGAAAATATCCGAAATACATTCGATACTATTATTAGACAATTAAAGTCTTTTCAAAAGAGTTTTTAAGTTTAAAATATGATTAATACCAGTAATTTAATTGATTACATAATTAGCACTTCTGATCGGCGAGAAGCATATTATATAGACATGATTCGGTATCACTTAGGTGGTAAAATATATCACTACGGTGATCAGTTTAATTTTGACAAGAATGCAAAATATAAGCGCAGGTTTGTTTTGATAGATGTATTTGAGTATTTAATAGTGAAAATTGCGCTTTATTTTTCGCAGAATACAAATCGGTCAGATCAAAAAAAAATTCTTTCCTCAGCCTCCTCTAGTTGGAACGAACATTTGAAGAATAGTGGATATAACGTATTTCGTCCACCGTGGGATTTAAGAAGAGATTTAAAAATAGATTGTACTTTAGGGCTTTATCTTCTTACGAAACGTGTGAAATACGAGTTAGATTACGCGAATTTTAATTACTTGGTTTCTTGCGATTTTATACAGATTTTAGAGGAGTATCATAAACAATTAGAACTGTATTGTGATGAAATGAACTTCGATGCTGTCATAGTTTTACAGTATAATGGATTTTTTGAGCGTTGTGTACTGAATATTTTCAAAGACCATCGGAAACGATCGTTTTTTTGGCATCATGGTGGCGTCCCCACATTTTACGACCCGAGGTTTGAGTCTCGTGCTGATTATTTTATTATGTGGGGAAAGGCGCAGGTAGATTCTTATATACAAATGGGATATAATCCTGAAAAATTTCTTATTTCAGGTCACCCTATCTATAATTCAGCTCCAAAAGAAATCCAATTCAGTTTAGAGAATGTCTTGATTCTTACAAAAAGTTTACTTGGTGTAAGTCCATTAGAATCACCGCACATTGAGGATAGAGGAAATGCTATAATGTATTTGTATTCAATTAAGAAAGTTTTGAAGAAGCACAATGTAAAGAGTGTTCGCTTACGCCCGCATCCGTCGGAAAATTTTTCCTGGTATAGTAAATATTTAGATTCGGAATTTTTCAAAGAAGACAATGAAAGTCTTTATGATTCTATAAAAGCATCGAGCTTAGTAATAGGCCCTGCTTCAACTATGATTATTGACACATTGAAGCATGAAATAGCTTATTTGATCTATGAGCCTGTAATACAAGGAAAAAGTATACTTGGTTGGCCCTTAACTCCTCCAGTCAATGGTCAAAGAGAGGATTTTCCAGTAGCACAATCCGAACAATGTCTGTATGATTACATTGATAACAAGAAAAGTTGTTCGCTAAAGGCCTATTCTGATTTGGTTAAAACACCTCGAGATATTACATTCTTTGACAATATTCTAAAGTGATTTCATTTTCGAATAAGGAATATTTTAGGCTGTATATATGGCGGTTCACTTCTATTATAAGTGGATTCTTATCCATGTTGGTGGTTGTTCCTCACATTTCAGAAGAGCAAGAGCTATTTGGTGTTTATTCCGTTGTTATGTCAATAGCACTTTACTTGACATATTCTGATTTAGGTTTTTTATCTGCTGGACAAAAATATGCAGCAGAGTCTTATGCTAATGGTAATAGGGACAACGAATATCGAATAATTGGATTTACTATATTCCTTTTGTTAGTTATGAGTGTTCCTTTCACTGTAACTGCCTATTTTGTTAGCTTAAATCCTACTGTTATTATCTCTGAATTGTCAGATAATGCAAAGATTATAGCCTCAAGATTGTTTTTTATAATAGCATTTTTACTGCCTGTTCAAGTATTATTGCAGCGATTAGTTCAAAGTATTTTATCAATAAGACTAAAGGATTATCTATACTTACGTATTGATTTTTTTTCCAATTTGATAAAAATTACATCGACATTTTGGTTTTTTAAGTCGGATTATCTTTTAGTAGAGTTCGTAGCGTTTAGCATTTTATTAACAATACTGAGTCAGATATTCATTTTAATCAACTTTAAAACAAGGCATAGTTACGAAATATTACAGGTTTTAAGAGAGGTAAAGTTTTCTTTGGATACTTACAACAAGGTAAGTAAATTGGCCTACAGTAGTTTATTAGTTACATTGTCTTGGATACTCTACTACGAGTTAGATTTAGTTTTTATAGGCCGCTGGCTTGGGGCAAGACAGGTTGCGATCTATGCTGTGGCATTCTCTTTTTTAAACTTCACGCGAACTTTCTGGAACGCGTTATATTCGCCGTTCGCACACAGGTTTAATCATCTTACAGGTGATGATAATTCGTTTTTACTTTCTAAGAATTTGCTGCAGCAACTGATGGAGCGGACTTTTCTCGTTACCATAATCGTGGGATTAGTACTCATAATGTTTTCAGAATCAATTATTTATTCTTGGGTGGGGGAGGGTTACAGTGAATCGATTGCCATCCTACGTATATTGTTATTAGGTACGTTTACGGTCGCTATAAACAAGCCTATAAGCTACTTTTTTACTGCTCAATTGAATTACAAGTATTTATATGTTGGCGCAGCCACCACTCCGGGAGTTTTTATTCTATCACTCCTTTTATTGGTTCCTAGTTTTGGCTTGGTAGGTTTTGCAATCGCCAAAACATTAGCGGTATTTTCAAGCAGTTTAGTGGCTATAATATTTGTAAGGAAAGTCTACCAGCCGTTGAATTTATTTAAAATATGGCATCGAGAATTAGTGATAGTAACTTTCTCTTTATACATGATTACCAGGGTATATTCTTTGCTGAAATTAAGTGTCGAAGAGAATAGTATGTTGGCATTAATAGCAGTTTTTATATCTATCACATTGGTCGCTATTATATTAATTTTTATTTTGTTTTTATATAGTAAACGATTTAAGAATATTTTTCGCGATTTAATTGCTACTCGGAGAGGAATAGGGGATCATTCAAATTTAGATTAAGGCATAATAAAATGATAATTGTAGTTGCTGGATGTTTCGGTTTTATAGGAAAGAATATTTGCTCATATTTTGCACATAGAGGGCATAAGGTTATTGGTATATATCGTTCGAAGATATCAGTAGATAAATTGGCTGCAGATAATGTTACATATGTAAAGTGTGATTTGTTTATTGATTTTCCTGTAATTGAAGAGTTTGATGTTGTAATAAATTGTGCAGGCAATATTGGCTTGCGAAATATTGGCGGTTTCAAAGGTCAGGATTTAGGCACGGATAAAAGTATAGTGGCATCTTTAGTTGCCCTCGTTCAAAAAGTTAACCCTTCGGCCAATATTATCCATTTAGGAACTGTTGATGAATATGGCAAATTAGAGGGCATGTTGCATGAAAGCAGGGTTTGTAAAGCAATCTCGGCGTACGGCAGAAGCAAACTTGAGGCTACTAATTATCTGCTACACAAAGTAAGAAATGAAAACATAAGGGCCATGGTAATTAGACCGAGTATAGTCTTT
>Ga0209532_1002952_pt1 | contig 11578 bp, 9 predicted proteins | sample COG_02_FD_184746 | JGI IMG/M metagenome (GOLD analysis project Ga0209532, IMG submission 184746) | Pelagic Microbial community sample from North Sea - COGITO 998_met_02 (SPAdes) (version 2) | ecosystem: Environmental > Aquatic > Marine > Neritic zone/Coastal water | place: Helgoland, sampling... | reverse complement strand
CGATTGAATTCATGAATGTTTTCTGGCTCAATATAAGATCCCGCATCAGCAAGCTCAACAAGCTCTCTGGACACCCCGTCAATTGCCATAAGAATCGGTGTCTTACAAGACATATAGTCAAATGTCTTATTTGAATAGACAGTTTTAAAAGTATCCACCTTTTTTAATACGCTAGCACCTAATTCAGAGGCCAGGATGTACTTAAAAACCTCCGCTTTTGGAACTGGATCGATAAACCTTACATTATCCAAGTACTTCTTATCACGCAATTCTATTAGTGAGTCTTTTTGCATTCCTTGACCTATTAAAAGGAATTCAACATTTGTATCCTTTAATAATTCGGCGGAATACAAAATTTGTTGTAGATGGTTGGCAACACCATGTGCACCAACATAGGTAATGACAAATTTATTATTGAGGCCGTTTTTGCTTCTAAATTTCTCTCTGTCGAAATCTTCTAAAACTCTTTCTGAAAGAGTAAAATCAGCTGCATTCGGGATAAATAATAGCTTGGATTCTGGAATACCCTTTTCAGCATTAAGTTTTTTCTTAAATGCTGGCGTCAAAACATTTATTAGCTTGGACTTAGTATAAATGAATCGTTCGAGGCGGTAAGCTAATTTTATAACAAACTTGTTTGTAAGTACACCTGTGTCTATTGCGGACTCTGGCCATAAATCTCTTACCTCAAAAACCATCGGAGCTCTATTAATTCTAGACAACAGATAGCCACTAAGCCCAACAAATAACGGTGGGGACGTTACAACTACAACGTCAAACCCTCTAGGCACCTTTGTCCATCCGAACCAAAAGGAAGAAAACATGAAAGAGAAATATCCCCAGAGTCTTCCTAAAAAACCTTTGTTATAGCTTTCCGATACATGTGTTCTGTGAACAGTTACATTTTCATGAACCTTCTCTAAATAGAACTTACCTCGGTACTCGGGTCTTTTTGACTTGCCGTTAGCATGCATCATCCCTGCAAGAACATGAATGTCATGTCCTCTTTCAGACCAAGTTTTACACATTTCGTTCCACCTTGATCCGCCTGCGTCGTCTTTTTCAAGGAAATATTGATGTAATAATAGGATTCTCATCAAAAACTTATTGTTGATTCAACAGTGTTGGTTCTGCTTGAAACCCTCGCAAAGAGGTTTTTTTCTTTAAGGCCATAATACGTAGAATATTCGCCCTCCTGAGTTGATAATGCATGTTCTGTTTGAATTGTAACTCCTGAATGGTAATGCCAATTCTGATGGAGAGTACTAAAGTCATCGAAGTTGCTAACCTCATCCTTCACTTTTAAAATGCGATCTTCCGTAAAGAGCTCTATCTTACGCTTGACTATACATTTCTTATTCAATTGCTGGAATGCATTAATCTCTCCTTCAATGATTATTGACCGCTCTGATTCTTTGTATTGTAAGAGCTTTGATTGAGACCAATGATACCAGATAAAACGTCCTCCTTTTAACATTTGATCATGATCACCAAGTTGGGCTACATTATGCCCTTTAGAACCCATAAACCATTGGATATCGGATTGGGTAGTATTGTACTTAAATGTTCCTGAGTCCATTAGAACGTTTTTACCTTCAAACCACAAATCAATATGATGATTATCAGCTTGTGCTGGTCGATCTTTGTGATTTCCATTTCTAAAGAAAAGGATATAGTCATTTTTACGATAAACGAGATATCCTCCCTTTTCGAATTCTACAAAACCCTGCTTCCTCGCTAAGCGTTTGTATCTGCCTTTTTCCAAAGAAATCGAGCCCCACCAAATTCTTTCCTCGGTAACTTCTGAGGAAGAGAATAAATCGAAGCCGGTCAAACAATAATGAAGAGCATTAAGCTGAGGCCGATAATCTCGATAATTACAATTCGTCCAAGGAAAAAATAGAGCTCCATCATTTTGGCCATAATTCGGCAACAAACCTAAACGATCATTACCCATACATGAGTAAAGAAATCTAATGGAAGCATACGCCCTGTTGTAGACTACTTTTTCGAGTTCATAGTTATTCTTTAGTGCAGTAGAGACAACACCTGTTATTGTTTGGACTACTACTCTGTGATAATTCATACTGAACTGAAGGAAAGTACCATCCGGATAAATCTGATATTCAATCTCTTCATAAAACCACTTCTCTGCCTTTTTTGACCAATCTTCTGCTTTTGGAACATACGGAAAGAGCCATCTAGAAAGAAATAAGATTGCTGTTTCAGTAATCGCATGATTATTTCGAACTGCAATCCTTGAAAAGGAAATATTTTTAAAAATATGATCTAGGTGACCCGCAATACATTCACGATAGGCTTTCAGCCTCTCTTCCGTAAGAGATTTTGAATCTGAATAGTAATCAAAAAGGATTGCCCAGTTCCAAATTCGTAGGGAAATTTCTTGACTACATTTATAATTTGGTCCCAGATTTATTGGATTAGACTCTATCCATGAATCTATCCGTTCGAAGATAAATTCAGAATGATCTGTTCCTTTATGGCTATCTAACCGCAATATCTCGAGCGCCCATGAAAAACGAGATGGTTCCCAAACAAATTTAATATCTCCAGCTTCCTTATTGAGATCATCTATTTTACTCCAGTGATTCAATGGATATTTAAATCCTGTTTCAAGGTTAGTTCGCCAATCATAGTCATCACCAACTTGGAACCAGTTGCTATTGAAAAATTTAACTTCCCCATTTAAAATCCTCTTGGAAATTTCTTCGTTTACAGAACTTCGACTTTTTCGATAAGAGTTGTGCGCGAGCCTAAAGCCAAGATTTACATCTGGGCAATTGGACAATACAGAAAAAGTTTTATGAGGGATTTTTCTTTCTAGGAGTCCAACTTTAGTTTGAATCAGAAAGCTGATTCTATAGAGTACATAGCGAACACCCATATTTCTCCATATGTGCAAAAGTGTACTAAGTTTATTCAAGGGATGTCATTTGGGACTTAAATCAACCTAAGAATCGTATTCTTTAATTTGAACCCAACGGTTTTCTTTGAGAGATAAAATAGTGGCGAAAGAAGCTCGAGTGACATTGACAATCTCATCAAATTCTATCAATGCTTTACCTCCTTTCTTTAGGAACCCGATGTATTCAGCAAACTGATCATTATGGCCTTTATCGAGTTTCGTTTTTACGTTCTTAAATCCCTTGACTCCGAAGCCTTTTGTTGATCTAAAGTTATCCATTATGTAAGTTCTCTCCTGAGAATAGACCTCTAGCCTTTCTTTGGAATAAGACTTTGAGCCATTTGCGAAATAATTAATTACTGCAGTTGATCCATTTTCAAACTTCAATAAAATGGAGGCGTTATCAGTATTATCTTCTGGATTGACTCCCATTCCCTGCATACAGACCGATTCTATTTTAGATCCTGTCATGTGTACACACAAGTCCATATAATGACATGCCTCACCAATTATTCTACCACCACCAACTTCCATGTCGTGCACCCAAACGTTTGAAGGAATAAATCCAGCATTCATAGTCGCTATGATATTCATCTGGGCGTCACCAACAGATTTTTTTATGGCCTTTACATGAGGAGAAAATCTTCTGTTAAAACCAACAGTTACCGAACCCGTTGATTTAGACTCCGCCTCAATTACCTCATTTAATTCATCAGGGTTTAACGCTAGTGGCTTCTCAACAAAAACATGCTTGTTTTTCGCAAGAGTATAAACGACAAATTTGGCATGTGAATTATGCCTTGTTGTTACCAAAACACTACTTACATCTGAATCATCTAAAATCGCATCAATTGAAGTAGTGCTTTGTGCAATGCTAAACTTTTTAGCTAGTGTTGTCCCACTTAATCCCCCTGCACTCGCTATAGTTTTAATTTCCGCATCAGCCTTAATTAATGCAGGGAGCATTGTCATCTTTGTAAAATTACCAGCGCCAATAATTCCTAGTACTCCTTTGGAAGCATTAAAGTCTTTTGTAGAGACCTTAATAACTCTTTTCGGTTTTTTATCAGCGTTCTCCCCGTAATCGAGTATCGTTGCAATAGATTTAGATTGACCTATACCTTCATAAATCTTTTTATAATCGGTGAGCATTATCGTTTCGGTAACCAACGGCGATACTTTCAATTTTCCTGAACTTATTGCATCAAGAATGGCGCTGAAATTTCTCTGTTCTGTCCATCTTACAAAGGCTAACGGATAATCTATTCCTTTGAATTCATAGTCTGTATCGTAACGACCCGGCCCATAGCTACAAGACACCTGAAAAGATAGTTCTTTCTCGTAAAAATCAGCACGGCTAATATCTAAGCCTGTAACACCCACAAGAATAATTCGCCCTCTCTTTCGCGACATTTGCCCCGCCTCCTTGATTATAGTATTCCCTTTGGCTGAGGCAGTTATAATTACGCCGTCTGAACCGACACCATTCGTGAGTTCGAGAACCGACTTAACGACATCAATCCCATCTCTAGGATTTAATGTCTGAACACCAAATCCTTGAGCCAAGCGACATTTCTCAGGATCAAGATCTATACCGATCACTTTACATCCATTAGCAACAAGCATCTGAGCGGTAAGTAAACCAATTAAACCGAGTCCAGTAACAACAATAGTCTCACCGAAGGTCGGGTTACACAGTCTTATTCCTTGAAGACCAATTGAACCAATAACCGTAAATGAGGCCTCCTCATTTGAAACATTATCTGGAATTATCGCCGCTAAATTCTCTGGTACACAAACCCATTCAGCATGTGCTCCATTACTTGCAACGCGATCACCAACTTTAAAACCTTTGACACCTTTTCCAACCTCCTCTACAACTCCAACATTACAATAACCTAAAGGCAATGGCTCTCCAAGTTTATTGAACACCGTTTCTAAAGTAGGTAGCAATCCATCTGTCTTAATTTTATCTAGGACTTGGGCTACTTTATCTGGCTGTTGACGAGCCTTTGAAATAAGACTTGATTTACCAAATTCTACTAGCATTCTCTCGGTCCCTAACGAAACGAGACTGTTAGCTGTCCTGATTAATATGTGACCATGTTTAACCTCCGGAGCAGGTACTTCCTCAAGGATTGTTTCGCCTGTCTTAAAGGACTGTATTATTTGCTTCATTATGTGGTTATGATTTGGGATTTTTCTTCTTTTCCCGGGTAATTGATAAGTACAGCTTTGTATTTTCCTTTGAAAACAAAAATGCTACCTGCGGCAGCACCTATTATTTTAAATCGGTCAATTAGTTTATTCAAATCTGTATAAGAGCCAGCCCCACCCAGAAATGTAAAGGGAACCTCAATTCTTTCATGAACAAAAGATGCTAAGTCTAGATCGAATCCTTGCATTAACCCGTCATTAGATATATCGTTAACCACCAATTCCCCTATTGCGTGATCATGTAATTGTTTTAAAACCACGTCTAAATCCTTAGAATGCTTTTTCTTCCCTCTATGGGTAAATACCTCGTAGACTGATGAGCCAAATAGTTTATTGCGCTTTTTAACATCAAGCACTAATACAACACTTTGGACACCGATTGCTTTTCCAATTTGATCAAGCAAATCCATATCATTTAGTGCACTCGAGCTCAAGGCTACCTTTTCGGCTCCAAGGTTGACCATACGAATAGCTTGGTCAACTGTTCTCACTCCGCCTCCAAAACATAATGGCATCCGACATTCACTTGCAAGGTTTTCAATTAACTTGAAGTTTGGCTCGCGCATGTCTATTGTTGCATCAATGTCTAGAACCATTAGTTCATCTACCTCCTTTTCGTTGAATATTTTCACAGCATTTAAAGGATCTCCAACATATTTCGGATCAGAAAATTGAATTGTTTTGACTAACCCTTTCTTATGAACTAATAAACACGGAATTATTCTTGGTCTTAGCATTATAGTTCAGCGAAGTTTATTAGCACTTTCATACCATTAGAATGACTCTTTTCGGGATGAAACTGCGTACCGTATATATTATCTCTATTTATAGACGATGTAAAATTATCACCATAAAATGTTTTGGTCAAAATGTCAGACTCATTTTCCACTTCATAGTAGTAACTATGTATGAAATAAAACCCTTGTTCAGAATCAATACTGCGAAGTAAACCAGTATCTTTTATGATATCAACAGTATTCCAACCTAAATGTGGAATTTTTGGTTTCTGTAAAATTGAAGTATCAAATAACTTTACTTTTCCGGGAATCCAACCCAACCCGTTTTGTACTCCTTCATCACTTGAATTAGCCATAATCTGCATACCAACGCATATGCCTAGAATGGGCGTCATTTCTTCAAGCACCTTTTTATCCAAAATTGCTTTGAGGCCCGAGGAATTTAATTTTTCTATTGTTTCATCAAAAGCCCCAACTCCAGGAAGAATAATTTTTTTTGCCTTTGAAAGTTCTGTGGCGGTAGAAACAACATTATACTCAATTTTAGCTCGATCATAAATATTACCAATCGCCCTGATATTTCCCGAACCGTAATCTACGATAGAAATCATTTTATCTTTTAATTGATTGTTCAACACCAATGGCTTTCAAAACTTTCGCACCAAAATTGAACATTCCGACTTGATTTTTATAGTCCCAATAGAATTTTGTTGGCATTTCAAAGTAACCGCGTAATTCTTCCGACGAAATACCCAACTTCGTTGCTATATAATTGAAATCTTCGTCAATAGTTTCTGGATTATAGGCTGGCTTCTCTAATTTGTTCAACGCTTCCTCACGAGTCATTTGACCGGTAAGAATAAGGCTAGAAAATTGAACACGTCTAGTGTCAAAACCAAACCTTTCCGGTAGCCAATAGCCTTCATAAAACTTTGTAAACCTAGATTCAAAGTGCTTTTGCGGATAGGGTTTCCAACCATATTCATTCGCAAGAAGCTTCAAAGCTTCGTCTTTTATATAGGGCATATTATTGAGCGGCTTAATGACCTTAATGCCTTTGATATACCTCAAATAAAACTTGTGATTGAATATTGGACTAAACGGATATGTATCCATTTTAATAGTACCGAATTGGCGTTTTATATCTCTAATCTGAGCCATGTCAGTACCGTAATATAGCCATTCCATTGGGTTGCGTACACATTCCGTAGATATGTTTCCCCCATTCATTATATATTTTATGTTGTACTTGTTGGCGAATTTATACAACGTTGCAATAAATGCATGATCTTGAGGGATATCTAGGTGTGGAACACCTGATTTGAAGAAGGCTAATTGAAAGTCTTTCATCTCCTCCCAATTAATGACTTCAGTATAAAGATCGAGGCCCAGTTTATCTACCATGACCTGTATGTTGTTTACTGCCAACTCAGAATTCCAACCCCCATCTACATGGAATACTAATGGACGTAAACCAAATTCTTTAACTACCAAATGAAGCATATAACTACTATCTACTCCACCACTCAAACCTAGGATACAATCGAAATCACGGTTTTTGCCGTCTTCCTTTATTTTAGATATTGTACTTTCTAGTTGATTTTTACCCCTTTGATCAGTATGCCAATTAGGCAATACATTCTCTTCAAAATCAATGCAGTGATCACATTTTCCATCAGAATTAAAAGTGATTCGAGAATCACTTTTATTCATTACACAATTCTTACATATTTGATATTTCATTTTATTCAAATCTTTTTAGTCAATATATGGTTTATGAAATCCTGAATCTTAATAACAGTTGTTGGCCAATCCGAGATATTACTTAGCTTTTCTTTTCTGAGTTCTTTTAGTTGTTCGTTTTTGGAAATACTCTGCGATTCTAACATTGCCTCTCCAGCAGATTCCATATCAAACGGATTAAAATATAGGGCAAGGTCCCCACACATTTCATGGGCAAAATCCAAATCGGAGGTCACAATAGGCAAGTTATGCGCCATGGCTTCAATATATGGCAATCCATATGATTCAATCAAACTCGGCAAAAGCAGGGCATCACATTGCTGGTAGAGGGCATTCATATATTTCCCTTGAATCTTACCTAGATTAACAATAGTTTCTTGCTGAATTCCCGCCAAATATTGTTCAATATCCTGTTGCTGGACACATAGCACAAGCAAATAAGGCAACTTGTTTTTATAAATCCACTGAGAAAGCTGAACAATCAATTCGAAATTCTTGTGTGGTGCCCATCCCGCGGGAAATAAAAATTTCATCTTTTCCTTCGGTAGCCGGAAATCGTGAAATTCATTTGACTCACCTTCGAGGTCGGAAATCGGTGTTGGCATAGTCTCAACCTCCTTAATTCCGTACTTCTCTCGTAGACGACGGTTAATTACATTGGTTTGAGCCAAAACTAGATCCACTTTTCTGATATAGAATTTGATCAAACAAACTTTGGTTTTACGCATTAGGAGATCTTTCAGCCCCATGCGCTTCCAGATATAGTCTTCATCATATACAGCATAGGCCCAGTCGAAAAAGTAAATCTGATTCCGCGAGGTTGGAATAATAATATCTCCAAAATTAAAAATTAGGTCAATCTTATACCGGAGAAGTATTCTAGGTAATTCATAAAAATATAAGCCGAGAAAGAGCAAATTTAGTTTAAACATATCTCGGACATCTATGATCCGCATCGACTCAGATTCTAGATGACGAAACTCTGCTGCATCTGGACACAATATATAGTAGAAATGCTCGGTAGGAGTATCCTTGAGGCTATTCAAATAGTTAACCAAGATGTTTTTACCACCTCCGGCATTCGCTTTCAAACCATTGATAAGGATATTGGGCATATTACCTTATAATCGATATAAAATTGGCGGCGCTGGTTTTAACCGAAATGCGTTTCGAGAGCAAATGACTTGCTTCTTGCATGGCTTCAAGCTTTTCCGGAGTACTAGCCTCAATGACTTTCATCTTTTTGGCAAGTTCCCGTGCTGAATTATTTGTATAAGAATACCCGTTAAACCCTTCAATAAAAAAAGTTGCGGAAGCGCCAACATAGTCTGATAATAGCATAGGCATTCCCAAAGCGCTGAATTCATGTACAACTACCCCCCACTGATCATGGCGACTTGGAAGCACAAACACATCACAATTCGATGCAATGGCTTTCAATTCAGATTCATTGGCATAGGGATGGATTTCAATCTCCTTATTATACTTCAGTACCTCTTCCATCTCTCCATTCCCAACACAAGTTAATCCCCAACTACCCTGAAGTTCACTTCTATAAATAGAATAGGCTTCTGCAAGAATATCCGTGCCTTTTACAGCTCTGAAATTGCCAACATATAAAAAGGACTTCTGCTCCTTCTTCTTGCGCTCAGGCAGAGTGAATTTAGCAGTATTGGCAGATAACAGATCAAAGATGACTTCCTTATTGCTAAAACCCAGACGTTTGGCAAATTCAAACTGATACGGTCCGGCCACCCAGGCATGAGAAAAATATTTTTTCAAGTAGAAAGGAAACAAAATAGCCCCGATTCGCTGTCTCAATCTTCCTTCCCACATATCGTCAAAACCGGCTACAACCGGCACTCCCTGCTTTTTAAGCCTAGAAGTGATTTTCAGATAGCCTTTGTCCATCCATCCGGATATATAGACTATATCCGGCTTCAGACTAAGAACGAATAATAGCAAATCCTTTGAAGAGTAATCTGATCTTTTATAAAATGTTACCCCATCAATAGAGGGCGGACTATAAGGCTTTAACTTTTCCTTATCCCAGTGCACCACATTTACCTCTGCATCATAAGAACTCACATATTCTTCAAAAATGGGAATAAGGTATCCAACTACCTCGGAATATAAATAGAGGATCTTCATTTTAACCGTTTAATTCTTCGCGCAGGTACTCCTGCATAAATGGAGTTGCATGAAATATCTTTATTAACTAAACTACCGGCGCCTATTATTGCACCGTCACCTATAGTAACTCCGGGCAATATTGTACTTCTATAACCAATCCACACCCCGTCGCCAACGACTATATCTTGTGAAAGACCTCTACCCGCTCGTCTCTCCTTTGCTCCAACCTCATGACTCCCACAAACAAAATGTACATGATCAGAAATATCACAATTTCTACCTATGAAAACTCTGGAATCGAGTCCTCCGACGAATGTAGTTCCATCCCCGACGAATGAATCTTCGCCGATACTTACACCATACAAACCTTTTATTCTCACACTTGAATAAACCCTTGCACTAGGTGCATACCTAAACCCCTGTAGACCATGAATGAATCTAACCGCAATCATAAAATGACCTACAGGTATGAAACAAAGAATTCCATTCAATATATATCTATAAAAACCTCTCATACTTATTATACTCCTTAAGTGCTGAAGTATTTCCGAATATTATTGTTTCGCGTTCCTGAATTTCTAAAAAATTGTAACGACTCAGTAATTCTGGACTATAAATCCTTAGATTAGCAAATTCGTTATAATCAATTGAACTAATTGGTATTAATCCAGCCGATATATAATCTAGGATTTTCGAGGGAAAATTATACTTATTTTCTTTATTTTCTGCTCTCAACGAGAAACCTAAATTACACATGTGAAGTAAATTTCGATAGTCCTTTCGGGATAAGACACCATGATAAACGATATTACTATTTACGTTGTATTTATCTATCACCTTATAAATCTCGGACTCCTGAATGCGATGCGGTATCCCTGCAATATGAAACTCCATCTCGTTGTAAATGCTCGCTAACTCACAAAAATTTTCCAAACCAGTGTTTGGTCCTAGACTACCACACAACAAGCACCTAGTTCTGCTCTCCTTTAAACTATTACTCGAACCTCTGACCAAGTCTTCTGATAAAAACCCAGGGAATAACACGTGATCCTGCGCATTACTCAACAAAAATTTACTGCGAAGAATTATGGGTCTATGTGAGAGATAAAGCAAAATTTTATACAATATCGAATTAATACTAAGGTCCAAAGCTATGACCCTTGGCCTCTTTCGCATGAGTATAGACCAAAGTAGCAGATGAATCGTATACCATTCAATATTATAAAAAATCGGCACATGACCGCGATACATTCTACTTAATAACATTATAGATTTCCACAAATACTTCATTTTGTGAGTGGTGTATAAAAAACCTATTTCTAAGCGATCGTTATTAAACTCCTCTTGAGAGTTTATGGATATAATTCGTTTAATCTGCAACAAATCAATCGCATTCCAATGAAAATTATTAGCAGCAATACTCGCACCTCGCTTCAAATCTCTTCTATTGAGTGTGCCGATTAAAACAAATTCAGACATAACTTTTTACCTGTAACCTTTCCAAGAAATCAATCTATATTATCGAGTCCTATTTTCACATTATTATAACGTTTCCTATCCTACAGGATCCTTCAAGTTGCAACAAGGACTGACGTTTTATTCCGTATACGATGTGCACTATAGAGAGGTACTATCCAGAAAAGTATAGTATCGAACAATGGTTCAATCAGCACAAATATCAACATTAAAGATGCACTCAATAACACAAGAAAACTAGTATTTCTAATAAGTATTCTGTACAAGAAAAATAAAACTGGTATCAAGAATACTAAACCATGTATTAGCATAAACTTCACTATACCAAAGTGAACATTAAACAGTG
>Ga0209532_1002946_pt1 | contig 11594 bp, 8 predicted proteins | sample COG_02_FD_184746 | JGI IMG/M metagenome (GOLD analysis project Ga0209532, IMG submission 184746) | Pelagic Microbial community sample from North Sea - COGITO 998_met_02 (SPAdes) (version 2) | ecosystem: Environmental > Aquatic > Marine > Neritic zone/Coastal water | place: Helgoland, sampling... | reverse complement strand
ACATTTTCAAAGTTTGTGACGGCCAAAGCTGTGTAATCCGCAGTGTTGGGCAGATATTTGATTGCACATTCGGCCATTTTGCATGCGGCCTTACCAACGGCCACAATTATGTATCGCCCGTCCTTTGCCACGTTTGGCAAAGGATTTTTCTGGAGCGCTGCGTGAAGAGCCAAGGCTGGATCCGCGGCTGCAACACCTACTTTAAAGGCTTTGATCGCTGTTTCACGAAGTGCATTCAAGTCGTTTTTGGACATCAGTTTGCTGCAATCTGTTTTGCTTTTTCTACTAATACTTCTGCTTGGCGGATAGAAGCGTAATCGATCAAGCGACCGTCCAGAGATACGGCACCTTTGCCATCTTTGGCGGCTTGGGCCATGGCGATCAGAATACGGTTTGCTTTGTCTACTTCTGCGGCTGATGGGCTCATTACGTCGTTTGCCATCGCGATTTGGCTGGGGTGAATTGCCCATTTACCTTCGCAACCCAGAACGGCGGCGCGTTTTGCGGCGGCGATGTAGCCATCTGAATCAGAGAAATCACCAAACGGGCCATCCACAGGGCGCAAGCCATTTGCGCGTGCGGCAACGACCATGCGTGCCAGTGCGTAATGCCACATGTCACCCCAATGGACGTCGCGTGATCCGTCTTGGGCTACATCTGTAAGAACGGAGTAATCTGGGTTCACACCACCGATAACTGTGGTGCGTGCGCGGGTGCTGGCGGCGAAGTCTGCAACGCCAAAATGTAGGCTCTCATTTCGCTTGGATGCAGAGGCAATTTCATGCACATTTTGCATGCCCAAAGCGGTCTCAATTATGTGTTCAAAACCGATGCGTTTTTTGTACCCTTTTGCGTCTTCAATTTGGGTCACCATCATGTCGATTGCATAGACGTCAGCGGCTGTGCCAACTTTGGGTATCATGATCAAATCCAAGCGCTCTCCGGCTTGCTCTACCACGTCGACAACATCGCGGTACATGTAGTGTGTGTCCAATCCGTTGATGCGAATTGACATGGCCTTGGTGCCCCAATCAAGTTCGTTTAAGGCGATAATGATGTTCTTGCGCGCTTGTTCTTTGTCGTCAGGTGCAACGGCATCTTCCATATCTAAAAAGATAACGTCGGCATCAGATTTGGCAGCTTTTTCAATCATTTGCATGTTGCTGCCCGGCACTGCCAGCTCGCTGCGATTAAGGCGTGCTGTGGCTGGTTCGATGGTGTGAAAGCTCATGATTTTTAGTCCCTATGATTTTATGTTGGTCTTAGGGAATGGATTGAAGGACTATAAAGTGGTCACCTGTCAAATTTATAAAGTGCGACAATTGCGCACACCTATTCGGAGCGCAATTGTAGCCCACCTTCGGGTTCAGTGACCGTATCGAGGCGGCGAGAATAATAAAATGCAATTGCTTGCGAACGGTTTCTGACCTCTAGTTTTTCATACAAATTTGAGAGGTGAAATTTCACGGTATTTACAGAGATTTCCAGAACTGTTGCCAGCTCTTTGTTTGTCATGCCTTCTGCTAGATATTCCAACAGCGATCGTTCGCGTTTTGTCAGCAGAAAAAGTGGGTCGGATTGAAGTGCGCGAATGTCCATAAACGGGAACACCATTTTGCCCTGCGCGACCGAGACCGCGATTGATATCAGCTCGTCAACCGATTGATCCTTGTCGCAGTAGCCAGCGGCACCAGCGGCCATTGCGCGACGCGGAACATCGTTGGATTGATTTTGTGAATAAACCAAAATGCTGGGTGCTGATGGGTGGTCGCGTAAAACTTCGATCACCTTTTCTGCGCCGAGTTGGGGCAAAGACCAACACACGATGCCCAAATCCACGGGACCGCGCATCACCGTGGATAAAAAATCTTGGGAATTGCGCACAGTTGCGATCAGTGAAAAGCGTGGGTCGGCTGTGATTTTTTCGGCCATCCCAGATAGAATCAAAGGATTAGGATCTGCCAGAACAATCTTTATTCGTTTGTCTGTGGTTGCAGGCATGTTTTTCCTAACAAAGTTCAAAACCTACCCATGTTGGTAGGTCATTTTTGGTATATTAGCATAATCAATACTAAAGTATAGGTATATAACTACCCATAAGGGCATCCCATTACGGTAGTTAAGAAGGTTGTTTGAAATCCATTCTGCGGGTTGAGTAAGGATAACTTAACAACCGAGAGTTTCCCAAATGCTAGCGAACACAGTTTTCCCCAAACTTGTAATTCCAAATACACTTGCCGCGGGCCCTGGGCCTGGCAACACAGACGAGCGCGTTTTGCAGGCATTTGCCACGGCTGGCTTGGCCGATCACATGCAGCCCGATGTTCTGCGTGGGATGGTTGAGTGCAAATTCATGCTTCGTGACTTATTTGGAACCAAGAATGTTTATACCTACGGCGTTGCGGGCACAGGGTTTAGTGCGCTTGATACGATGTTCAGCGCGGTTGTGCCGGGCGACACTGTTGTTGCGTTCACGAACGGTACATTTTCCGGCATTGATGTCACAACGCTTCAAATGAAAGCTGCGACAGAAGAAGAGTTGACGGCAAATCCGATGAAGCCGGACACATCCAGTGTTGTTGTTATCAACGTACCGCACGGCGCGTCTGTGACCGCTGAAATCGTAGAAACAGCATTGGCAGAGCACAAACCAAAATGGGCCTTTATGGCGCATTGGGAAACGGGCTCTGGTCGTATCAATGACATCAAAGGTTTTTCAGATGCGTGTTTGAAACATGACGCGATGGGCTTGGTCGATGCTGTGTCATCGCTGGGTGTCGATGATTTTTCAATTGATGATTACGAAGGCGTTGTTGGTTGGGCCTCTTGTCCACAAAAAGGCGTTTTGTGTTTGCCACTGACATATGCACCTGTGAGTTTTAGCCAACGTTATATTGATGCCGTCAAAGCATCAGGTTGTCGTACATATGTGCACCACCCGCTGTTGGTTGGACGCCACTGGGCCATCGATGATGGCAAAGATATTGAAAAAGGTGGATATCACCAAACGCATTCAGGCTATGCCGTTGCGGCGTTTCACGAAGCGTTACGCATTACATTGCAAGAAGGTCTGGCAGCACGTGCCGACAGTTATCGGTACCATGAAAAAGCATTGGTTGATGCGGTTAGCGCAATGGGCTGTGAGGTTACGTCAAACATGACGAGCCTTGTTGTACTTAACTTGCCTGGTGAATTTGCTGGTCGTGAAATGGAACTGGTTCAAGCATGTCGTGCCGAAGGTTTTGGCATCTGGCCGACATTGTCATCACCCGTTCAAGTTCGCATTGGTATCTTGAATCAACTGACACAAGCAAAAATCACGGAGATCGTAAACCGGTACGGTGAAGCAATGATCAAAATGGGTGTGGACGTAGATATGGATCAAATCAACGCTCAACTTTCAGCATATTACGCATAATATTTTCTGCGAAAAGGGAAAAGAATAATGGATATTCATGAATACCAAGCAAAAGAAATCCTTTCTGAATTTGGCGTTACTGTTCCGCGTGGTGGGTTGGCATACAGCCCAGAACAAGCGGCGTATCGTGCGCGTGAAATGGGTGGCGACAAGTGGATTGTCAAAGCGCAAGTTCATGCCGGTGGTCGCGGCAAAGCAGGCGGTGTGCAGATGTGCACGAACGACACCGAAATTATCAATGCGGCATCAAGTATGTTGGGGAAGAAATTAGTTACGCATCAAACTGGTCCCGAAGGTAAGGGTGTTTATCGCCTTTATGTAGAAGCGGGGGTTTCGATTGATCGTGAGATTTATCTTGGGTTTGTTTTGGATCGCACATCACAGCGCATTATGATTGTGGCGTCATCGCAAGGTGGAATGGAAATCGAGGAGATTTCTGAATCGAGTCCAGAATCCATTGTGCGCGCAACCATTGATCCAGCCGTTGGATTGGTTGAATTCCAAGCTCGTGAAATCGCATTTAAGTTGGATGTTGAGCCTGCGTTGACCCAACAAATGGTACGGACGTTGATGGGGTGTTTTAAGGCGTTCCAAGAACTTGATGCGACGATGGTTGAAATTAATCCGCTGGTTATCACAACCGACAACCGCGTGATTGCGCTGGATGCCAAGATGACGTTTGACGACAATGCATTGTTTCGACATTCACATATTTCCGAATTACGCGACAAAAGCCAAGAAGACCCACGTGAAAGCCATGCGGCAGATCGCGGGCTGAGCTATGTCGGTTTGGAAGGAAATATTGGGTGTATCGTGAATGGTGCTGGGTTGGCGATGGCGACCATGGACACGATTAAGGCCGCTGGCGGCGATCCTGCGAACTTCCTTGATATTGGCGGTGGGGCGACACCTGAGCGGGTTGGCAAAGCATTTCGTTTGGTGCGATCTGATCCAAAGGTTGAGGCGATTTTGGTTAATATTTTCGCAGGTATTAATCGTTGTGATTGGGTGGCAGAGGGTGTTGTTCAAGCATTGCGTGACGAGCCAATAGACATCCCGGTTATTGTACGCCTGTCTGGCACGAATGTGGCAGAGGGTCAGAAGATTTTGGCTGACAGTGGCTTACCAATCATCCGCGCAGCAACTCTTAAAGAAGCAGCAGATCGTTCCGTGGCCGCATGGAAAGCAGACAACACAAAGGCGACATCATGAGTATTTTGATAGATAAAGAGACCAAGGTTCTGGTTCAAGGCATCACCGGCCGTATGGCGCAGTTTCACACCCAAGAGATGATGGATTATGGCACCAACGTCGTTGCTGGTGTAACCCCTGGCAAAGGCGGTGAAGTGGTAAATGGTGTCCCTGTTTTCAACACAGTGAAGGACGCTGTAGAAGCGACTGGGGCACAGGCAAGTCTGGTTTTTGTACCACCTCCTTTTGCCGCTGATTCAATTATGGAAGCAGCTGATGCGGGTATCGAATATTGTGTTTGTATTACAGATGGTATTCCAGCCCAAGATATGATGCGCGTCAAACGTTACATGAAACGGTATCGTGAAGAAAAGCGCATGGTTTTAACGGGCCCAAATTGTGCCGGAACAATATCACCAGGCAAAGGTTTCTTGGGCATCATGCCGCCTCATATTTATAAAGAGGGTCCTGTCGGAATTGTCGGTCGTTCGGGTACTTTGGGGTATGAAGCTGCCTCGCAGCTGGCGGACCTTGGCATTGGTGTTTCAACATCTGTTGGCATTGGTGGCGATCCGATTAATGGGTCATCATTTCGTGATATTCTTGAGCTATTTGAAAATGATGCTGACACCAAAGTTATCGCACTAATCGGTGAAATCGGAGGGCCGCAAGAAGCGGAGGCCGCTGAATATATTCGCGATCACATGACGAAGCCGGTTGTGGCGTATGTCGCGGGTTTAACAGCGCCTAAGGGTCGCACGATGGGGCACGCGGGCGCAATCATTTCCGCCTTTGGAGAAAGTGCCAGTGAGAAGGTTGAAATTCTATCTGCCGCAGGCGTAACTGTTGCACGCCATCCATCTGATATCGGCGAAACAATCGCCAGCGTTTTATAAGGTCAAAAATATGTCACAACCAAAAGTACTTGTTAGTCGCAGATGGCCAGCCGCCGTCGAAACCGAGCTTCAAAAAAAGTATGATGTAACATTCAATACTTCAGACGTCGCGATGACCACTGCTCAGTTTCGAGATGCGTTGCAAACTTATGATGCAATTCTTCCGACAGTTACTGATAAAATCGGTGCGGATGTATTTGATGGGATGAATGCGCGAACCAAATTTATGGGGAACTTTGGTGTGGGGTATACTCATATCGATGGGGCCGCAGCACAGGCGGCGGGTATTGTTGTTACGAATACACCTGACGTATTATCAGACTGCACCGCAGACATTGCGCTGACCTTGATGTTGATGGCCGCACGCCGCGCTGGTGAAGGTGAGCGCGAAGTGCGTTCGGGCAACTGGTCTGGTTGGCGTCCAACACATCTGTTGGGTCAACGTATGACGGGAAAAACCCTTGGCATAATTGGTTTTGGCCGTATTGGACAAGAGGTTGCCAAGCGTGCTCATTATGGGTTTGGCATGAAAATTGTGGTTCAAAATCGATCGCAAGTAAAAGATGAAGTTTTGATCAAAACCAACGCGCGCCAAGTTGGTTCAGTATCCGAACTGTTGGAACGTTCCGATTTTGTCAGCCTGCACTGCCCAGGTGGTGATGCGAACCGTCATATGATCAGCACAGAGCAATTTGAACTGATGAAAGATAATGCAATTTTGATCAATACAGCACGTGGTGAAGTCGTGGATGACACTGCGTTGATCCATGCGCTGAAGACGAACCAAATTGCGGCCGCAGGTTTGGATGTCTTTGATGGCGAACCCGCTGTGAATCCCGGTTACCTGTCTTGCGAGAATGCGGTTTTATTACCGCATCTTGGCAGTGCAACAACAGAAACACGTGAAGATATGGGTTTTCGCGTGTTGGATAATCTGAACGACTTTTTTGCGGGAATTGAGCCACGGGATCGCGTGTTATAGTGCTTGAAAACGTATCAATTTCAAATAACAACGAACAAACCACCGAAACCGCGCCAGTTTATAGCACGAAAGGGGAGTATGGTGGTTGGTTGCGTCAGGTTCTGTGGGCGGCTCTTTCAGAGGTCGTCAGCCGGCATTCGCATGAAACAATTGCGCTTTTGAAAGATGATTGTGATCTGAAGTCTGCTGACACATCAACACAGGCGGATTTTTTGCATGCGGTAAACATCTGGTTTCATTTGTTGCGTATTGCGAACGAGAACGCCTTGGTTCGTGCGCGTCGATATATAGAAACTCATGATGGAACCGAAGCCGTGAAAGGGACTTTTGCAAGCTCTCTTGCGCGCCTTAAAGATCAAGGTGTCGCGCTTGAAAAAATTTCCGACGAAACCTATCAAACTAAGATATCGCCAACCATTACCGCCCACCCAACAGAGGGAAAGCGTGAAACGATTTTGGATATTCACCGCCGGATCTATCGTTGCATTGTGAAGCTGGAATCGAGCCGTTGGACGCCACGCGAGCGCCAATTGCATTTTGCTAATTTGAGCAACGAGATTGAATTGCTTTGGTTGACAGGGGATCTTCGATTGAAGCGCCCGACAGCTCAAGAAGAAATCAATTGGTCCATTCGGTTTTTTAAGAATGCGATATTTCCCGCCCAAGCCGAGGTGATGGAAAAGTTCACACATGCGATGGCAATCAATGCGCCGGGGCATTCTGTTGCGCATCCCAAAATTCAATTTCATTCTTGGGTTGGTGGGGATCGTGATGGGAATCCAAATGTAACGGTGAATGTTACGCGGTCTGCATTGGAGGCGAACCGAAACGCTGCCATTGACTCTCTTTGTGATAAAGTTCTTGAAGCTGTTGTCGGCATTTCAATCAGTGCAAATTACGCGGGCATACCGCAACAAAGTATGGTTGAACTTGCGATGATTGCGATGCGATCTAAAATTGACGGCGAAATTAGAAAACGCAATCAAGGCGAAATTTTCCGCCAAGCACTGTCGGCGGTACATGCCCGTTTGGATGCCATAGGAAACATTTCATCGGATGCGGTGCCTTATCAAAATCTTATGGAATTCAATCGCGATATTGAATTGATCGACAAAATTTTATCCACTGTTTCATCGTCAATCGCGGCAAAATACACGAAGCCAGTTTTGGCTCTGGGCTCTGCATTTGGCTTTCGCACCATGACATTGGATATCCGCCAAAATAGCGATGTCACAACCGCTGTGATTGCCGAAATCTGGAAACAGTTAGAGTTACCAAATTTAGAGTATGGTACACCAGAATGGTCAAGTCAGCTGCGCTATCAACTGAAACATGCCAAACGTTTTTTAACCCAAGACTATGTACTTTCGCCTATGGCAAAAGAGACCCTAGCACTGTTTGCCCTTATTCAAGATGAAATGAGCGGGTTAGATCCCCTCTCTATTGGGCCATTTATTTTGTCCATGACACGCTCAACTGACGATTTGTTAGGGGTCATGTTGTTGGCGCGCTATGTTGGATTTGCGCAAGGTAGCGAGGGGGCAAATACCATAAATCTTAAAGTGGTTCCACTTTTTGAGACCATTTCAGATCTTCAGGCGGCCCCTGAAATATTGAAGAATTACTTTTCAGAACCTATCGTAAAACGCTCTTTGAAGGATCAAGAATCTTTGCAAGAGGTGATGTTAGGATATTCAGATTCTAACAAGGATGGCGGGTTCTTAACCTCTACTTGGGAAGTGAATAAAGCGCAGAAGAAGATTGGTGCGTCAGCTAGAAAATCAGGCATGAAGATCAGCTTTTTCCACGGACGTGGCGGTTCAGTCAGCCGTGGCGGTGCGCCGACGGCACGTGCCATTGCAGCCCAACCAGCGGGCAGTATTACGAACAGCTTTCGCATCACTGAACAAGGTGAGGTGGTATCGGCAAAGTTTGCAAATCGTGGAACTGCGGCACATCAAATTGAGCTTCTTGCGTCATCGGTTTTATTTCACCAAGCCTATTCAAAAAGCGAACCTGAATTGGCATCAACGCCAGAATACGACGAGGCGCTGGAAGCGTTGTCGGGTGTTTCGTTATCACACTATAATGCACTGTTAAATTCGGATGGGTTCATTCAATATTTTGAACAGGCCAGCCCCGTTAAAGAACTTGCACAGTTGAATATTGGCTCGCGTCCCCAAGCACGGTTTGGGGCAACAAGCCTGTCGGATCTACGCGCAATTCCATGGGTGTTTGCATGGTCGCAAAATCGCCACATGATTACGGGTTGGTATGGTTTTGGAACGGCCATCAATACGTTTAGAAAATATCGCAGGGCAGCTGGCGATGCGATGTTGAAAACGCTCTGGAAAGAGTCGCGTGTATTTCGATTGATCGTCGACGAAGTGGAGAAATCCATTCACCTAACGGATTTAGAAATTGCGAAGTCTTATGCAGGGTTGGTTGAGGATAAAGCTGTCCAAGCTGATATTTTTGGCAAGATTGAACTGGAATACCAAGCCGCATTAAACGCCGTTTTGTGGTTGTCGGATTGTGAAGAAACAGCAGTTCGGTTCCCGAAATTACATGCGCAAGCAGCCCGAACGGGTGACTTGTTGACGCAATCTCATAACCTTCAAATCGAACTGCTGAAGAAACATCGTGATATCAAAAACGAGGCCGAAATTTCGCCGGTTTTATTGCAAACTATGAACTGTGTAGCCACTGGCCTTGGCTGGACAGGATAACCAAAGGAAAATTATTATGACCAAAGATGCTGGATTTTTCACAGAAAAGCTCGCAACCCGCGACCCCGAGATTAAAGCGGCGATTACGGGTGAGTTGACACGTCAACGTGTCGAGATCGAATTGATCGCGTCCGAGAACATCGTGTCTGCCGCGGTAATGGAGGCACAGGGAACTGTGCTGACCAACAAATATGCCGAAGGATATCCGGGGCGTCGTTATTATGGCGGTTGTCAGCATGTGGATGTGGTCGAGAATTTGGCCATTGACCGCGCAAAGCAATTGTTTGACTGCGGGTTTGCCAATGTTCAACCGAACTCTGGTTCGCAAGCCAACCAAGGTGTGATGCAAGCGTTGCTTCAGCCAGGCGACACGATCCTTGGCATGTCATTGGACGCAGGCGGTCACTTGACCCACGGTGCGAAGCCAAACCAATCTGGCAAATGGTTCAACGCCATCCAGTACGGTGTGCGCAAGCAAGATAACCTGCTGGATTATGATCAAGTTCAAGAATTGGCGACAGAGCATAAACCGAAAATGATCATCGCGGGTGGCTCTGCTATTCCGCGTCAGATCGATTTCAAACGGATGCGTGAAATCGCGGACAGTGTGGGTGCGTATTTGCACGTAGACATGGCGCATTTTGCGGGTCTTGTGGCAGCTGGCGAACATCCCAGCCCGTTCCCGTATGCCGATGTTGCAACAACGACGACGCACAAAACGTTGCGTGGCCCACGTGGCGGTATGATCTTGACGAATGACGAAGCTTTGGCCAAGAAATTCAATTCTGCGATCTTCCCCGGTATTCAAGGTGGCCCGTTGATGCATGTGATCGCAGCCAAGGCTGTGGCCTTTGGCGAAGCCTTGCGTCCAGAGTTTAAGGAATATCAAAAGCAAGTTCGCGCCAATGCGGTTGCTTTGGCGGATCAGTTGATGAAGGGCGGTTTGGACATTGTGTCTGGTGGCACCGACACCCATGTGATGCTGGTTGATTTGCGTCCGAAAAAGGTGACTGGCAATATCGCGGACAAAGCGTTGGGGCGTGCCCACATTACGTGTAATAAAAACGGTATTCCGTTTGATCCAGAAAAACCAACGGTGACGTCTGGTCTGCGTCTGGGCACTCCAGCGGGCACCACACGTGGGTTTGGCGAGGCTGAATTCCGCGAGATCGCAGACATGATCGTCGAAGTTGTGGATGGTTTGGCTGCCAACGGCGAAGAAGGGAATGCAGAGGTAGAGGCCACCGTGCGCGCACGCGTTGAAACCTTGGCCGACAAGTTCCCAATTTACACAGACCACTGACGTTAATTCGTCGTCTGCTTGAAAATTCAATTTCCTGTGGGTGCAAATACTTATCGTAAAATCTGCTCCTGCTGTTGAAGTGGTAACGTCGTTAATGCCTTTGGGTGCTTCTAAATGGCACCCAAAGGGGCCCGCCGCGCGATATCGTTTTTCCATGAAGCCAAGCGTATCTTGTTTGGTAAAAGCTTAGCTGTGTTACATTTCGGTAAGCTATTTACTGTGTTGCCAGATAATTTGTGGGGTGACACATATATTTAACATCGGATTGAAAATCATACTCCTTTGTGTGAGGTTTACCTTTTAACTGAGAACGCAAAGCGGCACTAAACCGTGACAAACCCAGCCGCTTGGCAGGACACTTGTGGTGTTCAAAATTTTAATATATTAGTTAACATGTAAATTAGTTGAGTTTCTTGCAATCGCAGAACGATCATTGGGCAGAGGCATATATGCAATTTCATCTGAATGGGTTCAAACCTGGCAATTATCAGGTTCCTGATGCAGCGAGAAAGCCATATCCAACTCCTCCAATTGAGGATTTGCCTAACGAAGTGGACGTGCTGATCATTGGCACCGGCCCAGCCGGCCTGACCATGGCGCGGCAGATGTCCGAGTTTGCCGACATAAAAACCTGTATTGTTGACATGGAACCTGGTCCATTGCTGTTTGGGCGCGCAGACGGCATTTCGTGCCGTACAATCGAAATCATGGAAGCCTTTAACAGTAGCGAAATGGTGGTCAAAGAAACCTACCAGTTAAAACAAAACACATTCTGGGAACCTGACGCGGCGAACCCTGAAAATATCAAACGCACGCACAAGATCGGCGATGCAAGGGCCGGTCTGTCCGAGTTTACGCACGGTATTGTCAATCAGGCACGCCTGCACGAACTGTTGATAGACGGAATGGCGAATTCGATCACCAATCTGCGTCCGCATTACAGCCGCGAATTGGTTGATTTGGACGTTGATGATGATCTTACGCAGGATCTGGCTGCGTATCCGATCACGGCGACGTTCAAGCGAGTCGATAAAGCGGGCGCAGACAAGATCGAAGTGGTCAAAGCGCGATTCAT
>Ga0209532_1002942_pt1 | contig 11605 bp, 10 predicted proteins | sample COG_02_FD_184746 | JGI IMG/M metagenome (GOLD analysis project Ga0209532, IMG submission 184746) | Pelagic Microbial community sample from North Sea - COGITO 998_met_02 (SPAdes) (version 2) | ecosystem: Environmental > Aquatic > Marine > Neritic zone/Coastal water | place: Helgoland, sampling... | reverse complement strand
AATTAATTTTTTCTGTGAATTACCCCACAATAAAACTAAGTCAATATTTTCTAAAATCCATTTTGAAGCACGATTGTTAAGATATATTTCAGCAGTATGATAAATTAATCCTTCTATATCAAATGCTACTGTTTTCATTTTTCTCCTACTAGCCATTTTGTACCAATCTACACTCCAATTTGCATGATCTTTATGAAAATAAATACCGTTTTTTGTTGATTTAAATAATTTTTCACTTTGCTGTCCCAGTAGAACTTGATAATCTTCATTAGCTGCTAATAAAGCTAAATAAAGTTGAAAATAAAATTCTCTTTTATAAATCTCTATCGGTATAGTTATAAGTTTTTTTTGCATTCTATTTTTTTCTAGAAATTAAATTTATGATTGATTTAAAATCTTTTTTTTCAATAATTTTAATTTTAAAGAAAATTATGATTGTAAATATAAAATAGAAGATTTTCGCAAAAAATTCATAATAAGAAAAATTGCTCGAAAAGATATTTTCATTAATAAATAAATTACCTAATACTCCTACTACTAATAGTAACGGAGGTATATAAGCTGATTTTTTATTTTGAACTAATGATATTTTTTTTCTTTCACTTATAACACCTAAAATATAAAATATAAAATATGATATTACTAATGCAATTGATGCTCCTAGTACTCCATAAATAGGTATCAAAACAAGATTAAGAAGTATATTTAAAAGTGATGCAATTAGACCAAAAAAAGAAATTTTATTAAAATTATTATTAAAACTTAAAAACGAATTTGAAATTGTTAATAAACCATTAAAAAATGAAGCTAAAACAAGTATTGGGATTATTTTAATTACTGAATAGTAATCTGAATCAATTAATAATAAAACAATTTCTTTTGTAATTAATATAAGTGCTAACGATAATAGACTTATTACTACTGTAAAAGATTTAATTAATTTTGTAATAGTTTTGTATGATTTACTATTCATATTCTCATAAAAAACAGGTCCCCATAACTGCTTAAAACCTAAAACCAAAAACATTGGGACACTAGCTAAAGTCGTTCCAACAGTATATATACCAACATCCTCTAAACTACTCATTTGTTCTAAAAAAAATTTTCCAAAATATGATAAACCTTGATAAGCCCAAAGACCAACAATCAAGGGTAAGCCAAATATCAATTGTTTTTTCATACTTTTAAATGACCAAACACCCTTGGTATATCGTTTAATTGAAAAGAAACTAATTATATAAAGAAAAATAGCTGGAACAAACATAGCTAGAACCCTACCCATTGCTCCGAGATCGAATACTACGATCAATACAACAGCAGTTATAAGTCCAAGAACTACTGATAATGCTGTTAAAAAGGCAGTTTTTTCAATTTTGTAAAGTAGTGTCATAAGAGTTGACCACATTCTACTTGGCTGAATTAAAAACGCTAATAATAGGGATAAAAACCCATATGGATAGAAATCAAAGTCTTTAAAAATAAATGAAAAAATTGCTTCTCCCCATATTAAGCCAACAACTAAAGGTAAAATTGGAATAAACACAAAAAACTTATTAGCTGACCCTACCAGCAACTTTCTTTCATTTTCTGACTCAGTTGAGTGAAACAATCTCATTGTGGCCGACATAATTCCAGGATTATATAATAATGCTAAAAATGTTACAATCATAGACACCATAGAGATAATACCAAACTCTTTTGGAGAAAGATATTCTGTAAATAGTGGCAACAATAATAAACCAACTATTTGTGAGCCAGCATTTGCTATACTTACAGCTATGGTTCCTCTAAAAAGAATTTTATTAAAATTTTTCAATCTTGAATTATTAATAAATAGTTCTAACTATCATAAAAGACTCTGCATATTCTTTGCCAATAGTTAAACCCCGATATTGTGCTAATATTGAAAGCGCTTTCGGGGATCTCGGGTGCGGGAACATTCTTTTTTCAAATTCATAAGACTCCATTCCAGCTATTTTTGCATCCAAATTTGATTTTGAAACTTCAATAAAAAAATTAGGTATAAAATGTTTAGGATCAGTTGAAGCTCTCCACTCAGTTCCAGAAGGTGTTTCAAAAGTAATTATTGAGCTAACTAACTCATGTTCCATTGGACGTGTACAAGTAATCACAGCTTCAAATGTTCTTTGATGATCTATGTTCACATCTCCGCCATGATGAGTAAAGATAATTTCAGGTTGAAAGTCTTTTTTCTCTTTTTCAATAACTTTTATTATATCCAGTAAAGCTACAGTATCAAATCTATTATCTGGAAAATCATAGATTCCAACTGATTCATAACCTATAGCTTTTCTAGCTGATTCAATATTTTTTCTATGAATTAGTAATTGTTTTTTCCATTTTTCAGTGTCTCTCTTTTCTGAACGTGAAGTAACACCTTCTCCCAATATAACAGCTCTAACTTTACAATTTTGCGTATTTATTAGTTTGTGCATTGAAGCTCCCAAACCTAATAATTCATCGTCTGGATGAGCAACAACTACTAAGATTTTTTTATTTTTAAATGATTCTATCATTGCAACCTATATTTATTATTGAATATCTTCTAATTTAATACGACTTCCCTTATCAAAATCATTTTTAACTTTTTTGCCTAGTATATTATTATAATGTCTTGGATGCAAGCTAAGTCCTGGTCTAACACATTTTATATTGTCTTCAGTTAAAATTTCACCTTTTTTGACATCATTAGAGATATAGATTGATCTTCCATATCTTTTTCCTGAAATCTGTTTATCCGTTAATTCATATGTTTCGATTCCCATTGCTGACTCAGCAAGTCTTACCTGGTTAACTAAATTTTTAAAATCTTTTTCATTAATAGAAAAAGAAGCATCAGCACCTCCAACATTATCATTTAATTTAAAATGTTTTTCTATTACTGTTGCACCCATTGCTATAGATAATATAGGTAGTAAATTTCCCATGGTATGATCTGAAAGACCTACTTTAACCTCAAAATCATCAGAAAATCTTTTCATCATTTTCAGGTTTGCTTCATTTATTGGGGCAGGATATGAAGAGGTACATTTTAAAATTGTAATATCATTATTGCCAGCATTTTTACAGGTTTCTATCGCTAATTTAATATCTTCATAATTAGCAATTCCAGTTGACATTATTATTGGTTTTTGTTTTTTTGCTATATATTCTATTAATGGAATATCTGCAATTTCGAAGGAAGCAATTTTATAAATAGGGCAATCTAATTCTTCTAAAAAATCTACCGCAGAAATATCAAAAGGAGTTGAAAAACAGATTAACCCCTCAGATTTGGCTAAATCAAATAGTTCTTTATGCCATTCCCACGGTAAAGAAGCCTTTTGATATAGTTCATGTAAATACCTTCCATCCCATAATGTCCCTCCTTGGACTTTAAAATCATCATTTTGACAGTTTAGAGTCATGGTATCTGGAGTATAAGTCTGCATTTTTATAGCATCAGCTCCAGCTCTTTTTGCTGCTCTAATTGTTTCTTTTGCAATTTCAATATCACAATCGTGGTTAGCAGACATTTCTGCAATAATCATACATTTGTTGCTCATTCTGTTTTTATTTTTATTTTAACTGTAGCTATGATTTCATTTTTATTTTTAAAATTTGCGTTATTAAATTCGAATTTTAAAAACTTATTTTCTAAATATGCTTTTGGATATCCATCGGCATCAAGCATTCTAATATAGTCGTAAACTTTTTGTAGGCTCTTTAATTCGATAATATTACTTTGATGGGGTTTACGTCTTTTAAACATTGTAACTTTTCCTTTTTGAGGAGTAGGTTTAATTTTATTTTCCAAAATTGAAATTATCATTTCCATGATTATAAGATTTCCTCTTCTAAATATTTCAGTTGCAGAACCATTTAGGTCTAAGTCTCTTTTTAAGTAAATATCACCAGTATCTATACCCTTATCGACCTTGAGAGCAGATATTTTTGTATGATAAATTCCTCTTGAAATCAAATTTTGCAAAGGGCTACCCCCTCTTCCAAATGGTAGATCAGTCATATGAAAGACTATGCACTCATAAGAATCATAAATTTCGTCATTAATGATGTATGACCAATGAGGAATAAAAATTTTCTCTATATCAAACTGCTTTAAAAATTTGGTTGTAAAATTTGGTTTTTGATTGATACAGATCCAATTATATGAGTGATATGTTTCAGTCAATTCTTTAACTAAATTTTGATTCCAAGATTTTTCAGAAACAATTATATTTGTTTTCTTAATTACTTTCATTTATAATTTATTTTTTAGTTATATCAAAGTATTCAAATTTCAAATTCTCTAAAATATATTTTACAAATTAAACCAAAGGTCCACCAAAAGTTGACCATCTTACCATTCTTTCCATAAGAAATATTCCATCCCATGGGGATTCAAAATTAAGCATTCTTCCAATCTCAGGACATCTCATCACTCCTTTTTCTACTGCTTTTTCTGCAAAAACTAAAGCCTTAGATCCACTAGAGGCTAAGCCAATTGTCTGGATATTATCATCTACATGGTCTAAAGTTTCGTTTATATGATCAACAGGGTGTACCGTTATTACTCTTGAATAGACTGGTGGATTTAAATTTTTATCTTCTGAATATAATACAGTCCAAGTAGAGTCATCGCTAGCCCATACTTCTCCTTTGAAATCAAATAGACCTCTTGCTGAGTGTATTGCTGATATTTGTTCAACGCTATCAACCCCTTTTGGTATTTGAATTGCAGATTTTTTCATTCCTTCTGCTAAAAATTCGCAAAATTCTCTTGGCGAAATTTCTCCTCCTCTTTCTATATATAAATTATGTGGAGAAGCACATCCAGTTTGATCAAATACACTAGAATCTACCGCTACTTTTCTTGCTAATTTTTTAGCTTTTCGTTCAGTAACTAAAACTTCCTTAGAAATAGTTGAAAAAGAAATTTTAGGTCCAAAAATTATATCTTCTGTATCAAACATAGATGGATAACCAGCCACGGTCTCCACAGCCTCTCTCCCCCCCCATGCTATTCTAACATTAGCTGATTTTGACATTAATTCTCCAACTTCTTTATCTCTATGGGAAAAATATACTATTGCTATTGTTTCTAGTAATTTATCTCCATCGATAGTATACCCACCTCTTGTTGTATAACTAACTCCTTCAAATGCTTTTAATAGACTTGCAAAGACGCCTTCGTCTTTGGAAGATATTTTAAGTAAATTTACATTTTTAGTCAGTATTGACTGAATCAGGGCAAACATACCCAACACTTGAACATTTCCTGCAAGCCAATGACAAACTAAACCTCTCTGGTTTGCTTTTAAAAACTGTTTCCTTGAGCCATTTAATGGCAAAAAATTATCAATATATTGTCTATTTCCTCTAAGTCCAATAGTAGATATTCTATTTAAATGTTCAGGTTTTGACCAATTTGCCAAAAACGCTAACCCTTTTTCTTTCATTTTTTCTAAATCTCCCTCAGCATTCAACCATATTTTAGATACTTCACCAATCAAACCGATTAAAGCATCTACAGGTTGAGCTCTTAGCCATTCTTTTTTTGAATTTAATTCTTGAATTATACTAGATAATTGCTCTTTGTTAGTTTTGTTCGTATCAGGTTTTGTTCCTTTCCAAAAGTGTAATTCTAATTTGGTCTGAGAATTTTGAATATTACTATCAATAGTATCTGAAAATTTCAATTTGCTGCCTAGTATATCTCCACAACCTCTTATTTCGGCTTTCTTTAGCCTACCTAATATTTTAAACCTAGTACCATTTCTATTGAACGGACACGGGTCAGGATTTACAACACCCATATCATCTGTAAGCACTACATTTCCTGGGTAAGAGTGTGGAACTGGTGATATAAATTCTAATACACCAACCTCTCCATCTTTTACAACTTCACGAGTTACAGGGTTTCTTACTATAAGCTCAGAGTACAGCGGAGTATGCTTATACCCACATTCACAGTCAGGGTAGTTTAGTCCCATTTGCTCAGTGAATCCATAAATATCTATGACATGTTCCTCTTTTACAAAGAATAGTTTAGACATAGATTTATTAAATTCATCTTTACTTATTTTTTCATTTTCAAGTTTTTTCCAACCTCCAATATGAATTATTTTAGACCCCTCTGGCAGTTCAAATTTAATTCCTCTTTTCAATAATGGTTTCACTACTTGAGCATATAACATATATGTAAAACCAAATACTATTACAGGAATATTTTTATTTAAAGCTTCTACAAATAATTTTGTTTTTTCAATATCAAAACTTACTGTATCGTTATCATCTTTTACAAGTGCATAATTAACTTTATCCGCAAAATTAAGATAGCCACCTATAGCGGCATATCTAGCTCCTAAAAACTTAATATTTTTAGGTTCGGGACTAACATCTACAACTATAAAAGGTTTTCTTTCAACACCTATAAAGTCTTTAACAACTTTAATCATCACTTTGGCTTGACGCTTTGCTGTTATTTTATCTAAAACAATAGTGCTTGGGATTCCTGAAGTTGCCGAGGACTGTAATGATAATTTTACCTCATTATCAGGAACTGATTTCAAATTCGCACCCAAATCTTTAAATACGCTTACTGCTATTAAAGGTATTTCCTTTAATTCACCTTCAAAAGAAAATGGATCAAAGTTTTTGTTAATACAAAAGTTTCGGTACTGTTTGTTATTTTCAAAATGAAATTTCAATTCTTCCATTAAAGAATCAAAAAATAACTTTTCTTTTTCTGTTTCATTAAGTTCGTATGGACCTGTTTTAATTAAACTATCCGTCAAAAATCCTGATTTCATTAAATAGCTGTTTTAATTATGTCTTGCAAAAATTCTTTATCCATAGATATCGGATTACCCTGTCCACCTTTATCAGATAATGCTCTTTCAAAAAAACTGTCATCTGATAATATTATTTCTCTATTATCTAATAAAATAGATTTTTCTTTTTGTAAATCAAATGAGGAAATAACATCTTCTACAAAATCTAATAATTTAGATCCTTTACTAAATCCTGAATGAATAGCTAATTGCTCAAATCTATTATTAGATTCTTTATTTTTAATATTTTTTCTAATAACTAAAGGTAAAAATATAGATATAGCATTAGAGTGAGATAAACCAAATGCTGACATTTGATGAGCTATAGCATGAGTAGCTCCTACTATACAATGATTTTGAACCATTCCTGCAAAAACAGATGCTAATTGTAATTTATTAAGATTTTCTTTATCAATACCCTTACTAACAACCTGATAATATTTTGATATTATTTGTATCGCTTTTTCTGCATAACTATCTATGAGTATATTATCTATATTTGACATATAACCTTCTATGCAATGCGATAACGCGTCAACCATAGATGATAAAAGCATTTTTTTAGGAGCATTTACTATAAGAGAAGCTTCTAAAATTATTATTTCAGGTATGAATTTATGGCTTATAACAAATTCTTTAGATTTATTACTATCGTTATACATTACCGACGCAGATGATATTTCCGCACCACTACCTATAGTTGTAGGTATCGCTACAAAATTTGTTTTCCAATTTAACATTGAAAATTTAGTGTTATTCATATCAAAAAACGGAAATTCATAATATGTCCTAACCATTTTAGCGCCATCTATTACACTACCACCACCAATAGCTATAATCATATCTGGCTTTATTTTCTCAATATCAGCTATTGTCTCACTTAAAGAATTTAAAGTTGGTTCTCCTTGCCATTTTTTTTCTACAAAAGATATCTCAAAAGCAGACAAAGATTTAAGAACTTTTGTTTTATAATCTTCATTTAAACTAGAACCATGAATAACAGCAACTCTAGATGATGGGTAAGATTTAAGTCCCATTATAGCATTTTCTCCAAATAGTATTACTGGTTGTTGTAATATAAATTTAGAATACATTCCTTGTGGTTCCCACATATTATTTTAATTTTTGTCTTTGAATTTTACCAGATGAAGTCTTAGGCACTTCATTTATCCATTCGTATTTTACTGGAACTTTATGTTTTTCTAAATTCTTTTTTAAAAAATCATCAATTTGTTCAAAATCACAAATAGAACTGCCTTTTACGACAAAAGCTTTTACTACTTCTCCTAAAACATCTTGCGTATCATTTATACCAATGCATACTGATTCTAATTCAGAGTCAAGTTCCTTTATTTTATTTTCTATCTCTATTGGTGATACTTTTTTACCCCCAACATTAATTAATTCTTTTGATCTACCTTTTAAAACAATGTAATTTTTATTATTAATTAATCCAATATCTCCTGTTCTAAAATATTCTCCATAAAATAAATTATTTTTTTCTACATTCAAATATTCTCTCGACACGTGATCTCCTTTAATACAAATCTCTCCTTCTTCTTCTTTGTAAAGTTTATTTCCGTTTTCGTCAAAAATATTTATGATAACATTAGGACTTGGTTTTCCAACAGTATTTAAATAATCAATACTTGTATTAAACTCCATAAAAGTAGAACGAGAAGCTTCTGTCAAGCCATAATGCATGCACAATCTAGTATTTGAAAACAACTTAGTCAAAGCCATTTTGTCTTCTGCAGACATATAAGCACTTCCAAACTCTATATAATTTAATTGATTTGAATATTCAGCTAATTTATTGCCACTCATCTTCTTAATATAAGACCAACTTGCTGGGACTAAACCCAATCCAGTTACCTTATATTCATCGAACATTCTAAACATACGCTTCATATTAACTATGCTCCCTAACAAAACCAACGTACCTCCGACAAATAAAACACATCTTAATCTAGCCAAACCAAAAGAGTGACTTATAGGCATAGCCAACAGCTCCGTATCTTTATGGTTATTGCCTATAAAACTATTTATATTATTAGCGCTTTGCGTGATATTTCTATGTGATAATATAACCCCTTTTGGCTCGCCTGTTGTACCTGTTGTAAATAAAATATCAGCATTATCATCTAACTTAGGAAAACTAATGTTTGACGGTACACTAGATAGTTTTAAATCTACAAAACAATCAAATTCAATGACTTTTATGCTATTTATTTTATTTTCTAAACCAACAATCAATTTAGGACTAGTTTTATCTAAAATAAACTTAAATCTATCTTGATTTATTTTCTCATCAATTGGCATAACTTTAGCTCCAATAAGATGTAACGCAAAATAAGTAAATACAAAAGCAACATTTTTATTTGCTGCTAATATTACAATATCACCTTTAGAAATATTATGTTCAATTTCTAATATTTCTTTTGAAGCCCAAATATTTTCAAATAACTCTTTATAACTAAAGGATTTTTTTTTAGCTATCAAAGCTGTTTTATTTGGAGTATTAAGAGACCAACTATATATTTTATTTTCTAAAGTATTCAAAATAGTGCAACTATTATTAAACGTTTGTATATTCCTCTATTGCTGAAATCATATCTCCAACATCTTCTAAATCCATTATATCTTCAGGATCAAATTTTATATCAAATTCTTTTTCTAAAGATGTTATAATAACTAATTGACCCATTGAATCCCAATTCGGAAAATCTCCTATTGCAGTATCTTCATCTATTTTATTGCCCTCTACCTCAATTGCTTCTGCAATTATTTTAATCACTCTTTCTTCAATTTTCATTTATCTAAATATTTATTTGTTAAAAAAGTTACAAAATCTTCCATGTTATTTGGAATACCTTTGTATTCATTAATCGAAAATTCATAATCATAGTATATTGAATTTTCTTTATCTATTTCTTTAAAATTACATAATCTATGTATTTTTATCATAGGATAATTTTCTTTTTTCACACTAGCTCTAATAACTTTTGCTTTAATGTGTTCAAAGAAGAATTTTAAATAAACATATTCAAAATACAAGCCAATTCCAGATGAAAGTAATCTGGGGTTTAAAAAATGCCCTACGAAATATTCACTGTTTCCAATATCATTTAAATAGACACAAGCAACAATTTTTTTTTTTCTAAATACTGCACAATATATTTTGCTACTATCTTTCAATTTATTGATAAAATTTAAATGCTCTTTTAAAGATATCTTATCTGAATTAAACATCCACTTTCTAACATTTTCATGATTTCTATATGATAAAACTTTATCCGAATGTTCAATTGATAAGTCTTGATATAATACAAAATCAAAGCCATCAGTAGAATAATATATATTGTAACTCATAGTTTCTTAAATACTTTTTTTAAATTCATTGAAGAATTTATTGTGCTAAATTTATGGCTAATATCGAAATCATCAATCAATAGTCCGTCAATATCTAATAAGTTACCTAATCCAAAAACATTGTAAACTTTAGTTAAATTATTGTAAAGTTCCTCTTGATTTTCAACATAATACCCAACCATAAATGGCAAACCCACTGAAATCGATTCTAAACTAATCGAACTTGCAGGAAATATTCCAAAATCAGCTGATTGCATACGGTCTAACATTTCATTAGATGATAAACCAGAGTATAGGTTAACTTCTTTTTTACTAAAAACAATACTATTTTCTAATTCAGTTTTAAATAAGAAACTAGATCCGATAATAACATCAACAGTATCTATATTTATATTCCCCTCCAATAGATTAAGAATTTTGGAAGTAATATTATGCTTATCGGCTCCTCCTATGCAAATAAGACATTTTTTAACTTCTGTTCTTTTACGTTGAACAACATTTAAAAATGGTTTTCTTAATAGGGCATAATCTAGACCTAAACAGAGCTTAGTATAATGTTCAACCGAAAATTGATTCTCCGTTAGACCAGGACCATGATTAATAACTAAATCAGCTACATAATGCTTGTCATGCATATCATCTATACAAATCAATTTACATTCAATACTTTTTATTTGTTTTTGATAATCAGTAGTAAAGAAATAATTATCTAAAACAACTATATCTTCTTTGTTAATAAAAGATAGGAACTCATCGAAATGTTCATTGTGTACTTCTTTTAGTTTTATATAAGAAGAACATGATTTCTCTATCTCTTCTATTATATATTTATTCACAAACCGAGTAGCAAAAATACATTCAAAATGATCTTTTAGCATATCTACTAAAGCTAGTGAGCGAATAACATGACCATACCCAATATCTGTATTACCGTCTGCTCTAAAATATATTTTTTTTCTCAATCTTTGTTTAATTTAATCTTTTAAAACCTGAATGACAAACTGGTCCTTCTAATAAATCACTACTGTTTAAAACTTCAGATTCGCACTTTGCTATGATTGCGTAAATACCATCTAAAGCTTCAAAGTAAAGGTTTAAGTGCTTTTCTTTGTGTTCTGTACATGCATAAAAATTTGTGCTTGCCAAGAACCCCTTTTTAAGCATTTCTTGAGTAATATACGTTTTGTATATCGCTGAATTTTTACTGTTAAAACTATAGGTTGTCATTGCAGGTATCCCTGAAACTGTAATATCTAATTTATTTTCCTTTGCAAGCTTTAACCATCCTTTTTGCATTTGTTTACCAGTTGCAGTAATCTTATCCCATGACTTTTCACGTTCCATTACTTTTAAAGTTGCTAAAGCTGCAGTTGGCCCAATACGCTCAGTCCAAAAAGTAC
>Ga0209532_1002937_pt1 | contig 11626 bp, 16 predicted proteins | sample COG_02_FD_184746 | JGI IMG/M metagenome (GOLD analysis project Ga0209532, IMG submission 184746) | Pelagic Microbial community sample from North Sea - COGITO 998_met_02 (SPAdes) (version 2) | ecosystem: Environmental > Aquatic > Marine > Neritic zone/Coastal water | place: Helgoland, sampling... | reverse complement strand
TACAAACAACTATGCCAATAGTACGACTAACATTACTTTTATTATTACTTTTTATATCGGTAACAGCTATGGCAAACAATGCATATGATTTTAAATTCCACTCCATTAATTCGGACAAGGAGATAGCATTATCGGACTTCAAAGGAAAGGTCTTAATGATCGTAAATACTGCATCAGAATGCGGCTTTACTAACCAATATGCGGATTTAGAGAGGCTGTACAATGATTACAAGGATAAAGGTCTTGTGATTATCGCCGTACCATCAAATGACTTTGGTAAACAAGAACCAGGGACGGAGAAAGAAATTCAAAAATTTATTCAGGATAAGTATAATGTTACTTTCCTAGTGGCAAGCAAAGAAAAGATAAAGGGGGATGAGGCTCATCCTTTTTACATCTGGGCAAAAGAAGCGACTGGCAATACCCCAATATGGAATTTTTATAAATATATAGTTGGTAAAGATGGTAAAATCATTGATTATTTTGTTCCTTTAACAAAACCTTCTTCAAAAAAGATTAAAAAAATGCTAGACAATAATTTATAAAAAATCCGCCAGTCTGTTAAAAAATAACATTTGCCGCCCAATGATGAATATAAAAAGACACCCTATTCCAGAATTGATTACCCTTGATACGTTGGGTCATGCAATTATTGTGCATGTCAGGCAGAGCAAAAGAGCCAAGCGCATCTCTATCAGAATACGTCATGAAAAAATAGAATTGATAATACCAGACAGTAATTTTAAAAAAGCACAGGAATTTCTACTTGATAAAGAATCCTGGATAAGAAAAAAATTAGAATCTCGACAAGAGCCAATTATTTATAACTCGGATAATCTAATTATTTTTGGTACAGATTATCCTCTTCGATATATTGATAGCACAAAGCAAAAAGTGCGCTTATGCGATAATGCTATTACTGTATATTCCACTAACAACGGCAAGACACATCTGTTAAAGCAATTTTTAACTGATTTTTTGCTGTTGAAAATCCAGCAATTAATGTCTAGGGTAGGTAATCAAGAAAATTTAAGGTTTACGGAGATTAAAATCTCTAATAACAAAGGTACATGGGGTAGCTGCTCCAGCAAAGGAGTGTTGTCTTTTAGTTGGCGATTGATTTTCGTTCCATTAGAAACTTTGTATTATGTTATTGCTCACGAAATGTGCCATTTATTAGAAATGAATCATAGCTCAAGATTCTGGGATTTGGTATCGACTCTTTGCCCTGATTATAAGATTCATAAATTATGGTTAAAGAAAAACTCCAACAGATTATATAATTATAGTAGTAATTTAGATTTGGTGTGATAGTGGAAAATGAATCAGCATAAAATCCCACAATGGTTAATCAAAAATTTTGCATTCAATCAGGAAGAAAAAAAAGTACATTTGTTAAGCTGTAACTTTAATTCCACAAGGCAGAAAAAGAAGTTACTAAAAAAAACTCAAGAAGTTTCTATTGAAAGAGTTTTTTCCACAAAGGATATCCATAAATTTGAGCCAACAGACTTAGAACAATGCTTTTCTTCCTTGCAAAATGTAGGTGTCATAACAAAAAAAATAACAGTGGATAAAAAAATATCTTTGGCAGATAAGGCAAGAATTAGTGGTTTAATGTACTCGTTGTTAGTTGAGGATGTTATAATGGAGCTTAAGTCATCAAAACCTATTGAGCCGTGGCAAACAATAAACAATACAGTCGAAGTAACTACTAAAGAAAAACTACGAAATAGTTGGATACAGGAAATATTAAAAAGTATGCCCCTCGATGGCGACGACGCAGATATAAAAGATTTGTTTATTCCAGTTTGCAAAAGAATAGGTCTACAAAGTCAATTAATTTTTGATTTTGATTGGAATCTTTTAAAAACAGAATCTATTAATTGTAAGTTTGTAATTGGTGATAAGCCTATTTTGCTAATTCCTTATCCAACAACAAAGAAGAGCGATTATAGCGTCCCAGATAATTATGAAATAATGCATGAAGTGCAGAGGTATGAAGCAAAGAAAAGGGTTCTGTCGCATCTGTTGAAAATAGCTGTCAAACCCATGTGAATCTTAGATTTTAGGCATTATGATGCCATGAGCATTTTAAAATTCTCAAAAGCATAACGATGAGTATCTGCTCCAGTAATTTGTCCTTTTTGTATCATACGAATATTTTCAATACCTGTGATGGTAATTTTAGCGGATTGAAAGTTTTTGAAGCCCAACATGGGCTTAGTTCGCTTCTTAACAAATCTATGATCTTGTTCTACAATGTTATTGAGATATTTGTTCTGTCTAACCTCTATTTGTTCATCTTCTTCTAGATTTTTGTTTACACTATCAAGTGCTGAGATATTGCTTCCACTTTTGTCAATAGCTATCTTCTCTGGACGCTCATTGTTTTTAAGGGCTTTACGAAAGAAAGCCTTAGCTGCCACCTTGTCCCTGTGTTTTCGAAGTAGAAATTCGATAGTATTACCAAGCGAATCAACTGCCCTGTAAAGATAAACCCATTCTCCATTTAGCTTAATATATGTTTCATCCATGCGCCAGCTAAGGCTCACGGACTTCTTTCTTTTTCTGACTTGCTTATCAATCAGCGGTACAAACTTCATGACCCATCTTTGAAGGGTACTGTGATCTATTACAGCCCCTCTGATATACGCCATTTCTTCTAGCTCTCTGTAGCTTAAAGAGAATCTACATTTCATGTAGACAAATAGCATTATTACTTCTGGTGCTGAACAAAATCCCTTGAAATATTTGAGTAGTTTAGGTGAAATATGAAATCGCATTTGAACCTTTTTTAGTCTCATTATAGACACATAGAGCTATGCTGGCAACAAATGCGACAGAACCATTTGCTATATACGGTACGTGATCATCTCTAACATCTGGAACAATTCCAAAACCAACACTCAAAAAAGCAGCTCCAAGTTCTGCTACTAACTCCTCCATTGCATAACCATTATCACCAAAACGCTTACCGCCTAAATCACGATCTAAGCGTGTTTTGTGTTTTGTCCAGTGAGTGAGTTCATGACACAAAGTTGCATAATATGCATTAACGCTTTTGAAGAGCTGCATTTTTGGCATTTGTATATAGTCTTCTTTTTCTAGATAATATGCATTGCCAGCATCATGTTTTATTTTTGCCTTAGTCTTAGCAATAAATGCTTCTAATTCTGGCAATTTTTTCAATTCCTTGTTTTGGTTTTCTTCTTCTGGCTTAATATAATATTCATCTGATAAGTTGTCTATTTGACTAGCATTGAACACGCTATACGATTTCATGAATTTTCTATAATTCTCTTTCTCAGTTAAGTCTTGTTTTGTCGGCTTTTCTTCGTCTTTTTTGTTTTTGATAACTCCAGAATAAAAAACTGATGTAGATTTTTCGCCTTTCTTAACATTTCCACCGAGTAGTTTTGCTTGTTTAAACGTCATCCAAAAAGAAGAGTTATGTTGCTTTTTCGAGGCTTCACCCCATAAAATAAGTGTATTAACACCTTGATAACTATCACCATTATAACGCTTCTGTGGTGTTAGTACTCCACCGCACCAAGGCTTAATCCACGGCTTTGTATTGTTTTCTAGTGCTATTATGATTTGATTTGTTACCTCTGTGTAGTGGTCTATGTTTTTGCTACTATTCATGCTGTTGATATTTCACCTTTGTTGCGTTAAAAAATTGTTTCAATTAATAACGTGCGACCCTGCACATTATATTTTCAGGTGTTTGCGTAGCAATTTTTGTCGTCAAGATTTTTAAGCGTAGCGTATCTTTACTACTAAAATTGCGGAGCTATTTCGCGAGGTACATCGTCAGCGCTTTACTCAATTAAAACTTTTGTTTTTTTTTGACCAATATATTTCTGATAAAATAGTATCATTCTATTTAAATAGTATTTCTGTGTTCATATATTTCACTGTTTGTCTGGCTTGTAAGCACCAGAACAAGCTTGGATTATATAAAATTGCTCCCCGAGGAGCGATTTTACACTCAGCTCTACACCTAGCCCTACTGCTCTTATTTTCCCTATGTAACCATGCATTAAATGTTTTCTGCATAATTACCGCTGAATGTTGAAGTGCTTGGCTCTTATCCAAGATATGGTACTTTTACTATTAACAATAATATTTGATTATTTGTAGTCTTATCCTAGTGAATAATGTTGTGTTATATATATTATTCTGGTAATATATAGTTATTATTTAATGGTTGATTATGAAAATAGAAACACTTGATCCTAGAGATTGCACCAGATGGAAATATGCTGATCGTAGCTCTTTTGAATTTGGCGACACCAATGCTCTTGCAGAAGACATTAGAGCTAACGGACAAATCAATCCTGTTTTTGCTAGACCGCTTGTTGATAATCCTAAATTCAAATATGAAGTCATCGCTGGTAGCAGAAGATTGCAAGCATGTCTTAATGGCAATCTTATGATAAATGCTATTGTGACTGATGCGTCGGACGATAAAGCAGCAACAATTCAAATCAAAGAAAATGATCAAATACCATTATCAGAATTTTCTAAAGGTATTGCCTTTTCTAAATTAAAAAAAGATAGTAAATTCACCCAGGAACAACTAGCAGAAGTAATAGGTTGCTCACGTAAAAAAGTATTCTCTCTTCTGGCCTTCGCTAAAGTTGATAAAAAAATATGGGATGCAGTTGCTAACATGTCTAAGGTTTCTGCAAAATCAGCTGAAACTATCTTGGCTCTTTCAAAAAAATCTAATGCTCATAAAGAAGCCTTGATTGAAATTGCAGAGGATATTAGAAAAGGTGCTGGTTATAGACGTATTGAACAAATGGTTTCTAATATAGTTGCTGGTGGTAGCAATGATGCAGGTGAAGGATTAGTACAAAATGCATCTGGACAAGTTTTTGCAAAGTGGAAAGATGGAAAACTACACTTTTCTAAAGATGTTGAATTAGACAAAACAAGATTTAATCAAATTCTTATCAGTTATTTTGATACTGGCAATAAAACTAAAGAGTAGGAATATCATGAATAAATATGATTTTATAGAATATGCGGCGAAGCGATATGGCGTTGATAATTCAGTAGCAGAAACCTTAGTTGATATGTTTGGTTCTTGTTTGCAGGAATTACTTAATTGTGGGCAGTCGGTAGAAATTGATGGAGTCGGCAAGTTTGAAAGAATTTCTTTGTTTCCAGGTGGTTTAAATCATCAAAACAATATTGCTCTCTTTAAAGTTGCTAAACGTAATATGGTTTACTTTAAGGCTAGCGATGATTTAATAGAAAATATTGCATAAAGTATTTTTAAATGATTTTGAAATTTTCTAAACAAGAACGCTTTTACCACGTTTATGAACAAGCCAACTTTTTTGGCGGTGTGACCTTGGTCTGTTGCTGGGGTACTTTTGACTCTAATCGCGGTGGCTATAAGTATGTATATTGTGATAATACAAAGGAGATAAATTCAACCCTTGAAGATATTAAAAACACTAGACTTAAAAGAGGTTATAAGGCATATTAGACATTAATAATAATGCTTTATAACCCTATATATTATATGCATGAATAACAATACATCTTCTCACTTTAAACAGTCAATATTTTGGTTGTATTATGCAAAAGGATTGTTGCAGACTAAATTAGGGCAATATACCGAGGCCGTACAATCATTTACAGCATGTATTGATTATACAAATTATGTAAAGGTGCTTACTAGTAATTACGATATAGCCCAACAAGAGTTGTGTAGTCACAGACAGGCACTTAAAGCATTAAAGGCAAGTGTAAGCAATAAAATTAACTCCATTAATGGAATAGAAATACAATCTGGTGGCGATAAGTTGTTGCAACAATATAAGCAAGTTATAGAATTCTTTATTGAATTAATAAATCTACGGAATCAAGATCAACCAAGAAACATACCTGATTTTGCAGCAATGTTTGAGATGCCTTTAACGAAAAACAATAGCCTGAACCATGAATTACAGTGCGGATACGCGCACTATAACAAAGCTCTTGGTCATATCAAGCTCAAGCAGCAAAAGGAAGCCTTAAAGTCCTTAAATATGAGCAATAAACTCTTACCTGATTTTTCTTCTGCTTATATTACAAAAGCCAATATTTACAAAGATCAGAAAGAATATATAAAAACAATTGCCCAATATGACCAAGCTATTAGAATAGATGATAATAATGCTGAATTATATTTTGGTCGTGCCACCGCTTTATTTGAGCTTGGTAAGGCCAATCAAGCAAAGGATGACTTTGCTAAATATAAAAGTTTAAATTCACTACAAACAACAGAAATCAACTAAATCTCAAGAATATTCATGAAAACAAGACCAACATTAACTTTAGGTGCCTTTAAAAAGGATGATAAGGAGATTAAACTCTCCAAAGTCACTATGGATAAGCTTGCTAAATTAGCTGCAATACCAACAAAACCTAATGACAAGAAAGATGTAGTTGCTGCCCAAGCTGCTACTCCAAATAAAGCAAAGGGCGAAAACAATAATAAAGCTACCGACTCTGCGACCAAGACCAAGAAAATTGAGGCACAGAAACCTAATCAACCAAAAGCTAAGAAAGCTGGTTTTAATAAAGAAAATCATTACGCCGTAATGAAATACTTACAAAAGAATTACCCGAAATGCTTTCCTGATAAACCGCCTTTTGTTCCATTAGCTATTGGTATTCATAATCAGCTAGTTGCTATAGAGGGTTTTCCATTTTCTAAAACAAAGCTACGCCAATTCTTTGCTAACTATACACGCACTAAAAACTACCTTGCTAGCCTTGTTGTTGGTAATGATAGAATTGGTTTAGATGGGATGCCTACATCTAAAGTCACAAAAGAAGAGACAAAAAATATCAAGCAGACAGATAGTAAGAAATCTAAGCAAGTTACTACACAAAAATCGTTAGAAGAAAAAACCAACTCTGCTAATGTTAATACAGGCGCAGCATGAGTGATAAACATAAAAAACTACCCCACGACGCCCTCTTTAAACGCATCATGGAAAATGATATTGCTGCCAAAGAATTCCTCAATGAGTATCTTCCAAAGGAAGTAAAGGACATTGTTGATCTTGAGACTATCAAGGTACAGAAAGAAAGTTACATTGAACCAAACCTCACCAAAAGATTATCCGACATTGTATATAGTGTTAACACTAAAGATAATAAGGACGCTTTCATATACGTAATCTCTGAGCATCAATCTAGTATTGATCAGCTAATGGCATTTAGACTATGGCGATACACCCTACTCCTTGCAGAAAGGCATATCGACAAAAAAGAGAAAATACCTTTGATATTCCCGCTAGTAGTATACGCTGGCACTGCTAAATATACAGCCCCTAGAAATCTATGGAGTTTATTTGAGTATCCAGAACTAGCTAAAAAACTACTCACAGAAGATCATGCCTTGGTCAATCTACAAGCCATGTCTGATGACGAAATAGCCAGGAAAAAGCACCTTGCTCTTTTCGAGTATATAATGAAGCATGTGCAGATGCGAGATATGCTAAAATTATGGGAAAGCCTATTTAAAAAATTACCTGATGCAGTTATAATAGATAAAGAGCACGGATATTTTTACATTAGTAATTTATTATGGTATGTTGACGGTAAATTATCCGTAGAAAAACGCGATGAACTAAGTAGTTTAATAATTGAACATTTACCAAAAGACGATGGAGAGAAGCTTATGAGAACTATTGCAGACAGCTATATTGATGAAGGCGTTAATAAGGGTATTGCGCAAGGTATTGCTATTGGTAAGAACGAGGGTATTGCTATTGGCGAAGCAAAAGGTGTAGAAAAAATTGCCCGACGTATGTTGAAAGAAAACACAGATATTAAGTTCATTACTTCTGTAACTGGACTCTCTACTGATGAAATTCTCAAGCTACAAAATAAAATGTAATTTACTCAAACTAATATTTATAGTATTTTTTCAATTTATGGAACAAGGCAAAGTAAAGTGGTTTGATACCGCAAAAGGCTATGGCTTTATACAAGCTGAAGATAATAGCCAAGATGTGTTTGTCCATCATAGCGAAATAGTGAGTGCTGGATATAAGAAGCTTAGTGTTGGCCAAATAATTCACTATGATATCCAAACTAGAAACGATAAACCCAACGCCGTGAATTTAAAATTAATATAACATTTCAAAATAAGAGCAAAACAAATGAACAAAGCTGATTTTATAAAACACATCAAAAGTGAATTAACATGTAACGAAGATGAGGCCAAAAAGCTTATTGATTCTTTTACTAAATGCCTAACTTCTGCACTAACCAAAGAAGAGGAAGTGCTAATTATAGGGTTTGGACGCTTTAGCAAGACGCATGTTAAGGCAAGAGATGGCCGTAATCCTAAAACGGGAAAAACAATAAAAATAGACTCTTATAATCAAGTAAAGTTTAAGCCAGGTCAAATTCTAAAAGACGCAGTTAATAACAAATAATCAGAGATTGATTTATGCAAAATGGCACAGTAGAATGGTTTTGACCTAGATAAGGGTTATGGCTTTATTAAGCCAGAAGATGGTAGTGAAGATATATTTGTACATATTAGTGAAGTTGAGCGTGCTGGGTACTCTACTCTTGGCAATGATCAAGCTATTAAGTATGAACTACAAAACAAACATGGTAAATTATCGGCCACAAACATAGAATTAGTATAAAACTATGACAGAAGTAATACAAGCTGACCATTTACAGCAAATAGTAAGAAAGATTGAAACCATTGAACAAGAAAGATTAGAATCTGCTGATCTTCTAAAAGATGCTTTTAACGAAGCAAAATCAATGGGCTTTGACGTTAAAATTATAAAGCATGTGCTAAAGTTACGTAAAAAAGATAAGGATGCTCTGGCAGAAGAGGATAGCCTTATTGATTTATATCGTGGTGCTTTGAATATTTAAAACAACTATACATTATAAGTAGAAAATTATGCAAAAAAGAAAGTTAGCTAAAACTAAAGAAGTAGACCTATTAGACGACAATTATCCTGAAGGGTTTATGGACGAAATGATGGATGATTTCGCTATGCATCATTCTGGAGCGGAAAATGCAACTGCGCAAATAGCCTCCTCTGCAATGAGTGCTGCAATTGAGTTGTCTAAATTAGTGGTTGAGAATAGAATTCGCAATGCTAGCAATATAGGGGATGATGATATTTACAATATTTATCAAAAATCTTTTGACTCTGTGATTCGCGCTACTGCTAGTTTTAACAAAGAAGACTAGAATATCGTACAAAGAAATGCAAAAAACATTATCTAAGATTTTAAAGCTAGCAGGTGATTTAACAAAACAAGAATTGATGATGTTAAATCAAGCGATAGTCTCTCTGATTAAGACGCAGCAAGATGTTGATTTTAAAAAGGCGGCTATTATATTTGCGAAAGGTGATATAGTATCGTTTCAAGATTCTAGTGGCGTAAGGGCTCAGGGGGTAATTACAAAAAAGAATCCAAAAACTCTACAAGTTACTACTCCAGATAATTATTATGTGAATATTCCAGCTACTTTTATAACGCTTATAAAAAACCCTTCACAAAAATTGTTAGATTTTAAGAAAAGAGTCGCACCTACTTACGAAGATATGCACGAGATATTAGTTGCCGAGATTGAAAAAAGTACATTACATTAAATTTAGAAATTTTTAGTTTCTATAATAAACAATTTCATACCACGACACTTTCTATCTAGGGTGTACCCTATTCCTACAAATTGTACCAACGGTCACCTCAAGCTTTACAGTGTCGGTTTAGAATAGGTTTTGCATTTATCCGACATATTCCATATAGGTTCTAAGATTCTATTACTACATATCCTTACTTACTATAATTTAATAATAGACCAAGAAAAATAATTGGTTTTTTAACGCCAATTAAATATACTAAGAAATATTACAATAAGATGAAATTAGATCTGTCGCATTTGAATCTTTAATCCGCCCTTCTAAAACAATTTTTGTTTTTTCTGTTGGCTATATTGCTTTGCTTTTTTAGACATATAATTTCTATTTTTTTGTTGTAAAATTATATCTCATTTTACAATTTTAGCAGTCCGGTGTTTGGGTACCATTATATCAAAAAGAATTTGCGTAAACTCCCAACGTTTGTTATCTTTATTATTTATTTAATTACTAAAAAAGTGAAAGATAAGAATAAGCACAAGAAAAATCTAACAACCAGGTTTCAAGATATACTTTCATGTGTTGACCACAAAGAGCTAGGTATAGTTCTATCGTATAATTTTTGCAACTCTTCTACCGACCCTAAAACCTCTACTATTACTTATGGTTCTAAAAATGAGAATAAGCTTTACATTACTTATAAAAAGGATGCTATTAAGATGATAGAAGTAGATAGTAATTTCTCAGAATCGAGTGTTCAAAAAATTGAAGCGTTAATTAAAAAGCAGCTTATTGACCATGAAAGTCAAGAACTTATAATAAGTGACGTGCTTTTTGCACGTTATCCATTTAAATCACCATTTCGTTACAAAGATCTATTTATTATTGAACCCTGCTCAAACTACTGTCCTGAAGACATGATGCGCCCTCATCCTGTAATACTTCACTACAAGTATATTCAAAGAAGCAATGAGTTTGCCTTCTTAGAAGATAATAGAAGAGGTAATATATTAGAGGAAATTATTAACCTAATATGTGTTTTTACTAAAGGTAACGTATACAGAGCAGAGCTTGGCAACAGAGTATGGATAATAGATGATGAATCTAAAAGTCCAAAACTAAAGCAAACTGGCTATCTTTACAATAATCAAGATAGCAATTCTAAACATAAATTTAATACAGATACAGAAAACCCAAGTGTCCAGTATCCAAATCTTGATACAAATTTGATAGATATGTATTTTGCACTCAGGCAAGATTTACGAGAAAAATTTATTAGAGGATGTCAATGGTATCACATGGCTAAGACGAGCTTGAGACCTGAGCATCAGTATCTATTCTATATTACCATGATAGAGAATTTCTTCTCAAACAATAGGGATAGTCAGAATAAACATCAAAATCTTTTAAAAAAATACCAAGATATTAACAATCAAACGTTACAGGATCATGCCCCTCAAGAGCTCTTAAAGAATCTGTTAAAAGAATATGAAGATATTATTAAAAATCAAGAAGGAGTTAGTAAGAAATTCAAATCTATTCTAAAAAAATATTGTGTAATTGATGACGACAAATTATGCAGTAGTTTATACGATTTAAGAAGCAGAATATCTCATCAAGGCAAATTAGTTGGAAGTGATAAAATTCATGCTTTTAACCCAATGCAAACTCCAGACAATGTATTGGAAAAAGAACTTATAATGACGCTTTCTATAATTTGCGATTATTTGCTAATTAACTGGCTAAAATTTGAATCCGCCTAGGAACCAGTGCCAAGCACGAGTATAAAAGAATTATTTACAAACCACTTCACAAAAATTGTTAGATTTTAAGAAAAGAGTCGCACCTACTTACGAAGATATGCGGGGCTGTACATCCAATTGTGTAAATTCATAAATAAGCACCTAAATATTGTTCTGAATTCTATCGTCAAATTTTATCAAAAAGTGAGCCATAGCTTCATTCCAATCTCTAATCGGCATAGTCCATTT